>Ga0126378_10001497_pt1 | contig 17337 bp, 15 predicted proteins | sample PanSoiMetPlot_23_FD_92587 | JGI IMG/M metagenome (GOLD analysis project Ga0126378, IMG submission 92587) | Tropical forest soil microbial communities from Panama - MetaG Plot_23 | ecosystem: Environmental > Terrestrial > Soil > Tropical forest > Bulk soil | place: Panama | collected 2016-02-17
CCGTGCACCGAACCGTTCGCGGCTGTGAAGAAGTTGATGGCGCAGCATTTCGATGCGGTCGTCGTCGATTGCGATAACGAACAGAACGCAACCCTGCTATTCAAAAGCGCACGCAATTCTGGTTCAAATCAGTCTTCACTCGCCGTTGCAGTGGTGGAAGGCCAGGCCGGAGTCGCAAAAGCATTTCGGATCGGCGCAAATCTTGTTCTCACAAAACCGATCAACGTTGAGCAGGCGAAAGGCACGCTGCGCGTAGCGCGCGGGCTTCTGCGCAAAGGGGCTGAGGCGAAAGCGCCGGCAAAGCCCGCGACCAGCGCGCCGAGTGCGCCAACGCAAGTTCCCGCGTCACCCGTTGCATCGGCGTCAGCGGCTCGGGTCACACAGCCGCCCACACGCTCGGCACCGGCACCAGCGGCATCATCGTTCGTCAAGCCAGCACCAAAAGCAACGCCTGCAACAACGCAACCGAAGCGTCCTTCAGTCGCACCGCCGGCTCCGCCGGTTCCGGTGCAAACTGCGTCGGTAGAAGATCACGAGCCCGACTCGATCCTCGACGACAACGATCTCTACGATTCGCCTTCGTCGCCCTTGCCGCAACCGCCAGCACCCGCAGCAGCGGCGCCGGCTGCCGGGACATCGAAATTTCCGTGGCAGCCAGCGAAGCCGATGGCCGAGCCGATGGGCACGGCTCTGCGCAAAGCCGCAGAAGCAGCGGCCAAGATCGAAAACGAGAACACCGACTTTTCAGCGAAGAGCTCAGGATTTACGCCGGTTGAAGAACACCCGGCAGCCACCACCGGCGTTTCATTTCACGCATCAGCTTCGGCGCCGGCTCCCGCAAAAGAAAAAGCGCAGCCGAATATTCCTGCGCCGATCATTCCTCCACCGATCGTGCCTCCGGCGATTGTTCCCGAGCCGGCCGTGAAGAAGGCTCTGCCTCTGCAGGTCAAGGAAATCAAAATCGAAGAAGCGCCCGCGGAAAAAGAAGAGTCGCCCTACTACTCGTCGAACGACAGCGAACGTGAATCAACTCCGCCCACGTTCTTCCCCGGTGCGTACGATTCCGACGAGTCAGAAGGTGGCAGCAAGGTCAAAGCTATCGTCATTGTGGCTATGGTGGTTCTGCTCGCTTGCTCGGCAGCATATCTGAGCTGGCGAAACGTGAGCGGAAAAGGATCGCCAGTTTCGTCGCCGTCACAGACCTCCACACCAGCCACTTCGACGCCGAAACCCGAAGCCGGACAAACTTCGCAGAAGCAGGAACCGGAATCCGCTGGTTCGGACGTAAGCGACATCCGCTTGGGCGGCACGCCGAACGCACCGACGCCCAAGCCCTCGGCGACCAAGCCGGCCACCAAGCAAACGACACCCGAGCCCGAGCCTGAACAGGAGCCTGAGCCTGAAGTCACGCAGCGGCTCATCGTGCACAACGAATCGCCGCACGCGGCCCAGCCAGCAGCTCCGCCAGAGCAGGAAAACGTGCAGGCGCCATCAGTGGCACTCGGCGCGGCTCCTGACACGAAGACCTTGGCTGGACTGAGCAGCGCCGCCAGCACGCCGACGGCGCCCGCGCAGGTCGTCAAGGTTTCACAAGGCGTCATGGAAGGCCTGATCCTGAAGCGCGTACAGCCGCGCTATCCCGCACAAGCCATGCAGATGCGGATCCAGGGTGCCGTCCAACTGCAGGCCACCATCAGCAAGAGCGGCGACATCACAAATTTAAAAGTGGTCAGCGGCGACGGCATCCTCGGGCGCGCGGCGCAGGAAGCGGTGAAGCAGTGGAAGTACAAGCCGTACTACCTGAACGGCGAGCCGGTCGAAATTCAGACGCAGATTCTGGTGAACTTCAAGCTGCCCAACTAAAACCATCATCGAGCTCTGGCAGAGGCTGCGCGAGGAAGTTGCTCGCGCAGTTTTCGTTTTGGCAACAGCTTTTAGAGCGAGGACCTACGTCTTGACCTCTCGCCCGCTTGGCAGTATGCTCAATGATCGATATATCGATTATCGATCATTCCTACGATGCCTAAACAAAAACTCAGTCCTCTCCCCGCCGCCGCATTTCAGATCCTGCTTGCTCTCGCAGGTGAAGACCTCCATGGCTATGGAATCATGCGCAACGTTGCTCAGCAGACGGCGGGACGCATGCGTTTGGGGCCCGGAACTCTCTACAGTTCGATTCGCGCGCTGTTAGAAGAGAAACTGATTGAAGAAGTTGATCCTCCAAGGGATCTGAGCGCCGTGCATGCGCGACGTCGTTATTACCGCCTAACAGCAACGGGCCGAAAACTGGCTCGTTACGAGGCCGAGAGACTCGCCGACCTGTTGCGCGTGGCAAGGTCCAAGAAGATATTGAGGGGGGATTATGTCTGAGATGATCTTCCGCTTTCTTCTTCACCTGTATCCCTCGAGTTTTAGGCGGGAGTACGGGGACGAAGCTCTACAGCTATTTCGCGATCGCAGGCATGATGAAACTGGAATGTGGCTATCGTTTCGGCTGTGGTTCGACTTGCTCACCGATCTGGCCATATCGCTTCCACGCGAGTACGCACACGTGCAACCCGGAGCAGAGGGTGCTCCGGCAAAGATGTGTTGGGACGGCACGCCCACGTTCTTTGTGTTCGAGGCTACATCTCCTGGGCGCAAGCCACTGCTACTCGGGGGACTGTTATCGTTGATTACGCTTGTTTCTTTTGCCAGCCTAGTGAACCAGGCCAGCCATTTCCGACCGGCCAATGCTTGGAGTTTTGCGTCCCCGGGCGCTCAAGACAGGCAGAGTAAGCAAACACAGCGGACAACGTCGGAGAGCGAGCAAACAGTTGTCCAAGGGCCACAAGGTGCCTATGCAACGCTGGACACCGCGTCGCGGCGCCGGATTATCGCGAACGCCGTCACATCAATCAAGCAACACCACATCGAGCCATTGGAAGCACAGAAGGCCTCAGACGCACTTCTCACTCACGAGCAACGAGGCGATGATGATTCGGCTTCGACCGCCGCGGAGTTCACCCGTCTCACAACAAGGCAGATGCAAGAAGCAACGGGCGACAACAAATTGGTGTTGCTTTATAGCGCCCGAGTTATACCGGAGCGCTCGCCGGGGTCGCCTTCGGCGCCTCCTGCCGCCTATCGAGACGAGATGCAGCCGGTCAATTGCGCTTTTGAACGGGTCGACATACTGCCTCACAACATCGGTTACCTGAAGCTCAATGCGTTTCCGGATGCATCCGTGTGTGGCGTTACTGCTACCGCCGCAATGGCTAAATTGAATGATGCCGCCGCACTGATCTTTGACCTGCGGGACAACCGCGGCGGCTTTCCAAGCATGGTCAGCCTGATTGCGGCTTATCTTTTTGATCATCCCGAGTACATGTATTGCCCAATTGAGAACACGACTTCGGAATCGTGGACGCACTCACCGATATCCGGCAACAAACTTGCCGACAAGCCTGTGTATATTCTGACGTCTTCTCGGACCATATCCGCCGCAGAACAGTTCACCTACGATTTGAAGATGCTCAAGCATGCAACACTCGTCGGGGAAACCACCGCCGGAGGTGGTCACGCCGCTAATCTTCATGCTATCGGAGACAATTTCTATGTCGGTACTGTTGAAGTACGTGCGATCAATCCGTACTCCAACTACGATTGGAACGACGTAGGCGTTAAACCGGATTTCGAGATCAGGGCTGCCGATGCGCTTAAGGCTGCACTGCAGTTAGCAGATAAAAAACTTCACGTGGAGTACCGGTAACGCACAAAGCTACTTGCGAGTCGACCAGACACGGCAGTTCGTGCACGAGCAAGCGGAAAACGGCAGGGACTGACATGTCTCGAACAACTACAAGGGCCGCCTGTGCCTGACCAACCGTGACTGTGCCTAAGCAAGTTCCTACTCTTCCATTCACCCCGAGCTAAGTTATTGATAATTCGTTAGGGCCGCTAAGTCGTTGCAAATCACTTAAGCGAAATTGCATCGATTGCCCTTTCTTAGCGTTTAGAAGCGATATGGGCGGACTTTGAGGGCCGGGTGGAAGTTTTCCTCAGGTGCCGGGATAACGAAGGCTCCTAGGGCTCTAATGCGCGAAGTTTACTATAAGATATAACGATTGGGAGCGGCCCCAGGGTTTGAGGCTCTGGGCTCTCGGCACTGGGCTTTGGGCTCTCGGGTCTAGACCGCTCTCCGAATCCGAGAGCCCAGAGCGTGTTGTTCTTTACTGCGGCTCGAGGGTTTCGTCGATCGAGATCGAACCGCCCTTGTCGACTGTGATCACCTTCTGCATCGGCTTGTACCCGGTCAGGGTGATATCAACGATGTAGTTGCCTGGACTTAGCAGGAAATCCACCGGAGCATTTTTGTCGACCATGCGGCGGTTGACAGCGACTTGTGCGCCTTTGGGCGTGGTGTGCACGCTGACTTTGCCCATGCCCGCCTGGTCGCCCTTGCCGCCGAAGAGCTTCTTGAATTTGCCAACCGTCTTGATGTCTTCGGCATTGCCCAGAGGACGCAGCGTCGGTGAGAACTTCAATGTTTGTCCGGGCTGCGCGCTGGCCGAACTGGTTTCATCCAGATACCCGGCCTTGCGCACCAGTATGGTGTGCGTCCCTTTCTCGAGCGTGACCTGCGAAGGCGTGACGCGCAGCGTGTCTTTGCCGTCGACGAAGATGGACGCTCCCGCCGGATCACTGGTCACTGCAATCGCCGCGCCCAGAGCGCCGAGGTGCACTGAAAGTGAGGTCTTGGTGCCCGACGGAATGTCAGCAGTGCGCGTCTCTTGTCCGAAGCCAGACTTGCTGATCACAAACGTGTGCTGGCCCGGCGAAAGATTGGTGATCGTGTAAGGCGTAACCCAACTTGGATCTGCGCGACCGTCCACCTGGACCTGCGCGCCTTCCGGCGTGGAATCGACAACGATCTGTCCCGGGATGAGTGACGGCCAAGAAGCGCCTTTCTTGTTCTTAGCGTTGCGTCCCTTCGCGGCGAGAGCTGCAGCCTTGCGTCCCTTGGGCGGCTGAACGATCGGTTCATCGGGCGCGGGCTCCGGTTCTGGAGCGGCCGTGGCCTGGGGCGGTTCGGGAGCGGCTGCCTGCGGTTGCGCCGGCGCGGGGGCAGGTTGAGGAGCCGTCTGCACAGGCGCTTGCGTTGCTGCAGGCACGGGCACCGTGCCTTCTTCATCGGTATTTTGAGAACGCGAATGCCAGAACACGCCGATACCGATGACTACGATCAGTGCAGCCGCCGCCGAGATCGAATACAACATCAGCTTCGGCGGAAGCCCCTTGATTTCCTTGATCGCTTTCTCGGCGACTTCGCGCGGCTGCACCTTCGGCTTTTCGGGTTCACGGTTGCGAAACACAGTTGCCGCCGACCCTGGGTCGACGCCTGTCTCTTCGGCAGGTTTCGGCGGTGGCGGGGCGACGTAAACTTCTTGCAGCGGAGGCAGTTCCTCAAGCTCCGAGAAACTCACGCCCTTCGTACCTTGCCCCGCTCCTTCGGCCATCATCGGATCGACGGCGATCTTGGGCTGTTCGACTTCGGGCTCATCGACAACAGCGGCTGACATATTCGCTGCCGGATTCTCGATGGCTTCGACGGAGGCGCGCACGACGGCGCTCACGAATTGCGCGCTCGGGTCCAGCGACTGTGGCTTCGCGGTAGAAGCACCGGGTGCCGAATTCCATCCTGCCGCCGCAGCCGCAGCTTTTTTCGGCGGAGGCGGTGCAGCCGTTTTGGGCGCGGCTGGCTTGGCCGGTGCGGGCGTCCAACTGGTTTCGAGCTCGTCCGATAGCGACGCAGACGATGAGAAGCTTGGCTTATCGGCCTTGGGAGTCATTGGCGCAGAGGGCGCTTTCGATCCTGAAGCAATGAACTTGGAAGCCGCGGCCGCTTTCACACTGTCGGGAACGGACGATCCCTTTGGCGCCTCGGGCGCTTTCTTCGCGCTCTTGGAGGCTTCGCGGCAGCGCTCGAGATCGTTCGCCATGTGGCGACCACTTTGATAACGCTGCGCAGGGTCCTTGGCGAGCGCCTTCATGATGACATCGCTCGCGATGGGACTGATCTTAGGATTTAGCGCGACCGGAGGCGCGGGCATCTCTTCACAGATCTTTTGGCGAACCTCATCAGCATCTGCGCCATCGAAGGCCTTGTGATCGGTCACCATCTCGTAGAGCATCGCGCCCCACGTAAACAGATTTGAGCGTGCATCGACCGCCTCGCCGCTGACCTGTTCAGGCGACATGTAGTAGAGCGGCGCCGAAGGTTGGCCGGCGGCAACGGCATAGACGTTGCCAATGCTTGAGATCCCGAAGCTTAGAAGCTTCACCGTGCCGTCCCAGGTGACCATAATCTTGGAAGGCTCGAGGCTGTAGTGAAAGACGTTGTGCTGGTGCGCGTGATCGAGTCCCTGGCAAACCTGGCGGCTGATATCGAGCAGGTCCCAGATGGAGAAGCCTTCCTTGCGCGCCAGCATTGTTTGAATGCTGTTGCCCTGGATGTACTCCATGGCCGCGCAGAACTGGCCGTCGATTTCGCCGGCGCCGTAGACCAGCGTGATGTTGGGGCTGCTCAGCTCTTTGGTGCTCTCGGCTTCGGCCGAAATGTGTTGCGCGAGCGCTTCGGCATGCTCGCCGAATTCCTGCAGATGAATGGTCTTGAGAGCAATGGTCTGTCCGGACTCGGGATCACTTGCCTTGTAGACAGTACAGGTAGACGATTTCGCGAGTTCACTGAGTATCTCGAAGCGGCCGATTTTGCTGGACATTTCTCTATGCCTTTGCCGGCGAATCCCCTGCCGCGCTGGTTTTAAGGCGCACGGATGCGGAGCCGATGGGGGCGGGTTCTTAAAGAATAACGCGAGGTACTGGAGCGTTCGAGTTACGAAAGTAAGTGCAAAACAGCGGCCAAAACCCTTGCTGGACAAGGGTTCAGGGAAAGCGTGCTCGAAAACTGGAACGTGGATTTGAACGCTTGCGCAGGAAAGTCGAATGAGTACTAACCGCAAGGTCGATTAAGCGTTTACCGGTCGAGCGGCAAAAGGTAGCCAGGATTGCTGGCGAACGCTCCGCCAAAAACCTGCTTGTCGGCAACGCGCATGTCCCACGCAACGATAGACGTCGGTGTGACCTCGAGGGTGACATCGTCCCAGGCGGCCAACACGGGACCGACGCGCGCATCGGCCAGCGCGGACGCAGTCAGATACTTCTGATGAATTTCGAGATTCAGCTTCTTCGACGCGTCGTCCGTTACGAATTTAGCGGTGCCAGTAATGTTTGCGCCGAAAGAAGCATCCGGATCGCGCGCGTCAATCATGAGCGAGATTTTGGGGTTGGATTGAATGTTTCGGGCTTTACGAGTGCGAGTGGAGGTGGCCACGTAAATATGAGAACCGTTGAACCAATACCAGACCCCCACGACGTGAATCGAACCGTCTGGCAGATGAGTGGCGAGCGAAGCGATATAGCGCCCCGTTAATAGCTGCTGGATCAAGGCATCGGACAGTGAAGCCATTTTGAGTCCTCCGCGAGGATAAAGCTTCGTACGATCCGGGGTATGGTATCGGAAATTCGCTTTTCGGGCTCTCGGCTGTGGACTTTTGGGCTATGTTCCGAACCGCTCTCGGTACTCGCTCGGAGAGACGCCGGTGTGACGTTGAAAGAGGCTGCGGAAGAAAGCGACGTCCTGGTAGCCGACGGCGTCGCTGATCTCCTGCATGGTGCGATGGTCGCCTTCAAGCATGCGCTTGGCGGCGGCGACGCGCAGCTTTTGCAAATAAAGCAATGGGCTGTCGCCGGTGGCTTCTTTAAAACGCCGGACGAAGTTGCGCAAGCTCATGCCCACGCGGCGCGCGGGAGTTTCGAGCGGGAAGCTCTTGTGAAAGTTCTCGTGCAACCATTCCTGGGCCGAAGAGATGCTGTCGTCGCTGTGCTCGGTCTTTAATGGGACGATGGCGAATCCCGCTTGCCAGGCACGCGGTGTCTCGATAAGCAGGGCTTTCGCAGTCTGCACCGCGATTTCGTGTCCGCAGAATTTCTCTACAAGATACAAACTCAGGTCGAGCGCAGCATGCACGCCGCCACCGCAGTAGAAGCCGTGATCCTCGGTGACCATTAATTCGGGCATCCACTTCACCCGGGGATACATCTGCCGGAATTTTTCGGCGAGAGCCCAATGCGTGGTGGCGCGCCTGCCATCGAGTAAACCCGTTTCGGCCATCAGCCCAACCCCTGAGCAGACGCTGGCGATCGCGGTGCCGCGCTTGTGCCAGCGCTTCAACCAGGGCAGCACCGGCGCACTGCGCTCAGCGGCGTCTTCGACGCTTACCCCGGTTGTGGGGATGAAGATGAGGTCGGTCTTGCGCACGTCGGAGATAGCGGCGTCAGGTCGGATCGTGATCGGCCCATCACAGAGAACGGGACGTCCGTCGGCAGAAGCGGTAGTCACGCGAAAACGCGGATTCTGCGGCACGCCGGTTAGATAGTTCCACAACGAACCGGCGTGGCGGAAAACTTCCATCGGACCGACAGCGGTGGAAGAGAACGTCTGGTCCAGAAAAACAATGGTCACATCCGTCATCTCATCATCTACGTGGCTCATAGGGTCACCTGTGACAAAGCCAAATTGGCGTGATCACATATGTACAATGGCATATCTGCCATCTTGTTGCAATCCCCTCCGGCGCCTATTCTCACCTTCAGTAATCAATCGAATCCTGGGGGAGGAAGAAAAGAATGAGTGATCACTATCATGACCCGGCGGATTTGCGTTTCCTGAAAGACATGGGCAAGCTTGCACCCACCGAGTTCAACGCATGGCTGAATCTCGACAAGATCGTTGGACGCGACGATGGCAAGATTCCGCGGAAGTATCGCGAACTGATCGCGCTGGCAGTGGCCTGCACGACGCAATGCCCGTATTGCATTGAAGTGCACACCAAGGCGGCGAAGGCGGCGGGAGCATCACGCGAGGAAGTTGTTGAAAGTTCGCTGCTTGCGGCGGCGTTGCGCGCGGGTGGCGCGGCCACGCACGGCGCGATGGCGCTGAAATTTTACGGAACAGAGTGATTTTGCTAACAAATTTTAGTTAACAAAAGGACACGCAATCCAGTAACGAGAAGTGTGTCCAAAGTGAAGCCAAGGAGGACAAATATATGCCAGCGATTCAGGGGCAATCGCAGGTAGTGTTTCGCGGCCGGCAAAGCGACGCCGGCGCACAAAACGAAGGACAGAGCATTGACGCCTCGCGTATCGGATATTTGCGCGGCGCGCTGGTACTGGTAGGAGTCATTTTCACGGTGGGGATCTATCCGCTGACGGTCGTGTGGCCGTCGGGATGGTCATGGCACACCGGGCACTCGGACTATCTGCAGATGATCCTCGGGGTGTACGCAACGCTCGGAGTGTTCCTGTTGATAGCGAGCCGCAAGCCGCTTGAGAACCTGAGCCTGATCCGGTTCACGGTGTGGTCGAGCATCGTGCACGCGGGCATCATGGCGGCGCAATCAGTGGTGAATCCCATGAATATGGGACACCTATGGGGCGATGTGCTTGCGCTCTTCGTGGTTGCCGGACTGCTCGCCTTTCTGACACCGCGAGGTACGGCAGCGCAAACGCAGAATGCGGCGCAAGCAACGGCGCGATAAGACGGTATCGCTGTAAATTTTGAGTCCGATTTTTTTGCGAGAGCGGCGAAGGATGTTACTAGATGCCGCTCTCATTTTTTTTAGCCAGCCATTCCTCGACCAGCCTTCTCACCTTGGCGCCTTCCGGACGGCGGCGTACGGCATCGATCACCGACAATTGAACGTGATTCTCGGATCCGCGAAAACCGAGCCAGTAAGGGATGTGCAGTTCATCCGGCAAAGGGACTGCGGAGAGCTGCAGGTCGCGCATTTTGAAAAACCCGTTGCTGTAGAGAACGCGGCGGAGCTTGGCTAGTACGCGATCGGTTAATAATGTGTCAGTAAGTATGGAGGTTGGGCAGTTGCGCGTGTCGATGGTGATGGTTTCGTTCCCATTGGGAACGTGATCAAACTGAAAGAGATCGAGGGTGCCGCTCATTGCGTCAATCGCGACCAGTTTCTCTTCGAGGACACCGCGGTTGGTAATCTGCGCGCGAAAGATACGAAACGGGAGGTAGAGTTCGGCGACGGAACGAAGACGCCCATGGAGCACATTGCGCAGCGCCGCCGAGGGACCGGCCCCCGAGAATTGCCGAATCACGTCGTCGCGGGTGACGTTCGGTTTGAGGGAGCGGATGGACGGCATCGGAATTGGGCTCTCGGCTCTGGCCCTGGGCCTAGAAGATTCTACTGAATGTAGCGTGGTGAGAGATTCAGGAAAAGATTTTGACCGCAGAGAACGCAGCGCCGGGCCGCGGAGATCGCAGTGAACTGCTCGACCTCGGACTGGGGAGTGGGTTTGTACACCGCTCTTCGTAACAGGCGCCCCGGAGTTCTCAAGTCAATCAGACTTTGCTCTCCGTTCTCTGCTTCGAGACATTGGATTGATCTGCTCGGGACCTGGAATTGATCAGACCGGAGAGTTCAGATCCCAAGAGAATTCCCGAGACCGGAGTCGGCTCATTCGTGTCCCTGTGCATGAGAGAACGTTTACTACCTACATTTCTCATGTAAGAAGCTCCGGCACATAAAATTTCACGTGAAACTTTTCGACTCAAAAGCATTCTTGAGTACGAAATCTGTTTCATCACAAATGACATTTGTTTCGCTCAGCCGTCCAAGATGTAAGTGCAACTGAGATTTTTGCAACTGCGAACTGGCACGCAGCGTAGTAATTGTGTGAATCGAAACGTAGTTAATGACGTGTCGATCGTTAAATTGGAACGCGGCTTAGGCTGCAGATGACATTTGTCATCCAGGTCGAGTGACAGAGTCCACTGGCGGGCCAAATTGGCGCGCGCGATCATGCATTCACGCTCAGTCAAGGATCTGGAGCGACGATCAAAGTCGCAGGATCCAATAGCGATTTGAGCGGGTTGTGGCATCGACGACCATCGTCTATGCTACTGGCGTAAAGAAATTGGCGTGAGCACACATGGGGCTGTGCGCGGCGTGCGCCGGCCTAACCCAAGGGCTTCGGGGCGTTCCCCATCAGCATCTGGAGTCGTTCATGACCCTAACTACCTTTGTCACTAAAAGTGCCTTCCGCAACAAGCGCCGGACCTTCCTGACCATGGTGGGAATTGGCCTTCCCCTGGTCGTACTTACGATCATGATGACGATCTGGCGCGCGTTCTACTCCGATAACGGCAGCGAGCAATCGACACAGCGGTTGATCACCCGCCACCGTGTCTCTCTCACTTTTTCTCTACCGATCTACTACCGCCAGAAGATGGCGACCGTTCCGGGCGTGGTTGCGGTTGTTCCGACGCAATGGTTTGGCGGCCTGTACATCGACGACAAGCCGGAGCATTTTTTCGCGCAGTTCGCGACGGATCCGCAGGACTTCTTCAAGGTCTACACTGATTTCAAGATTCCTCCGGATCAACTGGATGCGTGGCAGCACGACCGGGCGGGAGCGGTCGTGGACAGCGAACTGGCCAAGAAGTTTCACTGGAAGGTCGGCGACCGAATTGTCCTGAAGGGAACGATCTGGGGCGCGAATCTGGAACTCACGATTCGCGGCATCTACACCGCGCCGCAACCGACGCAATCGTTGTACTTCGATCGTAAGTATCTGGAAGAGGCCGTTCCTGTGATGAAGGATCAGAGCGGAACGTTTGGGATTCTAGCGGATTCGCCGGGCGACGTTCCGAAGGTCGCGGCTGCGATCGACGACATGTTCCACAACTCTCCGCAACAGACGAAGACCGAGAGCGAGAAAGCGTTCGGGCTGGACTTCGTGGCGATGCTCGGCAACGTCAAAGCGTTCATTCTTGGCATCTGCGGAGCGGTGGTGTTCGCGAGTTTGCTGGTTTCGGCGAATACCATGGCGATGTCGATTCGCGAGCGCACGCGCGAAGTGGCCGTGCTGAAAACGCTCGGATTCACGCGCAAAGCAGTTCTGGCACTCTTCGTCGGCGAGGCGGTGGTGGTGGCGGTTCTGGCCGGCGTCATTGGGATTTCGCTCGGCTCCTTGGCGATGTATCTAGTTGGGCACAATCCGAACCTGGGATTCTTCCAGGGAATTTCCGTCAACCCGATCACGATGGTGCTAGCGATACTGTTAGCGGCGATCGTTGGGCTGGTCGCAGCGGTGTTTCCTTCTTACAACGCGTCAAAGGTAGATATCGTGGAGGGCTTGCGCTACATCGGATAGCGAGCGAGAACTATGGCGATCCCGATCAGCTACAACATCCGCAATCTGAAACTCCGCAAGGGTCTCACGATCATGACGGCGCTGGGCATCGCGCTGACGGTCACGACGGTTGTCTTCCTGATGGCGCTGCTTGCTGGATTGAAGCAGGCATTTGTTTCGAGCGGCGATCCTTTGAACGTGCTCGTGCTACGCAAAGGATCGACGGCTGAACTCTCAGGCGGCTTTGACGCGAGCCTGTTTCCAACGTTGAAGGACTTGCCCGGCATTGCGAAGGACAGTAAGGGCGACCCGATGGCGTCGGGTGAGTGGGTGGTGGTCATCGTGCTGCCGCGCAAAGATGGGACTGGTGAAGTCAACGTAACGGTGCGTGGAATGATGGAAGACGGCCTCGAGATGCGGCAGATGCCCAAGGATCACCCGAGAGTGACGTTAGTCGAAGGACGGTGGTTCTCACCCGGACAACGCGAGGTCGTGGTGAGCCGGTCGATCCAGCACCGATTCGCGAACTGTAATGTTGGCGACACGATTCGATTCGGCAAAGGCGATTGGAAGGTAGTCGGGATCTTTGACGCGGGCGGCACGTCCTACGATTCGGAAGTGTGGGGTGACGTGAACCAGATGGCGTCGGATTTTGACCGGCAGGGTGCATTTGCGTCGGCGTATTTGCGAGCGGCGGATCCGGCTGCGGCCAACACGTTGAAGAATGCAGTGAGCGACGATCAGCGGCTAAAACTCGACGGCATGCTCGAGACCGATTACTACGCGAAGCAGACAAGTTCTGGCGGACCGATCAAGGTTATCGGCTACATCGTCGGATTTATTATGGGCATCGGATCGATCTTCGCCGCGATGAACACGATGTATGCAGCGGTGGCGTATCGTAGCCGGGAGATCGCGACGCTGCGCGTCATCGGATTCAGCAGGCCGAGCATCCTGACGTCGTTTGTGTTCGAGTCGCTGGTGCTTTCGCTGCTGGGAGCCGTGATTGGCATCGTGCTGATGCTCCCGTTCAATGGCATGAGCACAGGAACGTCGAACGCAGTGACGTTCAGCGAAGTTGTGTTTGCTCTGCGATTGACCTGGGGCGTGATTGGGTCGGCCGTGATTTTTGCGTTGATCATGGGCTTCTTCGGCGGACTGGCTCCAGCGTGGCACGCGGCGCGGCAGAACATTTTGACGGCGCTGCGGGGTTAAAGCAGTCGCCCGTCGTCAGTCGTCCGGAAAAGCTGATGGCTCGTAGCCGATGGCGAACGACGAATGGGAGGCAGCAAGGTGGAATGGGCCAGTCGTGCTGGCGACGGAAGACTGGTGGCTGAAGACTGAGTTCATATGTCCATAGATACCAAACACGAAGACCTGCAGAGCTTGCGAATTGATCGGTCGCATCGCGATGACTCGGGTGGGGAGCCGCCGGTCTGGGCACGACGATATATTGCGGTCGGAATTTCTGTCGTTGTGCTGCTAGGGCTGATCACGCTTTTGTACCGGTTGTTTGCATTCTCGCCGGCTGAGGTCGAAGTCGTGCGCGCGGCCAGCGAAGGCGGCGCCGACGCCAGTGGCGTGGTGCTCTCGGCGAGCGGGTACATCGTTGCGCACCACAAGATCAACGTGAACTCGAAGGTCACCGGGCGCGTGAAATGGATCGGCGTGGAGAAGGGCGACAAGGTCAAAGAAGGCCAAGTGCTGGTTCGCCTGGAAGATGATGAGTTCCGCGCACAGTACGAACAGGCGCAGGGAGCGGTGGAGAATGCCCGTGCCTACTACGAAGAGTTGCAGCACGGATCGCGTCCCGAAGAAGTGCAGCAGGCGCAGCACAATCTGGATGAAGCCCGCGCGACCGCGGCGAACGACAAGATCACGCTAGACCGCACGAAGGAGTTGTACGCGCAGGGCGTGGTCTCCAAGCAGTCGCTTGACGATGCGAATGCAAAATATGACGCCGACCAGAATCGCATGAATTCGCTGAACCAGGCCTTCGCGATGGCAAAGATCGGCCCGCGCGCCGAAGAAATTGCGCGCGCCAAAGGTGCGCTGTTGCAGGCAGGAGGCGCAGCGGGCTATGCGAAATCGCTACTGGATGCGACCGTCATTCGCGCTCCGGTGAGCGGAACGATTCTCGAGCGCAAGGTAGAGAAGGGTGAGTTGCTGACGGCGCAGTTTGCGAGCACCGCAGAGGGCGGACCACAGGGATCGGTTGTCGCGTTGGCTGATCTGAATGATCTGCAGGTGGAGCTCGACATCGCGCAGAACGATTTCTCTCGGCTGAAGCCGGCACAGAGAGGGATCGTCACCGTGGACGCGTTCCCGGCTCTGAAGTGGGAAGGGCAGATCGCCGAGATGTCGCCCGAAGCGAATCGACAAAAGGCCACCGTGCAGGTGAAGGTGCAGATCAAAAATCCGGATGAGCATTTGCGTCCGGACATGAACGCGACCGTGAAGTTCCTCGCCGATGAAGACAAGAACGCGAACAAAGAACCCGCGGGCGCGCTTGTTCCGGCACTGGCGTTGCGGGACCGGGACGGCAAGAAAGTGGTGTTCATTGTTCAGGACGGGAAAGCAGTACAGAAGACCGTACGCGTTATCACTCAGCGGAGTGACGGGTATCTCGTTGACGGGCCGATCAACGGCGAGAACGTCATCACCAGCGCTCCTGAAAATCTAAAAGACGGCCAATCCATCAAGATCAAAGGACAGTCCTCATGAGTACGATGACGCAACCCGATGTCGCGACCGGAACCAAAGTTGTGCAGGCACGAAACGTAAGCAAGGTTTTCAAGCGCGATGCGTTTCAGGTGAAGGCGCTCGACAACGTGTCGATTGACATCCAGAAAGGCGAGTTCCTGGCGCTGATGGGTCCGTCGGGATCCGGCAAAACGACGCTGTTAAACATGATTGCGGCGATCGACCGGCCGACGGGTGGGGAGTTGCTGGTGATGGGCGAGAACATTTTTCGATTGAACGACCGGCAGTCGGCACGCTGGCGGAATGAACACGTCGGGTACGTGTTCCAGACATTCAACCTGATCCCGGTGCTGACGGCCTTTGAGAACGTTGAGATGCCGTTGCTGTTGACCAAGCTGAACCAGGCGCAGCGGCGCGATCACGTGATGACGGCGTTGAAGCTGGTTGGACTGGGCGAGCGCGTCCATCATTTGCCGAAGCAGTTGTCCGGTGGACAGGAGCAGCGCGTGGCGATTGCGCGCGCGATCGTGAGCGATCCGACGCTGTTGCTGGCGGACGAGCCGACAGGGGATCTGGATAGCCAGTCGGCGACGGAAGTTCTGGAGATCCTGAAGCGGTTGAACGAGGATTTCAAGAAGACGATTGTGATGGTGACGCACGATCCCCATGCGGCATCGTATGCGCATGTAACTCGGCATCTGGAGAAGGGTGAGTTGTTGCCGGCTTAGGGGTGAGGGAAAAGCTTTTAACCGCCAAGGGGGCAAAGAAAATCAGACGAACTCTGAAGCGGGCGGGCACATTGCCCGCCTTTTATTTTTCTAGCGGAGTCGGGTCTTCTGGAGTTGGGATTTCATGCTCCGGCGCGGGGGCGGCGGCGAGTGGTTGTCGTTCGTAGAGCTTCAATGCCACCCAGCGAACCGCGCCCATCCACATAAGCGCGGCCGCGTAACCCGCGAGCACATCGCTCGGCCAATGAACGCCGAGGTAGATACGCGAGAACCCAATCGTGGCGATGGCGCAGGTTGCCAGCATCCACGTGAGCATGCGTTGCCACCATTTGTTCCATTGCAAGGACATGATGCCGGCGAGCAGCGTGTAAAAGCAGAGCGAGATTAGCGCGTGTCCGCTGGGGAAGGAATAGGTCGTTGGCTGATGGACGAAGAAGGCATCTGGACGCTGGCGGTGGAACGTGTCCTTCAACACTCCATCGAGGATGCCGCCGCCGGTCATGGTGATGGCGACGAGCTTCATGTAATCGAAGGCGCGCAGATATGCCAGCACACCGAGCAGGATGACCGTGCCGCAGAGAATGATCTGCCAGTCACCAAAGTTTGTCATGAATCGCATGGCGTGGGTTAACGCCGGAGAAGCGAACCGGTGCACGAACGCGCGGATGTTTTCGTCGGAGCGAACCACGCTTTCGGAGAGCACAACTTCGGCGAGCCACGCGAACAGCAGGAGAGAACCGACCGCGATGCCAAGGCTGACCGGAATGACGGCGAACCAGCGAGCGTTCGGGGACCGCTGAGGTAGGGTTACCTCATCGACTGCCATTTAGTGAGACTACCAGAGGGGCAGAGCGCGGATAAGATCCGCGCCCCGGTAATCTCGACGAACGTCCGCTCAAGCGCGTGGGATGCCGTGACGGTTGCCCGGATTATTTTCCGGATCGGAGACCCACTGCCATGCGCGACGACCATTCTCTTTCACGATCGTGCGTGCTTCGCCATATTCGACGAGGCGATTCAGAACCGTGGTGACCGAGGCCAACGGATCCTTGTGGCGAGAGAGAATCGGCGGAATCTTCTGTTGAATCAACTCGCAAACTTCACGCGCGCCCAGCGGCCGGTCGGCTTCCATCAACACCATCCGACAAGCTTTGGTGAAGCCAGGCTGACGCCCGTTGGTCTTGCGATCGACGAGCTCGAGCAGTTCTTCGTTGAGTACGTCGTCTCCAAAGAGATTGGCAAGGCCTACGATGGTCTGCTTCACCGTGCCGATGCGCTTCATGACATCGGCTCTCTGACGCATCAACTGACGCAATTCTTCGTGCGCCTGACGAACAACCTCCAACACGTGTGGATCATTGCCCGGCATGACCTTGTTCCCATGGCTGCTGTATTCACTACGCCCGATTTCCATGACATCCCATCCTCTGGTGCGTCGAACCGCAACGTCGAGGAACCCGCAGCGGAAATCGCACACCGTCCCTTTCGGTTAAGTACGTTCCCCGTTACCGGCCGGTTCCGCAAATTCGCTTGGCTGATTTGTTGGTCGAGACAAGCAATCCGGATGCTTCCCCACTGACTTCGCTCCGAACAACCCGGCCGCAATTTGCAAGGTTAGACGGGGCGAGTAAAGATCGGTGAGCACAGTTAG
>Ga0126378_10001499_pt1 | contig 17324 bp, 9 predicted proteins | sample PanSoiMetPlot_23_FD_92587 | JGI IMG/M metagenome (GOLD analysis project Ga0126378, IMG submission 92587) | Tropical forest soil microbial communities from Panama - MetaG Plot_23 | ecosystem: Environmental > Terrestrial > Soil > Tropical forest > Bulk soil | place: Panama | collected 2016-02-17
CGTACGCCAGCGGCTCGAAGAAAATCGCCAGCGCCTCACACAACTTCAGACGCTTCCGGTCGATCAATTCCTCGCAAATGGTTTGATGGAAGCACAGAGCCTGCTGGTTCTGGACCTCGAACGTTGCACGCGTTGCGATCAGTGCGTAAGGGCATGCGCCGATGCTCACGATGGCGTGAGCCGGCTGGTGCGCGAAGGACTGCGCTTCGACAAATACCTCGTGGCCACTTCATGCCGGCAGTGCCGCGATCCGCTATGCATGGTCGGCTGTCCCGTGGGATCGATTCGCCGCCGAAATTCTCTCGAAGTCATCATTGAAGACTGGTGTATTGGCTGCGGTCTGTGCGCCAACAACTGTCCGTACGGCAACATCAACCTGCATCCCTTCCCCTTGGAGAGCGATGACCCCGCGCACCCGGGCAGAAAAATCGCGAGCGTGCGAGTGAAGGCAACATCCTGCGACTTGTGCCACGATCACGCCGAGCCCAGCTGCGTGTATGCCTGCCCGCATGACGCTGCGCACCGAGTGAATCCTCCGGAATTTTTCTCGGGCCTACTGAAACAGCCAACGCCGGGAGCGAGGTAGCCGATGTTGATCGATCACACGCATCGCAGGTGGTTCATGGGCAGCGCTGTTGGACTGGCCGCCGCAATTGCGATCTACATCCCTTACAGCGTCCACTCTCCACAAGGATCGCGTGGCGGAAGCGCTCTCGGACTTATCTACGGCTCGGTTGGATTCGCATTCATGCTGTTCGCCGGATTGCTCGGATTGCGCAAGAAGGTTCCGATCTGGAGGGTCGGCCGCGCACAGACGTGGATGCGCGGACATCTCTGGCTGGGAACCGTGAGTTTCCCGCTGATCCTCATGCACGGTGGCTTTCACTTCGGCGGAACCCTGACGCGCGTGCTGATGTGGCTCTTTGCCGTGGTTTTTGTGAGCGGGACCCTCGGGGCTGCGTTGCAACATTTCGTGCCGCGTTTCCATACCGCCCGACTGCCAATGGAAACGATCTACGAGGAAATCGAACACGTGCGGCAACAGCTATTGCACGAAGCCCAAAAGTTAGTGGAGGAGACCCGTGCCGCCGTGGAAGGCGACGTTTCGAGTGCGAGTGAGCGGCAGCGCGCGCTGGCCGCCGCTGCTGGTGCTAACTGGGATGTGACAGTCGCCTCAGGATTACAGGTGGACAAAGAGGCGAGCGTAGAGCTTGACCGCTTCTTGCATGCAGAGATCGAGGCCTTCTTGTCACATGCTGGCTCAAGCGGAAATCGTCTCTCGAACCCGACTCTGGCTCATGCGATGTTTCAGCAACTTCGAGTATTGTTCCCAGCGAATCTGCACTCGAACATCGACGATCTCGAAAACATCTGCGAAGAGAAACGCCAGCAGGACGAACAGCGCCGCCTGCACAGAATCCTGCACGGATGGTTGCTGGTTCACATTCCACTCTCCTATGCCGTGCTGATTCTTGGCGCGTGGCACGCCGTGGTCGCCTTGAGGTTCTGAGACGATGCTCCGACGAATCCGCACCACCAAAAAGCTCGCGCGCCGGATCGATCTGCAGTACTTCACTCGTCCCCATGCGTTTCGGCGCTGGCGCTTCTGGTTGTCGGTGGCGATTCCTGCTTTAGCCCTGGGATGGCTCTTCACTCAACGCGTCCAGGGAAATCAAAAGGTATATTCCAGCGGCCCGCTTTCCCGATCGCACGCGGTCTTCACGCAACAATGCAACCTCTGCCACGTGTCGCGCGTCGGCGTCTTTTCCAAGACCGTGACCGACGACGCCTGCCTCAGCTGCCACGATGCGCCCGTCCATCAGGCAAATCAGACCTTCACGCCCGCATGCTCGTCTTGCCATCTGGAGCACAGAGGGGCGATGCGACTGGCTGCGACATCGGATAACTCGTGCTCTCAATGCCACTCCAACCTGCAGGTTAGAACCGGAAAACCGCAGTACGCCGCATCGATCCATTCGTTCGAGACCGACCATCCGGAATTTGGCTTGCTCGTACGGAGCAACACAGATCAAGGCCAGATCCGTCTCAACCACTATCTGCATGTGCAACCCAACTTGATCGGCCCACAGAACCGGCGCGTCCAGATGACCTGCGACGACTGCCATAGAACGTTAGAGACATCGCAGTCGTGGCCGTACTCGGGAGAGGCAAAAGTATCGAGTACGTCGCTGACGATCAGCGCTCCCGAGCCAACCACGCCTTCAGGCATGGCCCCGATTCGATTCGCGAAGCACTGCGCCGGATGTCACACCCTCGAGTTTGATCACAGATTCGGCGACGAGCAGGTTCCTCACGCTACAACGCAGGCCGTCCACGGTTTTGTGACGAAGCAATTCCAGGACTACATCGCGATGCACCCGGCAGAGATTCACAAAGCAGAACCACCGAATCGCCAACTCCCGGAACGCATGCGCTTACGTCCGATCGCACGTAACGCCGCTGAGTGGGTACAGTTCCGGGTGGAGGAAGCGGAATGGCTGCTCTGGACGAAAACCTGCAAGCAGTGTCATGCACTGACACAGAACAATGACGCTCTGCCTGCGATCGTAAAGTCGAACATCACCGAACGCTGGCTGCCGCACGCGGAGTTCGATCACCAATCTCATCGCATGATCTCGTGCGAGTCATGCCACACAAAGGCCCGCACCAGCCACGACTCAACCGATGTGCTAGTAGCGAGCATCAAGACGTGTCAGCAATGCCACCGCGAAAGCTCTGCGCACGATACCGCAGAGAGCCGCTGCTTTGAATGTCACGAGTATCACGACTGGGCTAAAGCCAAGCGGACCAAAGGACAATTCACAATTCCGCAACTGCGCGGAACCGCCGAGCTGCACATGCCCAGTGATCGATTGGGCGAGGATCAGCGGCCCACCGACTAACGATTGGTCGCCGACGACGCCGCTTCTTTCGAGGCCGCCGGTGGATCGTCCGTCACCGTATAGACCTGTCCGTCACGCACAAACATCCTTTCCATTTCAGCGCGGTTGAACGGACGTGCTCCCCAGCGCCCGAAAACTGCTAATTGATTCCCACTCTCATCCACCGCACGATCGCGGTCGATTCCCTTCGAAATTGCCAGCGCCGGGCCGTGGGTCTTGTATCGCGCAATCAGCTTCGGGGTAGGCTTTGGACTGAACCCGGCGAACGCAGGGTTGTCCTCCGGAGAAAACAACTGCACGACGCGAAGCCCATTCTTTCCATCCGCCACATAAGCAAAAAGGCTCGAACTGACCATGCCAAGTTTCACGTCGTTGGCGTCATTCAACTCGCCATTCGCGTTGAAGATTTCATCGATCCGTGGATGCTCGGGCTGCTCCACATCGACGATGGCCAATCCTTGTTTGCCAGCGGCGACGTAGGCGTAGGTGCGAGCCACATAGAGGCTGCGAGCATCTTGGAGTGGGACCAGCGCGTTTGGCACTAACTGCGGGTGCCCGAGGTTAGTCACATCCAGAACTTTCAAGCCCTCGCGATCGACAACGAACGCGTAACGGAACTGCACCGCGATGCCGCGCGGCTCGACAAGCGATGGAGCCCCGAGGGTCGCGGTCACTCTAGGTTTCAGCGGATTGTCCAGATCCACGACAACCAGGCCACGGTCGCAGAGCAGGTACGCGAATGTCCCCGCGATCGTGATCTTCCGTGCGCCATTCAGAATGCCATCGGGATTGAATGCCAAGGCTCGCTTGAGGAAGTTGTTGGCTGGATTTCCGTCCAGTAACGTTCCAACTCCCGGACTCTTCCCCTGCAGGTTCGGATCGCCGACCACGATCAGCCCTTCGTACTTGTCGGCGACGTAGAGGAACCCGTACATCAAATGCACCGACTGTTCCTCGTTCTCTTTGTGATGCGATCGCAGCGGGTCGACGCCAAGCGTCGTCGGCGTCGCGACAGACATCGCATATTTCGTAGGCAGGTAAAAACGCTGACCGAACGGAGAGGTTGGCGCCGTGATGAGTCGCTGAGATACGTCTTTGTTATCGATGTTCGCAATGTCGAAGATGCGCAGGCCGCCTTTACCCATCGCGGCGTAGAGATATTCGCCGCGAGCTTGTACGTCCAGGACCTCAGAGCCAGAGTGGCCGTAAGCTTCAGTCAGTTCGCCATGATGTTCGGCGTGCGAACGATAGTCGTCCGGATAAGAAATTCCTTGGAAATCACTTCCTAACACAGCAGGCGGTTCATCATGTTCAGTCACCGCTACTGCTTCGAAGCCGCTCTTCCCGTCCGCAACGAAAACATAGCGGCCCATAAAATTCATGAAGTTCGTACCCTCGAGCAGCAACTGCGCCATCCAGGCATTGTTGTCGTTGGCGCGCGACACGTGGCAGTCGGTGCAGCCCTTGGTCTCTCGCGCGCGAACGGTGTGAGGCACGAAAGGCGAAAACGCCTGGCCGCTGAAGCCCTCGGCTGAAACTGTCTGCTGCTGGTAATAGAGCCAATCGCGATCGCTGTTTTGCGAACTCACCACCACCGCACATGCCGAACGCACCGGAGCCACACGATGTCCCGTGACTGTGCCGTCGATCCCGAGCGTGAAGATATCGTCGCGCAAGACTTGAAAGTTGTACGAAGTCCAGTTGCGTGTGGTCAGACCTTCGTTGTGCAGCATCGGCGTGCGCTGATTGGCCGTCATGGAAAGATGACAACCATAGCAAGTGGGCGCCCACGACGAGTGGCACGCATAGCACGTCATCCGGTTGTTCTGGTGTGCTAGCGTTGTCTGGTCTGAGGGCACATCGCCCCAACTCGTGCCATCGCGCTGAATGGTTTTTGCCAGACGCGATTTCTCACTGTAGTGACGATTCCCCGGCGTGATGCTGTCAAGAACCTGCACGACTTCCCATTCCTTATCGTTGTCGACCATCGAGCGCTGGTAGAGCCGGTCGTCTTTCCAGTAGAACCGGCGCTCTTTCCACGGTGTTCGCAATGCCGCGAGGTTGGTGCCGTCTTGCGGAGCGGCGGTGCCTGATGTGACCAGCGTGGCCTTCGCTTGAATCGTGCCGTGGCAATCGACGCAATCAATCTCAACGGCGTTTCTGGTTTCGCCATACAGCTTGCCGTTTCCGTGGCTGTCTTGCTCAAAGTGACAGTCCACGCAGTGCATTCCCTTTTCGAGGTGAATGTCTTTCAGGTGGACCGCTTTCTTAAATTTCTCCTTGTCATCGAAGGAAACCGGGTGATCCTGCGCATCGAGTAGCGTTCCCTTCCGATCGTGTTTGAACGCTGCGCGGAAAATCCACCCGTGACTGTGGAAGTCGCCGAACTGAGTATGTTCGAGTTGCTGATTGAATTCAGGCGTGCCAGTCTTCTCGAGGAAATTAAGATCCGACCAGAGCCCGTGAATTGCCGACCGCTCGGGATTTCTCGCCTGAATCTCGCTTTGCTCTGCCGCGTTAGGATGCCGCTCAGCCTTGGGCCACATGTGGCTTCCATCCATTTCGTTGTCCCACCACGTGTAGCCGAAATAAGTTGCCACCATGTTCGTGCCGGGATGGATATGGCATACGATGCATTGGCTTGATGGAATGGACCGCGTGAACTCGTGTCGGACCGGGTGACCCGACTCGTTGTGTGGAATGGTGGGATCGCTCGTCGAACTTTGTCCAAGGTTGCCGGCCACAGCAAACGATCCCGAGTGCTCCGGCGATCGGTCATTCGCGTAGATCACATGGCAGGCTGTGCAGCCGCTGCCGCGATAGTCGCCGGGCTGATCATTGGTTCCCGGAAACGAAAGCAGCGGATCAAGTAGCCGCGTTTTCTGCAGCCCCAGAAAAACGGGGTCGGTGCGCAACTCAGTGCCGAAACCGCGATCGCTTAGTTTGATTTCGGGCTTGCCCGGATCTTCACTCGGATCAGGATTGCCGATCTCCGGACGCTTGCGGCCGCCACGCTCGAACACTCGCAACACATTTCCGGGCTGCGAGACTTCCCACCGCTCAAGCGGTTCCAGATACGGCAAGATTCCCTTCTTCTCGGTCTCCTCTAGCGAAGGCGGAGGAAATGTCATGAGCCGTTGAGGCTCACCGCTCGGCCCGTAGCTCTCTCCGAAGTGCGGCGACTTGAACGGAAAAGCGCCATTGTTGTAGAGCGCTGCTCCCCACAACATGGCACCGTGCGTCATCATGCTGGTCTGAACCTTCTGGACTTCCGCAGTGTGACATCCGGACTGGCCGCAGGTTTTCTCCGCCACGCGCAAATCACCGGGATTGATAAATCGAATGTAGGCCCAGTCTTCGCGCAACCAGTCCGTGTAGACCCGGTCCGGATAGGCCGCATGGCTCGATTGCAGCAGTCTTGGCTGCGGATGAGCACGCTTTTTCACCTGGGCATACTCGGGCGAGTTGGGAGTGGTTCCGCCCGCTACGCGTTCGTCGACATTGCCGCCGTGACAGTCCGTGCAGCCAAGCCGCACGGCTTCGCTCGCATGCATCGTCGCCCGGTCGGTCGATGTATGGCACGTCAAACATCCACTTGACTTTCGATCGGCATCGGCTTGCGATTGCGTAAGAAGAGAATCAGAGTTGGAATCCGAATTCTGCGCGAGCGAAGTTTTGGCGGTCAACGCCACGAAGACGGCCGCGATGAATACGACCGCGAGGAACGTTGTCCCGAAAACCCGTTTCATTCGAGAGAAGAAAGTCAGAACTGGAATCTCACGTTTCCAAATAGCGAAAACAATACTTCGCCGTTGTAAATCTGTTTGAATCCCTGCCCCGGCACCAAGGCCGACGCGCCTGTTCGAATCACGATGTTCTCAGTCAACGGAGGCCGGTATTCCACGCCAGCTCCTAAGTCGGTGCCGATGCTGTGATCGATCGGTCGCTGCAATAGCAAGAGTTCCAGCGGTTCCGTTTGGCCGAAGCGCAGATAGTTGGTGTTCGCAAACGCGCGCAACTTGGGAGTCAGAGTGAAGTCGGCGCCCAGGTTGAACAACATCACTCCGGGATTCACGAAGTTCGCCTGCCCCTCTTCTTTATTTGCACGCAGGCTGGGCAGCAGACTGCGCGGGCTCACTAGCCCAATTCCGGTGCCCGTCAGGCGAATGCCTTCGCTATCCCAGAAACTGAAATCCGTTCCTGCGAAATGCGTCTCATCCACGATGGAATCGAAGCCGCGTGCGGTTCCGTCAGTGTGCGACGTTCCCGCCCGATTGCTGGAATCGCCCGACGCGTAAAAGAAAGAAGCCCGATAGCGCGCCCAATCGTGATCGACAGAAAGTTCGACCGCGCCCATGCGCGCGTTGATGTCCACGCGACGGCCAGCGATCGCGCTGAACGTATCGTGTCCAAGCGCTTGATAGAACGCATGGCTCACATTCAGGCGTCCAATGTGTCCATTGCTCGCCCATCCCAGGTAATAAGCCTGAATATCGTGCGTTCGGATCGTTCCATTCACGACTCCGCCAATTGGCGCGGGACGAACCAGAAATCCGTTGTCGTCGTAGTGCAAGCCGCCATTGTCGCGGTTCAAATGAAAACTGAATTCGTGGGTGTACCCCTTGGCCAGAAAGTCCTGGACGTACACGTTCGCCACGTACACCTGCTGGCCTCGGTTCTGAAACGTATTCAGACCGCTGTTCGTATTCTTTTCCAGGAAGTAGAACCACGCCAGGTTGTAGGCAATGCGATTCGATCGGAAGTTGCCGAATAGTCGTATCCCCGGCTGTTCTTCCGAAAACAGAAATCCCCGGAAGTCGCTCGTGAATTGCTGAATTCCGGCGCGCAGCGAAACAAAATCGTAATTCGAGCTCAGATCGTGCAGCTTCGCTTCAACGAATCCCTCTTGAATACCCACGTGCGTGTCGAAGCGCTGCGTTCCCTTCGTTGGATCAACATTTACGATTCCACGCTCTCTCGCCTGCAGAAAATTCAGACTCAGCTCCGGAGTGAAGCGAAACCGCAGGTCCGCCGGACGAAAGCTTGTGTCTCCGTGTACAAGATCGAACGAGAATCGCAGATTCTCTGCGGCGAAAGCCTGCTCTGCTCTACCAAAAAAACCGCTGCTCTGTGGGTTGACCGCATCGAGTCCGCTGGGCAACGGCAGCCGCCGCCCATCAAAAGCCGTGTCGCTGGTGCCAGTAAACGTCAGAAACCAGCGCTGGCCGAAGATCGGATAGTCGCCCTTGAGCCTGTTGCGATTGAACGGATCGTACCAATGACCCTTCACATACGGAACATCGCGTTGCTGCGCATATCGTTGCCACTCGGGCATCGTGAGATCCCACCGATCTGCAGCTGAACCAAAGTTGGCAGAACGCGGAGGAATTTGTTCGGGTATAACTGCCGCGTTCGATTCGGACGGCGCGGAATGACGAAGTCCCGGATACCTGCTGCTCGGTTCGTCAGGCTTCGGGTTGCGAACTGTTGCTCCAGGCATGCCTGAAGGGCCCTTGCTTTGCGAGCCTCGCGCTGCTAGCGTGCGCACTTGCAGATTCAACACTCTCGCGCCGGGTTGATCGAGCTTCAGACCGGACATCGTCAAGGGCTCTACCTGATCGCCGAACGCCCGCAAGTCGTAAAGACCAAGCTGGACATCGATGAACCGGAATATCCCTTCCGCATCGGTCGCCACGCCGACAATTTCATCGCCGTGTCGCAGCTGAACCTGACATCCGGGTACTGCGCGCCCAGCCTGGTCCCGCACAACTCCCTGCAGGCTCACAGTCTGCGACGGTGTCCGCTCGGGAATGCGTCTTTCCACTTGGCTCTGTGCAACGCCTGCAGGAAAGAAAATCCAACACACCGCGAGCGTCGCCGCGATGACGTATTCTTGAAAACACTGGCGAGTTCTCATGCAGAGCTTTCGAGACACACGCCCGCCCCTTCGCACTCGCGCCACCGGTTGCATCGTTGAATGAATCCCTTGGTAACACAGGCGTTTAGAGGGCGCAAGATAACTGCGATGTGGGACTTTGGTTCGTAAACGGTACCCACAGTTGAAACAAAATCACCCGGGCCAGTTGCTACACTTTCACGAATCTCCCAAGGAAAAAAACAAATGCCTCAGAACGGCAACGGAAGCGGAACGAATAACGAGCGGATCGGACGGCCCGGCGATCCATGCATCATGGTCATTTTTGGCGCATCCGGCGACCTTACGCGCCGAAAGCTCATCCCGGCCCTTTATAACCTCGGCAAACATCAACTGCTGTCGCGCGAGTTTGCGGTTGTCGGTGTCGCGCACGACGCCATGTCGACCGACGATTTCCGCAACAAGCTCAAGCAGGACTTGCAGCAATTCGCCGACATCGAGATCGAACCAGATCTCGCCGAGTGGTTTCAGCGCCGCATGTACTACCTGACCGGCGACTTCGGCGATCAGAAAACCTTCCAGCAACTGAAGGACCTGCTGACGAAGCTCGACGGCGACCATGCTACCCACGGAAATTACTTCTTCTACCTGGCCATCGCGCCGAACTTCTTCGGACCTGTGGTGGAGCAACTGAGCGCCGCCGGCCTGATGACCGAGGACAACCACTCCTGGCGCCGAGTGATCGTCGAGAAGCCCTTTGGCCGCGATCTGGAATCCGCGAAAGCTCTAAACAAGCAATTGCTCAAAGTGGCAGACGAACCCCAGATCTATCGAATCGACCACTACCTCGGCAAGGAAACCGTCCAGAACATCATGGCATTTCGTTTTGCAAACGGAATCTTCGAGCCGATCTGGAATCGCCGCTACATCGACCACATCCAGATTTCCGTCGCAGAAACTGTCGGGGTCGAGCAACGAGGAGGCTACTACGATCAAGCAGGTGCGCTGCGCGACATGGTACCCAACCACATCATGCAGCTCATCAGCTTGACCGCGATGGAGCCACCGATTTCCTTCCAGGCTGACGCCGTCCGCGACGAGCAAGCAAAAATCCTGCACGCAATTCAGCCGCTCACGTCTGAAGAAGTATTAAGCCGCACCGTGCGCGGGCAGTACGGCGAGGGAGAACTCCTGGGCCAACACGTTCCCGGCTATCGCGCGGAAGCCGGTGTTCCTCCCGAGTCGCGTACCGAAACCTACGTAGCGATGAAGCTGCAAATCGACAACTGGCGGTGGGCTGGAGTTCCCTTCTACATGCGTACAGGCAAACGTCTGGCCGCGCGCAGTACCGATATCGTCATCCAGTTCCGGCAAGCTCCCTTCGTTCTCTTTCGCGACACCAGCGTGGAGAACCTGATGCCCAACCAACTGGTGTTGCATATCCAGCCGGAAGAAGGCATCTCCCTGCGGTTCGCGGCCAAAACTCCGGGCCCGGTGATGCGCTTAGGCACCGTCGATATGGACTTTGAGTACGCCGATTACTTCGGCGAGCAACCCAGCACCGGTTACGAGCGGCTTCTTCACGATTGCATGGTCGGAGACGCAACGCTGTTCCAGCGCGCCGACATGGTCGAAGCCGGTTGGAGCGTGGTAAGCCCGATTCTCGACGTCTGGAAGGCGTTACCCCCGCGTACTTTTCCAAACTATGCGGCGGGCACCTGGGGTCCCAAAGAAGGAGACGCATTGCTCGAACATGATGGACGCCATTGGAGGAACTTCGAAAAGTAAGCCGGACTACTTGGTCTTCATCACGTAAACGCCATCCCAATTGGGCTCGGGCGTGTGTTCCATGAAGTCGAGCGCGCGCTGCAGGAAAATCTGTGTGGGCCCATCGTCCGGATATGAAGATAAAAGCACACCAAAGCTCCCTGCCGCTGCCTGCCACCTTTGTGCGCGGTAGTCGCCCATGGCTTCATTGAAGCGCGTCAACAGCGACTCGTATTTGTCGCGCTTCGCAGCAACATCGAGAAGCTCATAGATTCCTACCGGCTGCAGCTTCCCTTTCACCCGGATCTTGTCGAGATCTCGGCAAACGAACTGATGCTGTACCTCGCGGTACGTCGCTTCGCTAATCACGATGCGACTGCGATACTGCTTCGTCATCCCTTCCAGCCGCGAAGCAAGATTCACGTTGTCGCCCATGACCGTCCAGGCCAACCGCTTCGACGATCCCATATTGCCGACGTTCACGGGCCCTGTGTTCAGGCCGATGCCGATGGAGATGCGCTTCCTGCCCTCAGACTCCCACTTGTGGTTTAGACCCTCGAGACAACGAATCATCTCCAGCGCACAACTACAGGCCCGGAAGGCATGATCATCCTGCGGATAAGGCGAGCCCCAGAATGCCATCACCGCGTCGCCTATGTATTTGTCGAGTGTTCCGTAGTTGCGGAACAACGCGTCGGTCATGGCTCCCAGGTATTCGTTCAACAGGTGGACCAGTTCATCCGCCGTCAATCCCTCCGACATCGTGGTGAAATCCCGGATGTCGCTGAACATAACCGTGAGGTCTTTGGTTTCGCCGCCCGGCCGAATGTATTTCTGCGGATCCTTCTCGATGAGCGCAATCACACCCGGGGACAAGTACTGCGAAAATGTTTTTCGGATCTTCCGCTTCTCGCGCTCTTCAAAGATCATGCGGAAGCTCGTGATGGCCGCGTAATTTGCGATCAATGTGCCGGCGGGAATCACAAAACTCAACCAGCATCCCCCATGTGCAAATGCGAAATACACAAACCATCCGAACAGGCCAAGGATCAGGATCAACGAAAGTGTCGAGTAAAGAGGCGGCACGCGTGCAAACAACACCCCAAAACCGAGTCCGAAAAGTACGATGAATGCGATGTCGATCATCTCTTCGCGGGCGCCACGGGTGAGGAATCCCCGTCCCGCTTCGCTGCTGTGCAAAATGTTGTCGATGATGTTCGCGTGAATCTCCACCCCCATGTACGCTTCGCCGCCCTGGAATGGCGTATTGCGCAGGTCGCCGATCGCTTTGGCGGTAGCGCCAACGAGCACGATCTTGTCTTTAAACGCTTCCGGCGGCGAGGTCCCGGCGTTTACGTCCCACATCGAGTACTGACGATAGGTCTCGTAAGGACCCGCATAGTTGATGATCGCACTCCCATCACGCGATGGACGAAACACATGAGAACCGAACTGGATTCGTTCCAGTCCATTCTCCGCGATATAGGCCGCAATCTGTTGATCGGGAATCTGCTCGTACTCGCGGACCGCCTGCAGCGCCAGCGAGGGAAAGAAATCCTGATCGCGATAACGCAAGATCAGCAGCGCATGGCGGAGTGTCCCATCCTGGTCGGGATTGATGTCGATGAACCCGTACGATGCGGCCGCCTCCGCAAGTTTCGTGATATTCGCTTCCGCCCCTGCCGCGACCGTTCCGCCGTTCGCGATCCAGGCCTGACCCATGTCGAAATCCCGGCCGTCTTTTGATTTGACCTTCAGGACCTGCGGAAAGGCTTTTGCCCAGACAATATTGAAATAGGCTTCTTCCAGCGTCGGGTCGGCGTTCTTGGCGCGCTCGTGGTCCAGGAACAAATGCCCCAGCACCACGTTCCCTGATTGCTTGAGCGCCGCGGCAAAGTGTCCGTCCTGGTCGCTGGACGCCTGCAGTTGGTGAATTTTCTCAATCAAAACAGGCGGCGCCGACGATCCCATCTCGCTCTGAAGATGGCGTAGAGCTTGCGTAGCTGAGTTGGTCTCCGGCGTAGGAAACGTTGCATCGAAAGCGATGACGCGAGCGCCATCTGCACTTAGTTTCTCTACCAGGGTGGCGTAACTCTGTCGCGGAAGTGGAAACGAACCGATTCGCTGCAGCGTCCGCTCGTCGATTCCAACGATCACGATCCGATCGTCGTGCGCTCGCTGCCCGCGGAGTTCGAAGCGCATGTCGAGCAGGCGCTGCTCCACGTTCTGGAGAAATACGAAGCCGGCACCGCGGTTTCCCCCGATGCCGGCAAACGCGAAAAGCAGAAGCCCACAAGCTGTAACCAGGATCGCAAGCGCGATATCGACCTGCCGAACGGTGACTCTACTAATCCATTGTGTGAGACGCTGTGGTTGCCACGTCATGAAACTGATTCCGTCAACAATTTCAAAGCGCAGCTTCCTTCAGCTCTCAGACCCAAACGCTTTCTACTCCAATCCTACGGGCACAGACCGGTCTGCGGATTCGGCTTGCAACCCGGCCGTGTGACCACAGGCGTACCACCACCCGAATTTAGTTGCGTGATTCCAACGGCCCAGCCTGTCGCCGCCACGCCAACACCAATGAGTATGTTTCGTACCAGGTGCGGGTGAAGGGACGGCGGCGGATTGTCCGGAACATCCGTATCATTCATGCTTGCGCGCGCAGTCTCAGCCGGAGTGTCGCTCGACTGATACCCAGCCGGTGGGACTTCGGTGCTGATAACGACCATCTGCCCAGCGGATACCGTGATGCTGCCGTTCGAGTCCGCCTGACCAGAATTGCGCATGATCTTTGCGTTTCCGCTCGGTGTGACCCACACCTTACCCGTGTAGCAGATCACGGTTGTGCGATTCGATTCGTAGCCGACGTAGAAGTCGGTGCCGATGACTCCAATCACAGCGTTTGGAGTCTTCATCTCGAACTTTCCATTCGGCTGCGTGATCTTCGCAACCTTGCTGCGAACCTTGCCGAAGTTCATTTCCAATGCGGTCTGTTGCGAAGTGGCATCGTGCTGGACGACGCGCAGTTCGCTGTTCGATCCAACGCTCAGAATGGAACCGTCAGCCAGTCCGGCACGTACGCGCCCGGAGTTTCCCGTTTGCAACAGATCATTCCACTGCAGGTCGTCTTTGACTTTCGCGGGAGTTGAGTTCCGGGAAGCGGACGGAATAAGAGCGTTGATCTGTCCTGCGTGGTCGCCCGGAGCCGGCTGGCAAAGGGCTGGGAAGGGCGAAAGTAAAAGGCAGAGAACAGCCGCAATCAGCCGTTTGCACATCTGAGATTCTCCTTAGAACTTGAACAGAAAAATCCGAGGGAAACTTAAACGAATTTTGACAGAGGGTATTGGAAAGTCAACGTTACCGACCGCGGGATTGACATTTCTGGTTACACGAAGGTCGCAGCACCGTCGTTCTCATCGCAGCGCGTATTAAAGTTCCGTTAAGCAGCGCCCTTGTTTCACTATGACTGCTGGCGCATGTCTCCATCAGTAATGAAGCGTACGTTTCCAGCAGCGATTTCATCGGCGATTTCGACGTTTGCGCTCGTCGTTCTCATTACGATTTTGACGTCGTGCAATAACAGTTCAAGCAATCCTGCTTCACCCGCACCGTCGGCAGCCACACCGCTCACGGCCGCCGATGTCCAGCACGTCGTTCAGGACGCCGCTCAGTCCGTGAACGTGCCACTCGTCATTGCGGTAGTTGATCGGGCCGGAAATATTCTCGCTGTCTTTCAAACTCCGGGCGCGCCCGCCACCTCAATCGGAAATTTTGGAGCTACGGTCGGCAGCAACGATCTTGCAATTTCCTTAGCCCGCACTGCGGCTTTGTTCAGCAACGATCAGGCACCGCTCTCGAGTCGGACGATCCGATTCATCAGCGGCATCCACTACCCACCGGGCGTGGCGGACGCTCCGAACGCCGACCTCTACGGGATCGAAAACACCAACCGCGGTTGCTCGTTGAACGTCACTTTCAACCCCGGGATGAGCATCGGCCCGGCGACGTTGCTGAACGGAAGCACTCCCAGCCTCGGCATCATCACCGGAAAGAGCGATACATCTGACAGCGACCCCACGGCCGTGAATCCGGGTGGTGTTCCGCTCTTCAACCATGGCCATGCCGTCGGCGGGGTGGGCGTAGTCAGTACTTCGCTTGACGCCGCTGAGTACGCCGCGTTTGCCGGAGCAACGCAGGCTGGATTCTTGCCCTCCGCATCGCAACTGCCGCCGCCCGGCGTGGTCGTCATCGGCGGGATTGCAGTGCCTTTCGTAAATCAGACCACTTTACCTTCGGGTATAAGTGCAGGATCTTCTACGGGCTCTTACGTCACAGGACCCATAGCAGGCAGCCTGCCTCCGGAAGGAGATTTAGTCGGACCAAACGCAGGTTCGTCTCTCACGCAAGCCAACGTCGCTTCGATTATCAGCCAGGCGGTAAGTACCGCAGACCTAACCCGCGCGGTCATTCGTCTTCCGTCGGGATCGCGCACACACATGACCATCGCGGTCTCCGATCTCGACGGCGCCATCCTCGCGCTGCACCGCATGCCTGACGCCACGGTGTTCAGCATTGACGTCGCAGTGGCGAAGGCGAGGAACGTCATTTACTTCAGTGGCGCCGGCGCAGCGGATCTATCGGGGGTTCCAAACGGCACCGCGGTAACCAACCGCACCATCGGATTCGGCGCCCAGCCCCTCTTTCCACCCGGCATCAACAATTCGGCGCAGGGGCCGTTCTTCAATCTGTTCCTCAACGACCTTGCGCACCCGTGCACCCAGGGATCGCAACCAGCCAGCGCGAACCAGAATGGAGTGGTGTTTTTTCCGGGAAGCCTTCCGCTCTACAAGAACGGCGTTCTCGTCGGCGGCCTTGGCGTGAGCGGCGACGGCGTGGATCAAGACGATTACGTGACCAGCGCCGCTGCCCAGAATTTCGCCGCTCCGGTGGGAATACGCGCAGACCAGGTCATGATCGACAGCGTGCGGCTGCCTTACTTGAAATTCCCGCGGAATCCGACGGATTGAGCCACCTCTCTCTCCTCGTCGAAGACCTGCTCGCGGAGCTGACGCTTGGCCGCGTAAAACGCGGCGTCGGCCGCAATAGATCATGTTCCACGGTTCGACAGAGTAGACGCAACTCGACCGAATACTCTTGCCGCTAATCCCGCTCACATGCTGTACTAATGGTGCAAGTCCCCCCTTATCAGGATTTCCATGAGTCTGATTGTCATGAAGTTTGGTGGCACTTCTGTCGGCAGTGCCGAAAGAATTCGTCAAGCCGCGACGATTGCATCGCAGCATGCGAAACGCGGCCATAAAGTCGTCGTGGTCGTTTCGGCTTTGTCCAAGGTCACCGACCTGATTCTCAACATCCTCAACTCCGCGCGCCTCGGCAAAGCAGAAGACATGAAGGCAGGCCTCGCGCAACTCCGCCTTCGCCACAAGCAAGCGCTGGAAGAGCTGTGCCATGGCGACGCTCGCGAAACTGTCGGCGCCGAAGTCGAAGCCACTCTTACGCGCATCGAGGAATTTTGTTCGGCACTCTTGCTTCTCGGCTCCGCGACGCCCCAGGTCATGGACATGGTGTTGCCCCTCGGCGAACAAATTTCCGCGCGGTTGTTCGCGGCCTGCCTGAACGAACTGGGAGCCAAGGGTCTCTTCATCGATTCCGCGCGCGTGCTCGTGACCGACGACAAGTTTGGCGATGCCAGTCCCGACATGGATGCGACGCGCACCCAGTGCGCCCAGGTTCTCGGGCCAGCCCTGCAGCAGGGACAGATTCCTGTCGTGATGGGTTACAGCGGCGCCACTGCCAGTGGACAAGTCACCACGCTTGGACGCGGTGGTTCCGACTACTCGGGCACCATCCTCGGCGCGGCAATGGACGCAAACGAAGTCTGGATCTGGACGGATGTCGATGGCGTTCTCACCGCCGATCCGCGTGTTTGTCCGGATGCCGTCACGCTTCCCGAAATCACCTTCGCCGAAGCGATCGAGCTTTCTTACTACGGCGCTAAGGTCATCCATCGCAAAGCCATCTGGCCGACCATGGAACGCGGCATTCCCGTCTGGATCAAGAATTCCTTCAAGCCCGAAGTACCCGGCACCAAGATCGTCGAGTCGCTTCCGCCCAGCGATCGCCCCGTGAAAGCGGTCACCGCCGTATCGCAGGCCTCGCTTGTAACTTTGACCACGCGTCGCGACGTTCATTTTGCCGAGATCTTTGGCCGCCTGTTCCTTCGCATGGGCCACGAGCACGTTGATGTTTTGTTCTCGACACAATCCTCTTCGGAGGATTCGCTTGGTATTGTGCTACGCGAAGCCGATACCGAGCGTGTCGTTCACGCCCTGCAAAGACTTTTTCGCACAGAGTTGAAACACGGTGTGCTGAACCCGGTTACTGTGCATCGCGACATCGCCGTCATTGCGGTGCTCGGATCGGGCATGAAAGGCACGTGCGGCATCTTAGGCCGTCTGTTCTCGGTCGTGGCCCGCAACAACGTGAGTGTGATCGCGGTCGCGCAGGGCGCCAGCGAGCTCAACATCTGCTTTGCCGTAACCGCTTCGCGTGTCGATGACGTCGTGCGCGCGGTTCACCAGGAATTTCTCAGTCCTGGCGCGAGCACCGCCGCGACGCAATCCGGCGACTGATCGCCCGCGAGCTTCATCCTAACTATCCTTATGAAACAAGTTCGAGTCGGCATCGTTGGTTTTGGAACAGTCGGTCGCGCGACCGCCGACATCATTTCCAAGCACGCCGGCCTCATCGAACAG
>Ga0126378_10001500_pt1 | contig 17322 bp, 18 predicted proteins | sample PanSoiMetPlot_23_FD_92587 | JGI IMG/M metagenome (GOLD analysis project Ga0126378, IMG submission 92587) | Tropical forest soil microbial communities from Panama - MetaG Plot_23 | ecosystem: Environmental > Terrestrial > Soil > Tropical forest > Bulk soil | place: Panama | collected 2016-02-17
CAACGCCGGCTATGCGAGTCCGGTCCGCACCCCTCGCGGGCGCGACATCATGGCCGCCTGCGGCCAGCTCAAGAGCGAGAGCATCCGCCAGCGCAAGGCTGGGCGGGACGGAGAGCGGGCAGCCTGATCCCGCGGGCGCCCGGGCCTTGTCCCGGGGCCGCCAATCCCTATACTCCGCGCGCTTTTCCTGAGACCGAGGACCTTCCATGAAGCGCGACGTCAAGAAGGTCGTGCTCGCCTATTCCGGCGGGCTCGACACCTCCGTGATCCTGAAGTGGCTGCAGACGACCTATGGCTGCGAGGTGGTGACCTTCACCGCCGATCTCGGCCAGGGCGAGGAACTGGAGCCCGCGCGCCGCAAGGCCGAGATGCTGGGGATCAAGCAGATCTATATCGAGGATCTGCGCGAGGAGTTCGTCCGCGACTTCGTCTTCCCCATGTTCCGCGCCAATGCGCTCTATGAGGGCTGCTATCTGCTGGGCACCTCGATCGCCCGCCCGCTCATCGCCAAGCGCCAGATCGAGATCGCGCGGGAGACCGGCGCCGACGCCGTCGCCCATGGCGCGACCGGCAAGGGCAACGACCAGGTGCGCTTCGAACTCACCTATTACGCCCTCAATCCCGACATCAAGGTGATCGCGCCCTGGCGCGAATGGAATTTGTCCTCGCGTACCAAGCTGCTGGAGTTCGCCGAGCAGCACCAGATCCCCATCGCCAAGGACAAGCGCGGCGAGGCGCCCTTCTCGGTGGACGCCAACCTCCTGCACATCTCCGCCGAGGGCAAGGTGCTGGAGGATCCCTGGCACGAGCCGGAGGAGTTCGTCTACAGCCGCAGCGTGGCGCCGGAGCAGGCGCCCGATCAGCCGACCTATGTGGAGATCGAGTTCCTGCGCGGCGATCCGGTCGCCCTCGACGGCGAGACACTGTCGCCGGCGCGCCTGCTGACGAGGCTCAACCAGCTTGGCGGGGCCAATGGCATCGGCCGGCTCGATCTCGTGGAGAACCGCTTCGTCGGCATGAAGAGCCGCGGCGTCTACGAGACGCCGGGGGGAACGATCCTCGCCGCGGCCCATCGAGGCATCGAGAGCCTGACGCTCGACCGCGGCGCCTTGCATCTGAAGGACGATGTCATGCCGCGCTATGCCGAGCTCATCTATAACGGCTTCTGGTTCAGCCCGGAGCGCGAGATGCTCCAGGCCCTCATCGACAAGAGCCAGGAGCATGTGGAGGGAACGGTGCGCCTCAAGCTCTACAAGGGCAGCGTGCGCGTCGTCGGCCGCAAATCGCCGAAATCGCTCTACAGCCTCGCCCATGTGACCTTCGAGGCCGACCAGGTCTACGACCAGCGCGACGCCGAAGGCTTCATCAAGCTGAACGCGCTGCGCCTGCGCCTGCTCAAGCGGGGGCGCGAGTAACGACGGAGCGCCGCCCATCCTTCACTATCGTCATGCTCGGGCTTGTCCCGAGCATCCACGTCTTGCGGTCGTCGGCACGCAGAGAGGCCCCTAAGGCGACGACTGCACCGTCACGATGTCGCAAACTCGTGGATGGTCGGCCTTCGCCGGCTATGACGGAGAGTGCTGATGGCTTCGACACAGCGCACCGGCTATCTCGCCCCCGAGGGTCATCTCGAGGATCTGGTGGCGGAGCTGGGCGAGGTGGCGGAGATCCACGGGCGGCTGATGGTCGCGGAGGGGCCGCCGCGGCCCGCAGCCTGGACCGCCAATATCTGGCGCAATCCCGAACGCCTCGCCATCGCCTCGATCGCCGATGGCGCGGCGCAGCTCCGCGCCCGGCAGCGCAACTGGGCGCTCTATCCCCATCGCCTGCACCGGAGGGCATCGCTCATCGCCGAGCGCCTGCCCCATGTGAGCGCCAAGCCGCTGGTCTTTCCCGCACGCGCGCCGCGCGCCCCGCTCGGCTCCTGGACTCTGCTGGATGAGGCTACGATTCTGGCCGCCAGCAACTGCTCGAGCCCCTTCCCGAATGGCGAGGCGCGCTTCGTCGAGGATCGCGAAGGCCCGCCCAATCGCGCCTATCTCAAGCTCTGGGAGGCGCTGACCCTGATCGACCGGCATCCGGGACCGGGCGATCTCTGCCTCGATCTCGGTGCCAGCCCCGGCGGCTGGAGCTGGGTGCTGGCGAAGCTCGGCGCCCGGGTCATCGCGGTGGACAAGGCGCCGCTCGCGCCCTCGGTTGTGGCGATGCCCGGGGTGGAAGTCCGCCAGGCCAGCGCCTTCTCGATCGAGCCCGCAATCCTCGGCCCGGTCGACTGGCTGTTCTGCGATGTGATCTGCTACCCGACGCGCCTGCTTAGCCTGGTCGAGCGCTGGCTCGCCACGGGCCTGGCGCGCAATCTGCTCTGCACCATCAAGTTCCAGGGCGCGACGGATCACGAGGCGGCCCGGCGCTTTGCCGCCATCCCGAAGTCGCGGCTGGTCCATCTCCATCACAACAAGCACGAGCTGACCTGGATCCGGCTGGCTTGAGGCCAGTCACGGCTGGGCTGGGATCCTGCTCTCGCCATAGAGATGGCAATCCACCGGATGCGGCGCGGCGGCGGTGCCGAGATCGACCCGCGGCGGGACCACGGTCCGGCACCGGGGCATCACCTGCGGGCAGCGGGTGTGGAAGGGGCAGCCGGGCGGCGGCGCCTCGGGATTGGGGGCATCGCCCGAGAGGATGATGCGCTCCCTGCGGCGTTCGGGATCGGGCTCGAGAATGGCCGAGACCAGAGCCTGGGTATAGGGATGGGCGGCGCGCCGGTAGAGTGTCGCGGTCTCGGCCATCTCGACGATCCGGCCCAGATACATGACGGCGACCCGGTCGCTGATATGCTCCACCACCGCGAGATCGTGGGAGATGAAGACGTAGGAGAGGCCGAGCCGGGCTTTCAGTTCGATCAGCAGATTCAGGATCTGCGACTGGATCGAGACATCGAGGGCCGAGACCGGCTCATCGGCGACGATCAGCTTCGGTTCGGGTGCGATGGCGCGGGCGATGCCGATGCGCTGGCGCTGCCCACCGGAGAACTCATGCGGGTATCGGCCGGCCGCGTCGGGCTCCAGCCCCACGATCTCGAGCAGCTCGGCGACACGGCGCCGGCGCTGGGCCGCATCGCCGAGACGGTGGATCACCAGAGGCTCGGCAATGCTGGCGCCCACGGTGAAGCGCGGATCGAGGGAGGCGTAGGGATCCTGGAAGATCGGCTGCATATGCCGGCGCAGGCGCCGGCGCGCGACCGCCGAGAGGCCGGCGAGGTCGACGCCCTCGAAGCGCACAAGGCCCGCGGTCGGCGTATGCAGCCCAAGCATCAGGCGCCCCAGGGTCGATTTGCCCGAGCCCGATTCGCCGACGATCCCGAGGGTTTCGCCGGGCGCCAGGCTCAGGCTCACATCCTCCACCGCCTTCAGCCAGCGGCCCTCCCTGCCGCGGAAATGCTTGGCGACCCCGTCCACCTCCAGCAGCGGGCCGCTCATGGCACGGGGTTCCAGCAGGCGGCCCACTGCCCCTCGCCCGCCGCCGTCAGCTCGGGACGCTCGGCGCGGCAGCGCGCGAGAGCGCGGGGGCAGCGATCGGCGAAGCTGCAACCGATGCCGCGACGGCCCGGCGGCGGCACGGTGCCGGCAATGGTCGGCAGCTTGCCCCCTTTGGGGACCAGCCGCGGCCGGGCGGCCAGCAGGCCATGGGTATAGGGATGACGGGGATGGCGGAAGAGCGCCTCGGCGCCGGCGCGCTCGACGATCCGCCCGGCATACATGACGGCAACCGCATCGCACATCTCGGCAACCACGCCCAGATCATGGGTGATGAGCAGGAGCGCCATGCCGAGCTCGCGCTTGAGCCGGCGCAGGAGATCGAGGATCTGGGCCTGGATGGTGACGTCCAGCGCCGTGGTCGGCTCGTCGGCAATGAGGAGCCGGGGCCGGCAGACCAGCGCCATGGCGATCATCACCCGCTGGCGCAGGCCGCCGGAGAGCTGGTGGGGATATTGGCCGAGACGGCGCTCGGGCGCGCCGATCCCCACATGGCGCAGCATCTCCAGCGCCAGCACCCGGGCCTTCGCGCCCGACAGGCCGCGATGAAGCCGCAGCACCTCCTCGATCTGGAAACCGACGGAGAGGACGGGATTGAGGCTTGTCATCGGCTCCTGGAAGACCATGGCGATGCGATCGCCCCGGATGGCGCGCATCTGATCGGGGGGAAGTGCCAGGAGATCCTTGCCCTCGAACAGGATGCGCCCGCCGAGCACCCGCGAGGGCGGGCTCGGCAGCAGGCGCATGATGGACATGGCGGTGACGCTCTTGCCGCAGCCGGATTCGCCCACCAGGCCGAGGGTGCGGCCGGCCTCGAGCGCAAAGCTCGTCTCCTCGACGACCCGCCGGGGCCCCGCCTCGGACTCGAAGGCGACGGTAAGGCTCTCGACCGCGAGCAGGCTCACTCGAAGACGATGCGGGGAAAGTAGAAGGAGACGACCCAGTTCGGCATGTCGACGATCTCGCTGATCCGCAGGTCGCCGGCGACGCTGCAGAGCAGATAGGCGTCGATGGCCGAAAGCCCGTGGCGCTTCGACAGCAGATGGATCATGCCGGAGACGGCATTGCGCGCGCCCTGCATCAGATCGGGGCCGATGCCGGTGGTGACGTCATAGCCCTTGGCGTCGCGATGAAGGCTGGCATGGCCGGGGACGCGGTAGCGCGGGAAGGCGATGTTGGCGCCCTTCACCAGCTCGAACTTCGCCGCGACGTTCATCTGGCTTTCGATGGCAGTGCCGCAGACCTCGCCATCGCCCTGTGCCGCATGGGTATCGCCGACGGAGAAGAGCCCGCCCGGCACCTCGACCGGCAGATAGAGCTGCGTTCCGCCGGACATGTCGCGGATGTCCATATTGCCGCCGACCCGCCGCGGCGGGACGATGCTGTGGAGGCCCGGCTCCGCCGGCGCCAGGCCGATGGTGCCGCAGAAGGGCTTCAGCGGCACGCGCCCGCCCGGCCCGTAGGCCGCGGGCTTGAGGCTCCCGGGCTCATATTTCCAGATATGGAGCGCCGGTTCCTTGAACTGATCGGCGAGCAGGCCGAAGCCCGGGATGTTCGCTGTCCAGCCCCAGCCGCTGGGGGTGAAGTCGAGCAGCGTCACCTTGATGGCATCACCCGGTTCGGCATCCTCGACGAAGATCGGACCCGAGACCGGATTGACCTTGCCGAAATCGAGCTTGGCGATATCCGCGACCGTGGAGTTCGCCGTGATCTGCTGGCCCGAGGAATCGATGGTCCGGAACTCGATGGTCTCGCCCGAGGCGATGGAGAGCACCGGCTCATTGGCGTTGTTCCAGCCGAGATGGTGCTTGTGGATGGTGTGGTTGCAGCGCTCGGCCATGATCTCGTCGTCTCCGCAGATGAGGGATGGGGGAGCGATGGGGCGCGGCCGAATGGCCGCGCCCCGCTCCGCTACTGCGCGTCCTTGGCGTAGATGTATTCGTAGTTCACCGGAATATGGATCGGCTCGATGAAGAGGATGGGATCGCCGCCGACCCGGTCCGAATGCATGGTGTAGCGCTCCTCGTTCATGATCGGGACCCAGGGCGCGTCCTTCATCACATCGTCGAAGACGCCCTTCCAGGCCTCGGCGCGCTGGGCCTGCACCGCTTGCGTCACCATGGTATCGGCAGCGGCCGCCCGCTTGTCGAGGGCCGAGTTGCAGTACCAGGACCAGTTCCAGCCGCCCTTCACCGCGCCCGCGCAACCCAGGATCACGGTGTAGAAATCGGAGGGATCCGGGAAATCGGCGATCCAGGCGAGCCCGCCAGACCAGACCATTGGTGCCCCGCCCTCGGTGCCGCCGGCCTCGATCACCGCCGGACCCGAGAGGCTCTTTATATCCGCCTTGATGCCGATGGCCGCGAGATCCTGCTGGATCGCTTGCGCGATGCGCGGCTGCGGATCGGTGTCGGTGGCGTAGAGCTCGGTCGAGAAGCCGTCGGGATAGCCCGCCTCGGCCAGCAGCGCCTTGGCTTTGGCCGGATCGAAGGGATAGCCCTGGAAGTCCTTGTCATAGCCCGGCAGCGAGGGCGGCAGGACCTGGTTCGCCACCTCGGCGCGGCCGTTGATGATCTGGATGATGCGCTTCTTGTTGATGGCCATGTTGACCGCCTGGCGCACCTTCAGATTGTCGAAGGGTTTTACCTTCACGTTGAGGGTGACGTAGCCGGTATGCATCTGCTGGCCGCGGACATAGAGATCCTTGTTGGCGGGATCGCCCGTAACCTGCAGGAACTGGGCTGGCGGGATGCCGTCGCCAAGGATATCCACCTCACCCTTCTTCAGGCGCAGCAGCGCCACCGTCGGCTCCTGCCCGAACTCGAAGGTGATCTGGTCGAGATAGGGCACGCCAGGCCGGTGATAGTCCTTGAAGCGGTTCAGCACGAGCTTCTGGCCCAGCTCCCATTCGCCGAAGGAGAAGGCACCGGTGCCCACCGGATGGTGGCCGAAATCGGCACCATACTTCGCGACCTCCTCCTTCGGCACGACGAAGGCGAAGTTGATGGCCATGATGTGGAGGAAGGTGGCGTCGGGATGGTTGAGGGTGAAGACCACGGTCTTGTCGTCCGGCGTCTTGATCCCGGAGATGTCGGTGGTCTTGCCGGCCGCGGCGTCGTCATAGCCCTTGATCATGCTGAAATAGCCGGCGCCCGGGCATTGGGTCTTGGGATTGACCGCGCGCTCGATCGAGTACTTAACGTCCGCGGCGGTGACAGCGCGGCCGTTATGGAACTTCAGATTCGGACGAAGCGTGAAGGTATAGGTGAGCCCGTCATCGGAGATGGTGTAGCTCTCGGCCAGGTCGGGCATCAGCTCCGTCGTGCCCGGCTTATAGTCCATGAGGCCGCTGAAGATGCTCTTGATGATCGACCAGTTCTGCCAGTCATAGCCAACAGCCGGGTCGAGGGTCGCGAGATCGTCCTTGAAGGTGACGACCACGGCTCCGCCCTGCTTGGGCTGGGTATCGGCAAAGGCCGGCGACAGAATCGACGCGCCGGCCAGCGCAATGGCGGCAACTGCCGCCCGCGTCAGGCTCCGCATGGCTTACTCCTCCCTGTTGATCGCAAGATTGGGTGCATCTCATCGCAACCGGATGCGCGGGTCAATCAGGGGCGTCACCAGATCGGCGATGAGATTGCCGATCACGATGGCGATGGCGGCCACCAGGGTGACGCCCATGATGATGGGAATATCGAGGCGCTGGATCGCCTGCCAGGCGAGCTGGCCGATTCCAGGCCAGCCATAGACGGATTCGACGACCACGGCCCCGCCCATGAAAGTGCCGATGTCGAGGCCGACCATGGCGACCACGGGCAGAAGGGCGTTGCGCAGCGCATGGACGATGACCACGGCCCGCTCGGTGAGGCCCTTGGCGCGGGCGGTGCGGATATAGTCCTGGCGCAGCACCTCCACCAGGCTCGAGCGCAGGATGCGCGCATACCAGCCGCCGCCGCCGATGCCCAGGGTCAGCGCCGGCAGGATGAGATGGCCGAGGCTTCCATAGCCGCTCATGGGGAACCAGCCGGCGAGATAGGCCAGGAGATAGAGCAGGACGAGGCCGACGACGAATTGCGGCGTCGAAACCCCGGCGAAGGCCAGGATCATGATGGCCCGGTCCGCCTTGCCGCGGCGGGCGGCGGCCAGGATGCCGAGGGGAATGCCGATGGCGAGCTCGAAGAAGATAGCGCCCAGCATCAGGAGCAAGGTCGCGGGCAGCCGGCTCATGATGAGCTGGCCGACATCGGTCTTCTGGATATAGGAGTGGCCAAGATCGCCTTCTGCCAGATGCCCGAGATATGTGGCGTATTGCTCGGGCACCGGCCGGTCGAGGCCAAGCTGATGGCGGATCGATTCCACCGTCTCCGGGGTGGCGTTGCGCCCGGCGATCTGGCGCACCGGATCGGCCGGCATGAGAAAGGCGAGCGCGAAGGTCACCATCGTCACCCCGATCAGGATCAGGGCCGAGGCGAGGAAGCGCCGGGCGAGATAGGCGATCATCCGCCGCGCCCCCTGCCCGTGGGATCGAAGGCGTCGCGCAGCGCATCGCCCACGAGATTGAAGGAGAGCGCCAGAAGCAGGATCGCAGCGCCGGGGAAGAAGACCAGCCAGGGCGCGGTCAGGAAATAGGATTGGCTCTCATAGATGATGCCACCCCAGGAGGGAGTGGGTGGGCGCACGCCGATGCCCAGAAAGGAAAGGGTCGCCTCCAGGAGCACGGTGGTGGCGATGCCGAGTGTGCCCCAGACCAGGAGGGTGGGGGCGAGATGGGGCAGGATGTGGCGAAAGACGATACGCGGCCAGGCGGCGCCGAGTGCGCGGGTGGCCTCGATATAGTCGCGGGCCGCAAGGCCGGTGGTCTCGGTATAGATGATGCGCGCCACCTGGACCCAATTCACCAGCGCGATGACCAGGGCGACGATCCACAGGCTGGGCGCGAAGATGGCGGCGAGCGCGATCGCCAGCAGCAAAGCGGGGAAGGCGATCATCAGATCGGTGAACCGCATCAGCACGAATCCCACCGGCCCCTGGAGGTAGCCGGCGATGACGCCGACCAGCGCGCCGAGCGCAACGGCCGCGCTGTTGGCGGCCACGCCGATCATGAGGGAGGTGCGGGCGCCATAGATGAGGCGGGAAAGAAGATCGCGGCCGAGCAGATCGGTGCCGAGCCAGAAGCGCGCGCTGGGCGGCAGCGGTGCCCCCTCCAGGGTAAGGCCGTCGAAGAACTGCTGCGCGGGGTCATAGGGGGCGAGCCAGGGAGCGGCAAGCGCGACCGTGGTCAGCAGCAGGACCGCGGCGAACGCGCCCAATGCCAATCTGTCGCGGCGGAATCGCTTCCACGCCTCGCCCATTCTGCCTCCCTGAAAGCGCCGATGTTAGTTCGCCGCAGCGCCCGCGGCGATCACAACCTTGGCAAGCTTACCCCCAAAAGAGGGGGGCGAATCGGGCTTCCGCCGGCCGCGGGCCCTGGCTATAATCCTGACCATGCGTTCAAGAATTCTACGCTGTCCCGGCGACGTGCGGCCTCAATCCTCCCACAGTGGGTCCGCGCCGGCAGCGCGAACGCTCGACTCTCCCAATTTCGCCAGGTAGGCAAGGCACTTCAAAGCGGGGTGGCTCCGGCTACCCCGCTTTTTTCACGCCCTCAGGCTTGCTAGCGTTCGCAAGATGAAACGGGCGATCGGCCGGAAGCGCCGAGAGAACGAGGCGAAGATCCTGGCGGCGGCGGAGAAGGTCTTTGCCGAGCGCGGCTTCGCCGCCGCGACGACCTCGGCCATCGCCAAGCTGGCCGGCATGCCCAAGGCCAATCTGCACTACTACTTCCGCACCAAGGAGGCGCTTTACACGCGGGTCCTGGACGAGATCCTGGCGCTGTGGATCGAGACGGCGGAGGCGATCCGGCCCGAGGCCGATCCGAAAGAAGCACTCTCGGACTACATCGCAGCCAAGATCGATTTCTCGCGTAGCCGGCCGCAGGCTTCCAAGGTCTTCGCCAATGAGATTCTTCACGGCGCGCCCCGGGTGCGCCGGCGCCTCAAGGGCGACCTCAAGACCTGGCTCGAGGCCAAGAGCGCGGTCATCGAGGGCTGGATCGGCGCCGGCCGCATGGCGAAGGTGGAGCCCAAGCATCTTTTCTTCATCATCTGGGCGGCGACCCAGACCTATGCCGATTTCGAGGTCCAAGTGGCAGCCCTGCTCGACCGCCGCCGGCTGAAGGCGAGCGATTTCGAGGCCGCTTCGGCCCTGCTGCGGCGCATGGTGCTCAGCACCTGCGGGCTGGGGGATGCGGTGTCATCGAGCCTCGCGGCACCCCCCTCCCTAACCCTCCCCCGCAAGGGGGGAGAAGATTCGAGCGAGCTTGATCGCTCTTCCCCTGCCCCCTCGACGGGGGCGGGCCGGGGTGGGGGTGATGGCTCGCTGTCAAACGGCCTAAAGAGACGTCGATGAGCATCGAGATCCAGACCGTCGAGATGCATACCGGCGGCGAGCCGGTGCGTCTCGTGGTGGGCGGGTATCCGCCAATAGCCGGGGCGACGATCCTCGCCAAGCGGCGCCATGCCCAGGCGCATCTCGATCATCTGCGCCGCCTGCTGATGTTCGAGCCGCGCGGTCATTTCGATATGTATGGCGTGCTACCCGTCGAGCCCGATCTGCCGGGGGCCGATCTCGCCGTGCTCTTCATCCATAACGAGGGCTACTCCACCATGTGCGGCCATGCGGTGATCGCGCTGGGCCGCTGGGCGGTGGATCAGGGGATCGTGCCCCGGAAGGACGGGGAGACCCGGGTCGCCATCCAATGCCCCTGCGGGCTGGTGGAGGCTTTCGTGGCCGCGGACGGGGCCGTGCGCTTCCTGAGCGTGCCGGCCTTCGCCTTCGCTCTCGACGCGGCCCTGGAGGTGTCGGGGCTGGGGCCCGTCACGGTCGATATCGGCTATGGCGGCGCCTTCTATGCCCTGCTGCCGGCGGCGCGTTTCGGCCTCGATGTGCGCCGCTCCGCCACGCGCGACCTGGTGGATGCGGCGAGCGCGGTGACCGAGGCGGCCAAGCAGCAGATCCCGCTTTCCCATCCCGACGATCCCGACCTCGCTTTCCTCTACGGCACCATCCTGACCGATGGGGCCGATGCCTATGGCGAGGCAGCCAGCGCCAATATCTGCGTTTTCGCCGCCCGCGAGGTGGACCGCAGCCCCACCGGTAGCGGCGTCACGGCACGCATTGCTCTGCAGCGTGCCCGCGGGCTGATCGGGATCGGCCAGATCCGGCGCTTCGAGAGCGTCACCGGCGCCATCTTCACGGGCAAGGCTGTGGAAGAGACCCGCGCCGGCGGCTTCGAGGCGGTGATCGTCGAGGTCAGCGGCAAGGCCCATTATACCGGCCGGGCCAGCTTCACCCTCGAGCCCGGAGACGAGATCGGGAAGGGCTTTCTGTTGCGCTGACGAATCCTGCCAGGACGAGGGGCGCTACAGCGGCTGGACCAGCCGGCCGAGGCGCTGGCCGCCGAAGATGTGCACGTGGAGGTGGGGAACCTCGGCGTGCGAATCGGCACCGTGATTGGCGATCAGACGATAGCCGCTCTCTGAGAGCCCCAGCTCCTGCGCCACCCGGCCCACGGCGCGGATGAAGCCGGCGATCTCGGCATCGGATGCCTTGGCGCTGAAATCCTCGCTGGAGACATAGACGCCCTTCGGGATCACCAGCACATGGACCTTCGCCTGGGGATGGATGTCGTGGAAGGCGAGAGCATGCTCGTCCTCATAGACCTTCTTGCAGGGAATCTCGCCACGCAGGATTCGGGCGAAGATATTGTTGGGATCATAGGCCATGGCCGGGCTCCGCGATGGGGAGGGGCAAGCCTCGCATCGCGACGGCGGTCGCGACAAGTGCCGGATGATGACAGCGCGAGGCGGCGGGCCTCACCCCTTGCGGCTCTTCTTCTCCTCGATGCCAGAGAGGCCCTCGCGGGCCGCCAGCGTCGCCCAGACCTCGGCGGGTTTCAGCTCACGGTCGGCCCAGAGAACGAGCAGGTGGTAGAGCAGATCGGCGGATTCCGCGGCCAGCTCGCGCTTCTTGCCGCGCACCCCTTCGATCACCGTCTCGATCGCCTCCTCGCCCAGCTTCTGGGCGATCTTTTCCGTGCCCTTGGCGAAGAGCCGGGCCGTGTTGGAGCGGTCGGGATTGGCGCCTTTGCGGCTTTCCACCACCTTGTAGAGGCGATCGAGAATGGTGGCGTCCACCGGACGGCCGGAATCCTGCGGCATGGGCCACGTCCCAGATATCGAGGGCCCCATTGTAATGGAATACCACTGCTTGGGGTAGAAACGAATTCGTATGGCAGCATCGCGGGACCGCCCAAGCACGGCATGGTGATCGAGGATTGAGCCAGCGTGAGCGCCGGATGCGCTTCACTGGTGGCGAGACATGAGGGAGGTACCCGATGTCGAGATTCGCGGCGATCACTCTCCTCCTGGCCCTGCTGGGGGCCGCCGGCTGCAGCAGCGCCGGCAGCTCGGACCCGCCCCTCGGCGGCTGTCAGGCCGCGTCCTGCCATGAGGCCCGGGACCACTCGAGCAGCAGCCAGGGCAATGGCGGTGGCATGAGCCATGGGGGCGGCATGATGTGAGGGGAGCCTATCTCCTCCCTTCGCGGTAGTGCCGCCAGCCCGCGGCCCGGAGACGGCAGGCCGGGCAGTCTCCGCAGCCATGGCCCCACTCATGGCGCTGTCCCCGTTCGCCGAGATAGCAGCTGTGAGTCTCCTCGCGGATGAACTCTAAAAGAGCCTCGCCCCCGAGCTGCTCCGCCAGGCGCCAGCTCGCGGCCTTGTCGATCCACATCAAGGGCGTGTGCAGGACGAAGCGGCGCTCCATGCCCAGATTGAGAGCGACCTGGAGGGCCTTGATCGTGTCGTCGCGGCAATCGGGATAGCCGGAATAATCCGTCTCGCACATGCCGCCGACGATGTGGCGGAGGCCCCGGCGATAGGCCAGCGCCGCGGCGAAGGCGAGGAAGATGACGTTGCGCCCCGGCACGAAGGTATTGGGAAGCCCGCCGGCATCCATCGCGATAGCAGTCTCGCGGGTGAGTGCCGTCTCGGAGAGATTACTCTGCACGCCGAGATCGAGGATATGGTCCGGCCCCAGGCGCTCAGCCCATCGCGGGGCGATCCGGGCGAGACCGGCCCTGAGGCCGGGACGGCCCTCGAGCTCGATGCGGTGACGCTGGCGGTAGTCGAACCCCACCGTCTCGACCCGTTCGAAGCGGTCGAGCGCCCAGGCGAGGCAGGTCGTGGAGTCCTGTCCGCCGGAGAAGAGCACCAGGGCACCTTCGGCGGCGGTTGGAGATTCGCTCACCGGCGCACCGGCAGCCCCGCCGCGGCCAGCGCGGCCTTGGCCTCGGCGATGGAATGCTGGCCGAAATGGAAGATCGAGGCGGCCAGCACGGCATCGGCATGACCTTCGCGCACGCCCTCCACCAGGTGGGTGAGCTCGCCGACGCCGCCCGAGGCGATCACCGGCACGCTGACCGCATCGGCGATGGCGCGGGTGAGAGCCAAATCATAGCCGAGCCTCGTGCCGTCGCGGTCCATGGAGGTGAGCAGGATCTCCCCGGCGCCGAGATCCGTCAGGCGCTTCGCCCAGGTGAGGGCGTCGAGACCCGCGGGCTTGCGCCCGCCATGGGTGAAGACCTCGAAGCGGCCGGGAGCCACCGCCTTGGCATCTACGGCGACGGTGATGCATTGGCTGCCGAACTTCTCCGCGGCCAGGCGGACGAGCTCGGGCTCCGCGACCGCACCGGTGTTGATGGAGACCTTGTCGGCGCCCGCCAGCAGCAGGCGGCGGATATCCTCCAGGCTGCGCACCCCGCCGCCGACTGTGAGCGGCATGAAGCAGCGCTCGGCCGTGCGGGCCACCACATCCAGCATGATCTCGCGGTTCTCGTGGCTGGCGCCGATGTCGAGAAAGCAGAGCTCATCGGCGCCGGCCCGGTCGTAGATGGCGGCCTGCTCGACCGGATCGCCGGCGTCGCGCAGGTCGACGAAGTTGACGCCCTTGACGACCCGGCCATCCGCCACGTCGAGGCAGGGGATGACGCGGACCTTCAGCATGGGAGACTCAGCCGGGTACCTTGGCGCAGCGCGCAAGCGCCGCAGCGAGATCGATCCGCCCGTCATAGAGGGCCCGGCCGACGATGGCGCCGGCAACGCCGGTGGCCTTCAGTGCCGCCAGCTCCTCGATATTGGCCGTCCCGCCCGAGGCGATGACGGGGATGGGGAGTACGGCGGCGAGATGGGCCGTGGCGGCGATGTTGACCCCCGCCAGCAACCCGTCGCGATCGATATCGGTGAAGACCAGCGCCGCGACCCCGGCATCGGCGAAACGCAGCGCGAGATCGAGCGCCGTGACCTCGCTCGTCTCTGCCCAGCCCTCGACGGCGACACGCCCGCCGCGCGCATCGACCCCGACGGCGATCTTGCCGGGATGACGCCGGCAGGCCTCGCGCACCAGGGCCGGATCCTTGAGCGCGGCGGTGCCGAGGACAACCCGCGCGATGCCCGCCTCGATCCAGGCATCGAGAGTAGCCTGATCGCGGATGCCGCCGCCGAGCTGGCAGGGAACGGAGACTGCGCCCAGGATCGCCTTCACCGCCTGCCGGTTCATAGGCTTGCCGGCGAAGGCGCCATCGAGATCGACCAGATGGAGCCAGGCGGCCCCGGCGGCGGCAAAGCGGCGCGCCTGGTCCGCCGGATCGCGATTGAAGACCGTCGCCTCGCGCATCTCGCCGCGGCGCAGCCGGACCACGGCTCCCTGTTTCAGGTCGATGGCGGGGTAGAGGATCATGGGGCGCGGTTATCGCCAGCCAGCCCTGGCGCGTCAATGACCAAGCCGAAGCGCTTGCGCCGATCGGACGAAATCGGGAATCTGGATCGAGTGAGAAGGGGATGACTCCAGGGTCCAATCCACATCGCCATTTCGGCATTGTTGCCCAGGGGACTGTCGCCGGAGCCATTTCCTCGGGCGGCATTCGAGATCGCTGGCTGGATCTCTCAGCAATCCTTCTGCTGGCGGTGCTCATCATCCATTCCCTGATCGTGCTGGGTATCGGGCTGTCCCAGCCCTTGCTGGACCTCTACAACTTCCGGCAGACCCAAACCGCGTTGACGGCATACTGGTTGTGGAAGGGCGGTCCTTGGCTGGCCTATGAGACGCCGGTGCTCGGCTATCCCTGGTCCATTCCCTTCGAGTTCCCGATCTACCAGGCTCTCGTCGCCCTGCTCCGGCTTGTCGGGATCCCGATCGACGCCGGGGGCCGGCTTGTCTCCTTCGCCTTCTATCTCGCCTGCCTATGGCCGCTGAGCAGGCTCTTTCGCGCACTCGGATTCGGTCGGCGCAGCTTCCTGATCGTCAGCATCCTGTTCCTCGCCTCGCCGCTCTATCTCTATTGGAGCCGCACGGTGATGATCGAATCCTGTGCCTTGTTCTTCGGCCTCCTCTGGCTCGCCTTGCTGGTGTCATCGCTGACGGATTCTCGCTCCTCAATCCTGCTCTGGACCGCGGCAGCCGGCATAATGGCAGTTCTCACCAAGTCGACGACGTTTCCCGCCTTCCTTCTCCTCGGGGGTATCCTCCTTCTGCGGCAGATGCTGCGGAACGGGCGCTCGGCGATTTCCCTGCGCATGCTGATGCTGGCGCTGGCCGCCTTCGCCGTACCGCTTGTCGTCGGCTATCTCTGGTTCCTCTATACAGAAGCGATCAAGGCTGAGAGTCCGTTCGGCGCTCTCTTGACCTCCGCGCGCCTCGCCCCGTGGTATTTCGGCAGCTGGCAGCAACGGATGAGCAGCGCCTTCTGGCGCGGCGTCATGCTGAATCGGATCTCGCCGGACATATTCGGCTACGGCGTTCCGCTCGCGGTGGTTGGCGCCGTGGCCGTCTTCGCCAGCAGCCGCTTCGTTTGGCCGGCTCTTGCGGCCCTGGTTGCCTTCCTCGTGCCCTTTGCCGTCTTCACCAATCTGCATTTCATCCATAGCTACTACCAATATGCCAACGCCATCTTCGCCCTGGCAATCGTCGGTCTCGGAATCGCCGGCATTGTTGAGCGGGGCTACCATCGGGCCGCGGCCGCTCTTCTGGTCGTTCTCGTAGGGCTGCAGTTGGCATTCTTCTGGCGGACCTATGGTGGTTATCTGACAGCCGATTATTCCACCAGCGAGGGAGCCGTGATCTCGGCGGTCGTCAGGTCGACTACGCCGTCCGACGGTAGCCTCATCGTCATCGGGAATGACTGGTCCTCCCTGATCCCTTACTACAGCGAACGAAAATCGCTCGCTCTCCCCGACTGGACGCCGCAACTGTTGTTGCAGCGGGTCTTCGACGATCCTCAGTCCTTTCTCGCGGACCGCCCGCTGGCGGGAATCGTCTATTGCCGAGAGACGGCCCCCGCGCCGCTCATCACCGGCTTCCTCGCCGGACGCAAGGTGCTGGCCAAAGCTGGTAACTGCCAGCTCCTGGCCGCACGGCGCTGAGCAATTGTCGCAAGCAGGTTTGACAAGAAACGGCTTAGCCGCTACACGACCAACCAGCCAACTTCACTCCACGCGCTTTCGTATCAGCTTTAGAATTCGATGCCGGCTTTGCGGTCCGGCGCAGCGAAAGGCCCTCAAGGAGACCTTGCCAATCCGCATCGTAGTGACCGGAGGAGCGGGATTCGTCGGCGCATCGGCGGCGCTGTGGCTCAAGGCGGCTCATCCCGATTGGCAGATCACCGCCCTGGATAATCTGAAGCGCCGCGGCAGCGAGCTTGCGCTGACCAGGCTCGCCGCGGGTGGCGTGCGCTTCATGCATGGCGATGTGCGCCTGCAAGAGGATCTGACGGAAGCCGGCTCCGCCGATTGGCTGATCGAATGCTCCGCCGAGCCCAGCGTCCATGCGGGCTATGGCGGCAACCCCGGCTATGTTGTCGGCTCGAATCTTTACGGAGCGATCAACTGCCTCGAGCATTTGCGCCGCCACGGCGGCGCACTGATGTTCATCTCCTCCAGCCGGGTCTATCCCATCGCCCGGCTTCGCGCCCTGCCGCTGGAAACCGCCCAGGAGCGCCTGCGCGTGAAGCCCGGCTCCGCCGGTGAAGGCTGGAGCACGGCCGGCATCTCCGAGGCCTTTCCGCTCGAAGGGGCCCGCTCGCTCTATGGCGCGACCAAGCTTGCCGCGGAGCTGATGATCCAGGAATATGCGGCCCTCTACGGCCTTCGCGCGGTGGTGAATCGGTGCGGAGTCATCTGCGGGCCTTGGCAAATGGGCAAGGTCGACCAGGGCTTCGTCGGGCTGTGGTTGGCGCGTCATGTGTTCGGCGGCCAGCTCTCCTATATCGGCTACGGCGGCACCGGAACGCAGGTGCGCGACGTCCTGCACATCGCCGATCTTTGCCGCCTGATCGATCTGCAGATTGGGGACCCCGACCGCTTTGCCGGGAAGACCTCCAATGTCGGCGGCGGCCCGGATATCAGCGTCTCCTTGCTCGAGCTGACGCGCCAGTGCCAAGCGTTGACGGGTGCCACCATCAGGATCGATCCTGTGGCGGAAACGCCGGCGGCGGACGTGCCCTACTACGTCACCGACAACACGCGAATAAGCGCTGAAGCCGGGTGGCGGCCGGAGCACTCCTTGAGCGCGACGCTGGCCGACATATACAAGTGGCTGGTGGACAATCGCGGCGCGCTGGCGCCGATCTTCGGAGCAAAATGAAACCATGAGCGTAGCAGTCGTCACGGGCGCGGCGGGCTTGATCGGCGGCG
>Ga0126378_10001501_pt1 | contig 17321 bp, 11 predicted proteins | sample PanSoiMetPlot_23_FD_92587 | JGI IMG/M metagenome (GOLD analysis project Ga0126378, IMG submission 92587) | Tropical forest soil microbial communities from Panama - MetaG Plot_23 | ecosystem: Environmental > Terrestrial > Soil > Tropical forest > Bulk soil | place: Panama | collected 2016-02-17
CGGACCAGTCCGACACGCTGCTGATCGTCCATATCGCGGCGGACCGGAAGTGGGCCGACATCATGTCGATCCCGCGGGACTCGTGGGTCAGCATCCCTTCCTGCCGCATGGGCAACGGCCATATGTCCGGGCCCACCACCTACAAGATCAACGAGGCGTTCGCGATCGGCAACCTTTACGGGAACCACACCGACCTCGGCACCGCGTGCACGATCAAGGCGGTGGAGAAGAACACCGGCATCCGGATCGACCATTTCGTGAACATCAATTTCTCCGGGTTCCGGGCCATGGTGAACGCGGTCGGCGGCGTGCCCGAATGCAACAACACGGCGATCAACGACCCGAAGTCGGGGCTCCACCTGACCGCGGGCCATCACCTGCTCAACGGCAGGCAGGCGCTGGGGTATGTGCGCGCCCGCTACACCATCGGCAACGGCAGTGACCTGGAGCGCATCGGCCGTCAGCAGGCCTTCATGTCCTCGCTGGTCGACCAAGTCAAGAGCAAGCTGCTGAACCCGCTCGCAGTGTACCGATTCCTCGATGCCGCGACCAAGTCGATCACCATCGACAGCCAGCTTGGCGGCATCCGCGGGCTGTACGACCTGGCGATGAGCGTGAAGAATCTGCCCACGGGCAACGTCACGTTCTTCACGCTGCCGACCTACCCGCGCTCGTTCGTCGATCCCGCCGACCTGGCCAACGTGATGTGGACCCAGCCGCAGGACAGCCTGATCTTCCAGGCATTCCGCAACGACGTCCCGGTGAGCAAGGCACTGCTCAGGAACCCGCGGACGCCGCAGATATCTCCCCACTCGGTCTCGGTGCGGGTGCTCGACGGGTCCGGATCCGGTCTCCAGGACTCCGCCGCCGCGTCGCTGGAGCAGGAGGGCTTCAAGGTCACCGCGACCGGCACCGCCGGTTCGCAGTCGGTGACCGAGACCGTGATCCGGTATCACGCGGGCCAGCAGGAGGACGCGCTGTACCTCGCCAAGAAGGTCCACGGCGCGGCTCTTCTCCAGGTGCCGGGGACCGGCAAACTCACCCTGGTGCTCGGCAGCAACTATGGATCCACCGCGCACGCCGGCCCAGGCCCGGCCACGACCCCGCAGCCGGCTTCCAGCTTCGCGCCGCGCACCGCTACCCAGAACATTTGCACGTAACGGCTGCGCGTCCCCCGGCCAAGGAATCCCCGGCGAGCCAGAGCGCGCGGGAGGCGTTCCCAGGCGCCGCAGCGGCCCTGGGCTTTGTGACCATCGGTGCAGGCCGTTCAGGTACGCTCACCACGGCACCTCCCGGCGGCCTGACGGTCATGGGTGCGCCGCGGGCCAGCCGCTGGCGCGCCAGCACGGCAGGCCGGCAGGTGCGGGCCGGCGCTGTGCCCGCTCACTCAGTGCACGCCACCTTCATCGGAATGATTGATGCGAATGCCCAGGGGTTTCCCGCCTCGCACCACGGCACCGGAGAGCGCCCCGGACACCGCTGCGCCCCGAATCGCGGCAGGGCGTCCGATGCCGGCGGCCTCCCGGGCGTGGTGGCCCGCCAGCGGCGTGGCAAGTGTGCTCCGGGGGCACTGGCTGATCGCGATCCTGCTGCTGGCCGGGCTCGTGCTCCGGGTGCTCGCCCTGGTCGCGTACCGGCCGGCCCTGTTCTATAACGACACGACCAGGTACCTGCTGCACGCAGACGGCAACGACCCTGTCGGCTACCGGGTGCCGCTGCGGCTGATCCTGCTGGCCGGCAACCTGCAAACGGTCGCGGCCGTGCAGCACCTCATCGGCCTGGCGATGGCCGTGGCCCTGTATGCCCTGCTGCTGCGCCGGGGCGCGCGCCGCTGGCTGGCGGCGCTGGGGGTGGCCCCGGTCCTGCTCGACGCCTACCAGGTGCAGATGGAGCAGACGATCCTGCCTGAGACCTGGTTCGAGGCACTGATCGTCGTGGGCCTGATGCTGCTGCTGTGGCGACCCGCGCCGCCGCTGTGGCTGATCGCCATCGCCGGGGGCGTGCTGGGCCTGTCGGTAACGTTCCGCCAGGCCGGGGAGATCCTGATTCTGCCCGCCGTGGTCTACGTGGCGATGGCGGCCCGCGGCCTGCGGCGCGCGGTCGCTGGCACAGCGGTGGTGTGCGTGGCGTTCGCCGTGCCCATCGTCGGCTATATGACCATCTCCTACGCGGTCACCGGGCACTTCTGGCTTTCCCGCTATGGCACGGCGGCCCTCTACGGCCGGGCGGCTGCTGCGGCCGACTGCGCGACGCTGCGGGTTCCCGCCAGCCAGCGGGCGATGTGCCCGACCGCGGCGCAGAAGGCGGCCCTCGGCAGGGATGGCCTTGAGCACAGCCCCAGGTCCCCCATCCGGCGTTACTACGCGCAACTACCGCCCCGAGCCGCTGCCCACGCGGTCTCCTCGTTCACCCGGGCGGTGATCGCCCAGCAGCCGCTGCGGGTGCTTTCCGCGGTCGGGGGGGACGCGGTGAAGCTGTTCGCGCTGACCAGGGACGGCAGCCCGGGCGACCCGCCCATCTCCCGGTGGCAGTTCCAGGATTTCTACCCCACCTACCGGCCGCACGCCACCCGTGTCCAGATCACTGCCGCGATCAGGCAGTTCGGGGGCGGGGGGCCAGCGGTGGCGGTGCCGGTCGCGTCGTTCCTGCGCGGCTACCAGCTCGGTGGTGGCTACACGCCAGGGCCGCTGTACGCGATCGCCGCGCTGGCGGGCCTGGCCGGCTCGGCCGGCGTGGCCGGGCGGCGCCGCGCATCCCGCGGGCGGGCCGTAGGCGATGGTGGCCGCGGCGTACCGGGTGCGCGAGCCGGCGCCTGGGCGGACGCGCGGAGGGGGGTGGACAAGCACGCGCGAGGCGGGGCCGGGAAGGACGCGCGAAGCGGGGCGGGGGACTCGCTGGGCGGGGCCGGGAAGGACGCGCGAAGCGGGGCGGGGGACTCGCTGGGCGGGGCCGGGAAGGACGCGCGAAGCGGGACGGGGGGCTCGCTGGGCGGGGCCGCGGAGGGCGCGCGTTCCGCCGGGGAGGGTGCCAGCGGCGGCCCGGCGGGCGGCGCGGAAGGTGCCGCGGGCGGTGACGGTGCGAGCCTGCCCGGCAGCCGGGGCTGGCCCCGGGGTTCTCAAGCCGGCGCCAAGGACCGTGAGCTGGCGCTGGCCTGCCTGCTTTTCCTGCTGACCGGGGCCGCGTTGCTGCTCGTCTCCGATGTCTTCGAGTTTTCCTGGCGATATCAGCTCCCCGCCCTGATCACCTTGCCCCCGGCCGGGGCGCTGGGGCTCACGGCCATCGCCGGGAGGTATCTCGGCCCGGCCAGGCGCCGGCTCACCTCACACCCGGAGGCTCGATGACCGGGGTTGCCGGGCAGAGCCCGCGGCCCGCTGCCGGGCAGAGCCCCGGGCCCCCCGGCGGGCACAGCCTGCCGCACGCCGACGGGGAGGGCCCGCGGCCCGCTGCCGGGCGGGCGCGCGAGGGCGGCGGGCAACCGGCCGGCCCGCTGGCGCCGGGACCACTTGCTCCGCTGGCGCCGGGACCGCTTACCCCGCTCCGCCGCGGCTGGCTGGTAGCCCTCTTCGCCGGGTGTGCCCTGTACGCGGGCGGGGTGGCTCTCAACAGCGAGATCGCCGTGCACCAGCGGTGGGGCATGTGCGCTGCCGGCGGCTACGCGCTCGCGGCCGCAGCGGTCGCGGCCCCGTGGCAGCGCCGCGGTACCGACCTGGCCCTGCTGGCAAGCATCGGCGGTGCCCTGCTTGCCCCGCTGTGCTGGCTGGCAGCCAGCGGCACGGCACAACGGGAGGTCTATGTGATCTCCCGTTCGGCGTGGATGCTCATTCACCACGGCACCCCCTACCGCAGCGTCGCCGAGCTCGCGGCCACGCAGAACCCCGATGCCTACAACCCGTACATGCCCCTGATGTCGGTGTTCGGCCTGGGCCAGGCGATCGCTGGCGGCGGGCTGCTTACCGACCCGCGGGTCTGGTTCACCGTCGCCTTCGCCGTGCTCTTCCCGCTGGCCCTGCGCGCGTCGGGGGCGGTCGACGTGTGGCGCTGGGCCGTCCTCGTGATGGCCTCGCCGCTGATCGCCTTCCCCCTCTCGGTGGGCGGCGACGATGTGCCCGTGCTCGGCTTGATGTGCCTGGGCCTGGCGCTTCTGTCGGGCGTGAGGCGGCCTCCGCGGCACATCCTGGCCGGGCTCGCGCTCGGTGCCGCCGCGGCGCTGAAGGCGACGGCGTGGCCGGTCGCGCTGGTGGCCCTGGCGCTTGTGACCGCCAGGGACGGCAGGCGGGCGGCTGTTGTTTTCGCGGCATCGGCGGCCGCGACCTGCGCGCTCCTTGTCGCGCCGCCCGCCGCCGTGGCGCCGGGCGCGTTTGTCGTCAACACCATCCGGTTCCCGCTTGGCATGACCGGCGTCAAGTCGGGCGCAGCGAGCAGGCTGCCCGGGTACCTGATCGCCCACACCGGGCACGCCGGGGAGGTCATCGCCATCGGGCTGGCCGCGCTGGCCGTCGCGGGGATCGGGGTCTGGCTGGCCGTCCGGCCGCCGCGGGATGTCTCCGCTGCTACCTGGCGGGCCATCGTCGCGCTCATCGTCCTGTTCACGCTGGCCCCGGCGACCCGCGTGGGCTACTACATCTACCCGCTCACCCTGTGGGTGTGGCTGCGCGTGTCGGCCCTGGGTGCCCGGGCCCGCGTTCGGCGGACGAACCCAGCGCCGGTGCCCGGCCGGATACGGTTGAGGACGTGAACAGGACCAGGGTCGCGCTGTTGCTCGGGACCTGTCTCGGCGTGGCCGCCGCTGTCGGCTCCACCGCTGGGGCGGCCACGAGCGCGATCGCGGCAGCCGGTCCCGGGAGCCGCGCGCTCCCCGCCCGCGCGCAGGGGGATGATGGCCTGCAGCCCAGCATGGCGCACCCGGTCGTGCTCGTCGGCATTCCAGGCCTGCGCTGGAGTGACATCTCACCGGCCGCCACGCCCACGCTGTGGCGGCTGGCCGGGGCCGGCTCGGTCGGCAACCTGGTGGTTCACGCGGTCTCGGCGGTGACCTGCCCGGCCGACGGCTGGGCCACGCTGAACAGCGGGGTGCGTGCCTCGGCCCGGCACCCGGATTCCGGGGGGTGCCCGCCGCTGCCCGCCGTGGTCCCGCGCGGGGCGCCAGCCGGGGGCACGCCGGCCGGGGCGGCCATTCCCGGGATGGCGGCGCTGATCGCAGGCAACAGGCAGTACCACTACTACCCCGACTGGGGGCTGCTCGCCACGGCGGCGGGGCCCGGCAACCGCGCCCTGGCCATCGGGCCGGGTGCCGCGCTGGCCCTCGCCAATTCCGCCGGAACGGTCGCCAGGTACCTTCCTTCGCTCGCGGCAGCGAACCGGCAGGTGCTCTCGCGGTGCCCGCTGACGGTGGTGGACCTCGGGGCGATGCCGGCGCCTACCGCGCCCGCAGGAAGGGCGGCGCGCGCGGCCGCGGTAAGGGCCGACGACGGGGCGATCGCCAGGCTCGGCGCCGAGCTTCCGGCCGGCACGACCCTGATGGTGGCGGCTCTCGCCGACGACTCGGCCCCGCATCTGCGCCCGATGATCATCGACGGCCCCGGGTACGCGAACGGCCTGCTCAAAACCGTCTCCACCCGCCAGCCGGGGCTCGCGTTCCTTACCGACGTCACCCCGACCGTCCTCCAGGTCCGCGGCCGGCCGGAGTCCAGCCGCGCCGTCGGGAAGCCGCTTGAGGCGGCGGGACGCGGCGGCCTTGCCGGGCAGATCCGGGACCTGGCCGGCCAGGACACGGCCGCCCAGGTCTACCGGAGCACGTTCGGCTGGTTCTTCGCGATCTTCTCGGTGGGCGAGGCGGTGGTGTTCGGCCTGATCGCGTTGCTGCTGTCGGGCCGCGCGGAGGACCGGCGGCGGCGACGGCGAACGTCCGCCAGAACGGCGGGGGTGATCGCGGGCTCGGTCCCGGCCGGCACCTTCCTCGCCAGCCTGGTGCCGTGGTGGATGTCGTCACACCCGGCGGTGCTGCTCTACGCGCTGACCGCGGCCTGGGCGGCCGTGGTCGCCGCCATCGCGCTGGCCGGTCCGTGGCGGCGTGACCCGATGGGTCCCGCCGGCGTGGTTGGCGCGATCACCCTGGTCGTGATCGGCCTTGACGTCATGACCGGATCTCGCCTGCAACTGAACACCCCCTTCGGCCTGAACGTGCTGTGGGGCGGTCGGCTGTACGGGGAGGACAACAACACGGTTGGCCTCTACGCCGCGTCGGCGGTGCTGTGTGCGGCGTGGCTGGGCGGGGCCATCCTGCGGTCCACGGCATGGGGGCAGCCCGGCGAATCCGGCTGGCGCGGCGCGCGCGGCCGCGCGGTGCTCGCCGTGTCCGGAGTGGCGCTGTTCGCGGTGGTGGCCTCCGGCTGGCCGGGCTTCGGCGCCAAGGTCGGCGGGACGATCGCGATGGTGCCCGGCCTGGTTCTGCTGATCATGGCGGTGGCGGGCGTGCGGATCACCCCGCGGCGGGTGGCGCTGGCGCTGGTCAGCGGGGCCGCCGTGATCGCCGCGTTCGCGCTCGTCAGCTACCTCACCCCGGTGGCCGGCCACTCCGACATCGGCGCCTTCGCCGGGCAGGCGCTGCACGGCGGCGGGGGAGGGACCCTCCAGCGCAAGATCAGCACCAACCTGAGTTCGCTCACGGGCACCCCCTACAACCTGATAATCCCGCTTGCCCTGATCGGGCTCGGCGTGCTGCTCCTGCGGCCCACCTGGTTTGGCGCGGGGTCCCTCGTCCAGGCCCGCCGCAAGGTGCCGCTGCTTGGCATCACCCTCGCGGTGATCTGGCTGATGGGACTCCTTGGATGGTTTGCCGAGGACTCCGGCGTGGCGGTGCCGGGCGCGATGTTCCCGTTCGTGCTGCCGCTGGCGATCGCCATGGTTTCGGGCGTGCCTTTGTACGAAGACTCACGCCGCGCGGGTATCCGGCGTTTCACGCCAGCGGTTGCCAGTCCCCGTACGGGCACCCAGGCACGTCCATAGATCCGGACCCGGCGGGGAGCTCGGCGCTCCCGCGGTTGCCCCAGCGGGCTTGGGCGCCCATCGGGGGCGGCCCGGTTATGGTTTACGTGCGGCTGACGACCGGCCGGGCTGGAGGAGTGAGTGAAGTACCGGGTCAGCAGGACCCTGGCCGGGCCGGTCCTGCACCTGCTGTGGCGGCCAGAGATCACCGGCGGCGAGCACATCCCCGGCGCCGGCGGGGCGATCGTCGCCTCGAACCATCTTTCGATCGTCGATTCCATCTTCCTGCCGCTGATGCTGTCACGCCCGGTCACGTTCGCGGCCAAGGCCGAGTACTTCACCGGGACCAACCCTGCCCAGCGCTTCGCCGGAGCCTATCTGCGGGCCACCAAGCAGCTGCCGGTGGACCGGGCCGGCGCGCGATCGGCACAGGACACGCTGGAGGCGGCGTTGCGGCTGCTGAAGGCCGGTGAACTGTTCGGCATCTACCCGGAGGGCACCCGGTCCCCGGACGGGAGGCTCTACCGGGGCCGGACCGGGGTCGGCTGGCTGGCCCTGGCGTCCGGGGTCCCGGTGGTCCCTGTGGCGATGGTCGGCACCGACCGCGTCCTGCCGCCCGGCCACAGCATCCCCACCCTGCACCGGGTCAGCATCCGGGTCGGTAAGCCGCTTACGTTCGAGGCATACCAGGACCTGCGCCCCGCCGCCACGGCCCGGCGGGCGATCACCGACGAAATCGTCAAGGCGATCCAGCACCTGTCCGGCCAGGAATACGTGCCCGTGTACGCCTCGGTGCGGAAGGCCGAACTCGTCGCTGAGACCAGCTCACAAGGCGCCTGACAGGCCGCTCACAAGACCGGCCGCCAGCTCAGGAGCCCCGCGGGTTCTTCCCGGCCTCGCGGGGCGGAACGGCGGGGAACGTCTCGGTGCTCTCGTTGTGCGGTGTGGCCGGGAACTGGCCCGTGTCGTCCGAGGATATTGCCGTAAAGGTCTCTGTGCTTTCCCCCGTGGGGCCGCCGGGCGGCGAGCCGGTGTCGTGGCCCGCTGGGACGCCGAAAGCCCCGGCGGTGCTGCCGCCCGGCACCGAGAAGGAGTCGTCGGCGTAGGCGCGCGGGTAGGAGTCAGCGCCGGTGGAGAACAGTTCGCCGCTGCTTTCGCCGGGGATGGAAAACGAGTCGTCGGTGTAGGCGCGCGGGTTGGCGTCGGCGCCAGCGCCCATGGCGGGGGAGCGCTCGCCGCTGCTTTCGCCGGGGATGGAGAACGAGTCGTCGGTGTAGGCGCGCGGGTTGGGGTCGGCGCCAGCGCCGGTGCCGGTGGCGAACGGCCCGGCGGTATTCCCGGCCGTGGCCGGGAAGGAGTCATCCAGGCCTGCCAGCGGCGCCGGCCGGAACGAACCGCTGGCCTCGCCGGGCGACGGGTGAAGACTGGGCTCCGCGGGTTCTTCAGCGCCGGCTAGCCCGGCAGACCCCGTGCTCTCCGCTTCGGCCTCGGGCAATGAGTGCATGACCTCCCACGGCGGGGTGCTGTGGGGCGGCCCGGGCGCCGCACCCTGGCCCCGGGACCCCGGGGTCGTCCCGGGATCCCACACGTAGATGGGCTGTTCCAGCCGCGGCCTTGAGTCACCAGCCGCGCTCCCCGACGGCGGAACCATTCCGCCCCGCCGGGAGGCGGCCCTCGACCCGGGCTGAGCGGGAGCGGCGGCCGGGGGATGGGGCCCGGCCGTGGCCGGCCCGCCCGGCCACGCCTCTTCGGCGAGCGCGTCCCAGGGCCGTGAGCCGGGCCGCTGCGAGAGGCGCTGCGGCAACTCCTTCGGTCCCGTGGCGCTCGGCTGCACCGTCTGCTGCGTCCATGGCAGCTCGGTGCCCGGCTTCGGCGCGGGTTCCCAGGGCGGGCTTCCCGATACCTTCGGAGCCCGTACCGCCCCTATCCGGGAGGACCCAGCGAACCGCTCGGAGCCCGAACCACCGCCGGGGAACGCCGGGCGGTACCCGCCCGGGGGCTCCTCGGCCGCGGACGGGGCCGTGCGGGGGAAGGGGTTGCCGGAGAATGTGCCGCCGGTGCGCGTACCTTCCGGGAACGCGCTGTCAGGGAAGGCGCCCTCCGGTTTCGCCGGGTCCTGGGCTCCGGCAAGACCAGCCTGGCCGAATCCGGCACCCGATGCCGATCCCGGCCTGGCGGCCGCCACCGGCGCTGGCACGAAACCGCTCGCCCCCCGCGCAGGCAGCGCTGGCTCCGCTGGCCGCTTCGCCTGCACCTGCGCGGCGGCACGGACCTCGGCCAGGCGAGCCGAACGTGCCCGGCGCCGTCGCAGTGCCCCGATGGCCAGAATCGCGGCAAGCAGCACCAGGAAGACCACCACCGCGATGCCCGCATCGGTGATCAGGGTCCGGGCGAGGTTGCTGCTGGCGGGCCGCACCGCGGGCGGTGATGGCGGTGCCAGCCCGGAGGACGTTCCGGTGCCCGCGGAGGGGGTAGTGCTCGGCAGCGCCTCGAATATCGCCGCCGCCGCCGTGAGCGCCTTGGCCGCGTCCACCGTGCCAAACCCGGATCCACTCTTGCTTCCTGATGGCCGGAAGCCCGTGCCAGCGGCGAGCGCCCTGGTCACCTGTGCCGGGGTCAAATTAGGGAACGGCGCTTTGATGAGCGCGACGACCCCCGCCACCACCGCGCTTGCCGCGCTCGTGCTGTTGAGCGTGGTGTACCCGGACGGCAGGGTGGCGGCGGTCACGCCCTGGCCGGGGGCGGTCAGCGTCACATAGGGCTGGCCGCTGGAGAAGGGGGCCTTCTTGAAGCCCGAGTCGAACGCGCCGACCGAGATCACCCCGTGATAGGCCGCTGGGTAGTTCACCGCGTCGGCCCCCGCGCCGCCATCACCGGCGGGCGCCACGAGCACCACGCCGCGGGAGAGCGCGTATGCGACGGCGCTCCGTTCCGCCTTGCTGCCGCCGGCGCCTGCCGCGCCGGGTGTGGTCACCGGGTCGAGCGGCAGGTCGATGACCCCCGCGCCGTGCATGACCGCATACCTGATGCCCTGTGCGATCGCGTCCGGCAGCCGGCTGGCGACCGTCGCGCTGGCGAGCCTCGGGTCGTTGCTCTCCAGGGTCACCCGCACCGCCAGGATCTTCGCCGCCGGCGCGATGCCCACGATTCCGTCGGCGTTGCCGGGACCGTGCCCATGGCCCGCGATCAGGCTGGCGACCGCGGTGCCATGCACTCCCCAGAACTGCCCGCCCGCGACACGGCCGGATTGGCTGAAGTCCGGGCCCGTGGTCACCGTTCCCGCAAGGTCCGCCTGGGTGGGGCTCGCACCGGTGTCCAGAACGGCGACGGTGACCCCGGTGCCACGGCTGCTTTGCCAGGCGGTGGTCACGTGCAGCGCCTGCAGCCACCATTCGGAGTTCCGGGCCTGGTCGGCGGCGGCAGCCGAACTTGCCTGCGCGACAAAGGCGAGAGCCAGGCTTATGACGGCCCCGGTCTTTGCGCCGCGGAGAAGCCCCATCGGCACGGTCCCTCCTCCGCAGGTGGAGCGTCCTGCGCATTCTGTCATGTTTGCAGCGGTTTCGTGCGAACTCTGGATGTGGGCAACCCTCAGCGGTAGTGGAATTTCCCTTCCGGGGTAAACCGCCCCCCTTAGAGCGCCGGCAATAGGGCGCTGGCCAGTGAGCGGCGGTCCCGGGCAATCTCGTGAGCTGGCCCGGGGAGGGAGGCAGCCTTGGAAAGGCTGTTGACCGACGAGAACGCAGCCAGGGGCAGCCTGGGCGCCGCTGCTCTTCCGGGGTCCCCGCGAAGACGCGCAGCGTTTTCGCGGAGTGGGATCCCGGCAGTCCTGCTGCGGGTGCTCTTAGCCGAAAGGCGGGGAGTTACCCCGGCGGGGCGGCGGTGAGGCGGACATGGGCGCCGGGGGGAAGACCAAGCTGCTGCGCGGCGTCACCCGCGTTGACCGCGAGCGAGATCAGCCCGGCGCTGTCGGTAAACGCGACAAGCTCCCCGGGCGCGACCGCCGCGAACGTCTCCAGGTAGGGCACGGTCAGCTGGCGGCGCCCGCACCGGACCACCACCTGCGACCCGAAACCAATGCCGAGCCGGTCGGCGTCTGAGGCGGCGATCGAGAGCTGCACGTTGCCGAACCTGTCCACCGACATCACTTCGCCCTCTGCCTCGCCGTCGTGCACGCGGCTGGTCGGCGCGGGCAGCGTCACCAGATCGCCGGTATCGAGTTCGGCGCCGACCGTGGCGAGGTCCATGCCCGCCGCGAGATGGGCGGCCACCGGCGTGAAGATGTCCCGTCCGTGGAAGGTCTGTGACACCGGGTGCAGCCACAGCTCACCGTTGGTCAGGTGATATGCGCGCTGCGCACCGCCGATCGCTGCCACCGCCCAGGACAGCAACCCGTTGTCGGGCCCGACCAGGATGCTCTCGCCGGCCTCCACCGCGATACCACGGCGCGCCGTGCCCACTCCGGGGTCGACGACCGCGACGTGAACCCCGGGCGGGAGATAGGGGATTGTCTGCGCGAGCACGGCGGCCCCCCGCCGCACATCCCCCGGCGGCACCAAGTGGGTGATGTCGATGATGCGGACCCCGGGAGCTATCCGGGCGGCGACGCCATGGCAGGCGGCGACGAAGCCGTCGTCGATCCCGTAGTCGGTCAGCAGGCTGAGGCAGTCATATGTGGCCACGAAGGGTGAGCGTACGTTGTGTTCGCCGGTCCCGAAAGGGGAGGGCGCGCGGCGGCCGCCGAAGACCAGCCACGCCCGCGCTCATGATCATCCCCACTTGTCATTGGCTGTGGCTTCGCATATCGGGCGAACCGGTCGTGATCACGGGCACGGCGAATGACAAGTGCCTGCTTCGGGGTGTGGGGCGCCGGGTCCGTCTAGGGCGGTCCCGGGGGCCGTTTCCACCGGGATCTTAGGATGGAGCAGGGCCAGGCTGGGCCGAGGAAGCAGGAGGCGGGAGGCAGATGGCGGCGCTGTCCGAGGGCGAGATGCGGATCCTCGCCTTTGAGCGCAACTGGTGGCGCGAGCCCGGTGCGAAGCAGCAGGCGATCGCGGACACGCTCGGCCTGTCATCCACCCGCTACTACCAGCTGCTCAACGAGCTGATCGACCGGCCGGAAGCGCTCAGGTTCGACCCGGTCCTTGTGAAGAGACTCCGCCGCCAGCGAGCCAGGAGGAAGAAGATGCGTTCATCCCCTGCCCGCGGCGACGGGGGCATCGCGTGAGCGGTGGCCTGCCGGTGCCCCGCACTCGGGAGGGCCTGGCCGCTTTGGCCGAGATCTTGCGCCACCCCGGCAGCGCGCTGATCGCGTCGGACTTCGACGGCACGCTGGCCCCCATCGTCTCCGACCCGCGAGCGGCCCGTCCCTACCCCGGTGCCGTGGCCGCCCTTCAGCGCCTCAGCAAGCTGGCCGGAACCGTCGCGGTGATCACCGGCAGGCCGGCCGCGAGGGCGGTGGAGCTGGGCGGATTCGACGACATCCCCGGGCTGATCGTGCTTGGCCACTACGGGTGGGAACGGTGGGAGAACGGGCTCCTGACCTCACCTCCCTCGCCGCCCGGAGTGGCGGCCGCGCGCGGTCGGCTGCCGGAGCTCCTCGCCGGGGCACCGGAGGGCACCTGGGTGGAGGACAAAGGCCATGCGCTTGCCGTGCACACCCGCCGCACCGCCGACCCCGCGGGCACGCTGGAACGGCTGGCTGGCCCGCTTGCCGAGCTTGCCGCCACCACCGGGCTGATGTGCGAGCCCGGCCGCATGGTCATCGAGCTGCGCCCGCCCGGCACCGACAAGGGATCCGCCCTTTCCGCGCTCGCGGCCGAGCGCAACGCGAAAACGGTCCTGTTCGCCGGTGACGACGTGGGCGACCTGCCCGCCTTCGCGGCGGTGCGCGCCTGGCGGGAGTCCGGGCACCTCGGCCTGACCGTGTGCAGCGAGTCCGAGGAGGTCACCGAGCTCGCCGCCCAGGCCGACATCGCGGTGGAAGGCCCGGCGGGCGTTAGCGGCCTGCTGTCTTCCCTGGCCGACGCGATCTCAGCCACCTAGCTACCCGGCTCGTGGTGACCGGCTCGGCCGTGGCCGGCGGCGCCGTGGCGGTATCGGCCGCGCTGCCGAGGGCACGGACCTGTGAGCCGAACCAGTCGGCCGGCGGGGTGGCGGAGCTTGCCTTGGCGAGCAGGGCACACCGGCGCAGCCGTTCCGTATCGGACATGCTCAGGGCCTCATGCAAGGCCCGCGCCGTCCCTGTGATGTCAAAGGGATTGATGAGAAGCGCCCACTCGGCCAGTTCGGCTGCCGCGCCCGCCTCGCGGGACAGCACCAGCGCGCAGCCCCGTTCCGACAGCAGTGGGCCTTCCTTGGCGACCAGGTTCATGCCGTCCCTGATCGGGTTCACGAGCAGCACATCGGCCAGCCGGTAGGCGGCGAGGGAGCGCGGATAGTCGTCGTTGACCTGAAGCATCAGTGGGTGCCAGTCCTCGGTGCCGAACTCGTCCACGATCTGGCGGGCGAGCCGCTGGACGCTCGCGGTGTACTCCCGGTACTCGGGCAGGTCATGCCGCGATGGGTAGGCCAAGGCCAGGTGGGTGACCCGGCCGCGCCATTCCGGCCGGGTCACAAGAAGTTCCCGGTACGCGGCCAGGCCCCGGACGATGTTCTTGGACAGTTCCGTGCGGTCGATCCGGACGATCACCTTCCGGTCCCCCGCCGCGGCCGACAGCGCCGCCACGTGCGCCTCAACATCGGGCGCGGCCGCGCGCTCACGCAGCTCCCCCGCGTCCACGCCGAGCGCGTGCACCCCGACGGTGGTCGTGTGATCGCGGTGGCGGACCATGCCCGCGCCGCGGTTCACCCGTGCGCCGAGCACGGCCTCGCAGCAGTCGAGGAACGCGTCCGCCCACCGCTGGGCGTGGAACCCGGCGTGGTCGGCGGCGAGTATCCCCTCCAGCAGTTCGCGCGCCACGTCGTCGGGCAGCAGCGCGTAGTAGTCCGGTGGGGCCCACGGGGTGTGCGAGAAGTGAGCGATCGCCAGATCGGGCCGCCGGTCGGCGAGCATCCGCGGCACCAGGCTGAGGTGGTAGTCCTGCACCATCGCGCGCACCCGGCCCTGCTCCGGCGGGCCCGCCCCCTCGGCCAGGGCGTCCGCGAACGCGCTGCTGTATGCGCGGAACGACTCCCATTCCCGGCGGAACGCCAGCCCGAAATGGGGCCGGTTGGGCATGTCGTACAGCATGTGGTGGACGAACCACAGGGTGCTGTTGGCGATCGCGTTGTACGCCCGCTCGAAGACCGGGGCGGGGATGTCGAGCATCCGGACCGACGATCCCGGCGGCCGCGGGGCACCCTCGCCGCCGCCGTGGCCGGCGGTGTGGCCGCCCCTGGCGGCGCCGGCAGCCGGGCCGTCGCCGTCGTCAAGGGAAACGTCCAGGTAGCCGCCCGGGGCGGCGCGGGCGGCCCGCCTGTCCGCGTCGCTGAGCGCCGCGCATACCCAGAGCACCTCGGCCTGGCCGGCCACGGATGAGAGCCCGGAAACCACCCCGCCCCCGCCCCTGCGGCTGGTCAGCGTGCCGTCGTGACCCATGCTGAAGGAGAAGGGCCCCCGATTGGAGGCGATCAGCACCCTGCTGGCCGGCGTGGTCGTCATGACGGTGAGAGTAGGCCATAGCCCCGGCAGCCCCAGCGCGGCCCGTGACCCGTACCGGCCCGCGGCCGGGATACGGGATGGTCGGCGGCACCAGCTAGAGTGCTTTGTACAACTTCATAACGCTCATCCAGAGGGGTGGAGGGAACGGCCCTGTGAAGCCCCGGCAACCACCGTGGTGGCTGATGCTGCTTGCTGGCCTTCGGCCGGCGGCGCCGATGCCCGCAGTGCTGGCCCAGGGGGGCGACCCCCTGGAACCCCCGGCACGGCGGGGTTCGGCCGGCGGCGCCGGCGCTCGCTGTGCTGGGTCGGGGGGCCCCTGGAACCCCGGCACGGCGGGGTTCGGCGGCCAGTGAGGCAGGCGGCGCCTAGCGAGGCCAGCGCCGCGGCAGGTGCCAACTCCGGCCCGCGGCCGCCTGGCCGCCGGGACAGATGAGGAGAAAGGCCTCGCACGTGACGACACCGAGCACGAACGTCCCCTCCCCGTTTGGTTTCGCCAGTCATCTTTCCTGCCGCGAATGCGGCGCCACGGCTGACCTCGGGGCAACCCATGCCTGCGCGGCATGTTTCGGCCCGATGGAGGTCGGCTACGACCTCCCCCGGCTCACCCGGTCGCAGATCGAGGCGGGCCCGCGGACGATCTGGCGCTACGCGAGCCTGCTGCCGGTCCGGCCGGACATCTCCTCCTCCCCCAACACCGAGCCGGGCTGGACCCGGCTGTCGCGCACCGACCAGCTAGCCAGGGAACTCGGCATGAGCGCGCTCTGGCTGAAGGACGAGCGGGCCAACCCAACCCACTCGTTCAAGGACCGGGTGGTGGCGGTCGCGCTCGCCGCTGCGGTGGAGATGGGCTACAAGGTGCTCGCGTGCCCCTCAACCGGGAACCTGGCCAACGCGGTCGCCGCCGCGGCCGCCAGGGCCGGTATCCGCTCGGTCGTGCTGATTCCGGCCGACCTCGAGCCGCAGAAGATCGCCGCCACCGCCGTGTACGGCGGCACGCTGGTCGCCGTCGACGGGACCTATGACGACGTGAACCGGCTGGCATCCGAGCTCGCGGACGACCGCACGGACTGGGCGTTCGTCAACGTCAACGTCCGCCCGTACTACGCCGAGGGCTCCAAGACGATCGGGTACGAGATCGCCGAGCAGCTCGAGTGGCGGCTGCCCGCGCAGGTCGTCATTCCGGTCGCCTCCGGCGCCCAGCTCGTCAAGATCGACAAAGCCTTCCGTGAGCTGATCGCGCTGGGCCTGGTGGAGGAGACGCCGTACCGCGTGTTCGGCGCCCAGGCAAGCGGGTGCGCGCCGGTCGCCGCCGCCTTCCGGGCCGGTCACGACGTGGTGCAGCCGGTGCGGCCGTCCACGATCGCGAAGTCGCTGGCGATCGGAAACCCGGCCGACGGGCCCTACGTGCTCGATGTGGTGCGCCGCACCGGCGGGGTCGTCGCCGACGTCAGCGACGAGGAGGTGATCGGCGCGATCCGGCTGCTCGCCGCCACCGAGGGCGTCTTCGGGGAGACCGCGGGCGGGGTGACGCTTGGGGTGCTGCGGCGGCTGCTTGCCGAAGGCCTGCTTGACCCCGCTGCCGAGACCGTCATCATCAACTCCGGTGAGGGACTGAAGACGCTGGACGCCGTCGCCGGGCTTTCGGCCCCGCCGCCGATCCGGCCTTCGCTTGCCGCGTTCGAAGCCTTCGAGGCGTCGCGCCCTGACACCGTCGCGCCCTGACACCGTCGCGGCCTGACAGCGATGCGGCCTGACAGCGATGCGGCCTGACAGCGATGCGGCCTGACAGCGATGCGGCCTGACAGCGATGCGGCCTGATACTGGGGCCACCCTGATACCGGTGCGCCCTGACCTGCGGGTGCAGCCCGGCCCGCCTATCCGCCCGAACCCGGACCGCCGGCCATCACGTCCAGGGGGTGTTGCCCGGAGGACCGCAACCCGCGCTCTGCGATCAGCGACCGTTCCGCGATCGGCAGGCGGCGGGCCCGGCGGCACCGCCCAATTCTTGACCAAAGATTGGCCTCGCCGTTACGTTGCCCATGACCAGAAAGGCAGCCGCGCATGAGCGTTTCTGTTCGCATCCCGACCATTCTTCGCAGCTACACCGGGGGGTCCGCAGAGGTGAACGCGGAGCCGGGCACTCTCAAGGATGTCATAGCCAACCTCGACGCAACCTACCCCGGCCTTGCCGGGCGGATTGTCGATGACACTGGCAGTCTGCGCAGGTTTGTCAATGTCTACGTGGGTGACGACGACGTCAGGTTCGCACAGGGCCTGGATACGCCGGTACCTGCGGGCGCGCGTGTCTCGGTAATCCCCGCGGTAGCCGGCGGTTGATGGCGTGCCGGCCACCATCCGCTTTCGCCCGCACTGACCGCCGGTGCCCGCATTCCCGTGAATCCCCGGCACAGGGTCATCGCCGGATTTGAGGGGTAAGGCGTCACGTACTGCGGTGGCAGGCGGTAGGGTCGTATGCGGTCGCTGTCGGTCGGCGAGAACGGTGAGTCCTGGCTTGCCACGTACGCCTAACGCTCCGCGATCACCGGGTTCCGCGAAAGCAAGGAGCGGGATCCGAAGCCCCACCCCAGTTAGGGAGTTGTTAGGTAATGGCTCAGGGCACCGTCAAATGGTTCAACGCGGACAAGGGCTACGGCTTCATCGCGGTCGACGGTGGCAGGGACGTGTTCGTGCACCACAC
>Ga0126378_10001503_pt1 | contig 17320 bp, 16 predicted proteins | sample PanSoiMetPlot_23_FD_92587 | JGI IMG/M metagenome (GOLD analysis project Ga0126378, IMG submission 92587) | Tropical forest soil microbial communities from Panama - MetaG Plot_23 | ecosystem: Environmental > Terrestrial > Soil > Tropical forest > Bulk soil | place: Panama | collected 2016-02-17
GACTTCGTCGCCAAGGCGGCCGAACTCCCAGAGGGCGCCTGGACTTCCGCGGTCCGCGGATTCCGTGGCCCCGCGCACCCGGCATGGTTCACGCTGCACCGACGGCTCGCCGAGATCGAGATCCACCACGTCGATCTCGCGGCCGGGTACGGCCCGTCGGACTGGCCAGAGTGGTTCGTCACCGACATGCTCTACCGCGTGACCGGCGAGCTAGCGGCCGATCCGGAGGCCCCGATCGGCATGGTCAGCGATTCGGAGACCGGCAGGCAGTTCTTCCTGCGGCAAGTCGCGGGCGCTCCAGGGAACGCGGGAGCCCCGAGCGCTCCGGAAACGAGTGTCGAGATTACCGGTCCTGGCCGGGTCCTGCTTGCCTGGCTGCTTGGCCGGGACAGCGGGGGCGACCTCACCGCCGACCCGCCTGGCCCGCTCCCGAGCATCCCGCCTTTCTGACCACACGAGCATCCGGCCGACTGACGACAGCGGATCGAGAGGAAGATCATGACCTACACCGGCAACGTAAGCGTGGGCGGTCCGGCGCAGACCAGGGAGCTTCCCGGCCTGACCGTCACCAAGGTGGCCGTCGGTCCCATGGACAACAACGCCTACCTGCTGAGCTGCACGAACACCGGCGAGCTGCTGCTGATCGATGCCGCGAATGAGCCGCGGACGCTGCTGAGCCTCATCGGCGGCCGGCGCCTGGCCACGATCGTGACCACGCACCTGCACGGCGATCACTGGCAGGCGCTCGAAGCGGTGGCCAAGGCCACCGGTGCCGAGACCGTGGCGCATCTCGAGGACGCTCCCGGCCTGCCGATTGCGCCTTCTGAGCTGGTCAGCCATGGCGACACCATTTCGGTGGGCGACGCCCGGCTGTCGGTGATCCACTTGCGTGGGCACACGCCAGGCAGCATCGCGCTGTGTTATGACGCGAGCGGCGCGCTTGCCCACCAGCCGCAGCTGTTCACCGGCGACTCGCTGTTCCCTGGCGGTCCTGGCAACACCCAGAACGACCCGGTCAGGTTCAACTCGCTGATGACCGACCTCGAGAACCGGGTCTTCGCCGACCTGTCAGACGGCACCTGGGTATATCCGGGTCACGGTGCCGATACGACGCTCGGCGCCGAACGCCCGCACATACCCGAGTGGCGCGCCCGCGGCTGGTGACGCCGCCGCGTCCCAGGCCGCCGGCCAGGACGCGGGCGCGCGCGGAGTTCGTGGTCATCGGAGGCGGTGTCACAGGCCTTGCCGCCGCGTGGGCGCTGACCCGCCGCAGGCGCGAGGTCACCGTCCTGGAACAGGCGCAGCCTGGCCACCTCGACAGCGGGTCGCACGGCACCTGCCGGATCTTCAGGTTCGGCTATAACGAACCCGCGTACGTGACCCTGGTCAGGCAGGCCAGACAGCCATGGGCGGAATTGGAGGATGCCTGCGGTGAGCGGCTGCTGCATCCGACGCCGCAGCTCACTTTCGGGCCGCAGATGCCCCAGGTGCGGGCCGCCATGCTGGCCGCTGGCGCCGGCTGCGAGCTACTACCGCCGGACGAGGTGGCGGCCCGGTTTGGTTGCGTGAAGGCGACCGGCGAGGTGCTGCTCGAACCAGAGTCCGCCGTCATCGCCGCCGACCGCGCCATGGCGTGCCTGGCGGCCCTGGCCGGTGAGATCCGCCCTGGAGTACGGGTGACCGGCCTCGCCGACGACGGGAGGCGGGTGCGTGTCAGCACGAGCGCCGGGGATATCGACGCCGGCGTGGTGATCGCGTGCGCAGGCCCCTGGACATCCGGCCTGCTTGCCACGGCCGGGATCGCCTTGCCTGGTTCGCCCACCCTCGAGCAGATCGCCTACGTCGCTCCCGCCGATGCCGCACCGGAGTCGACGATGCCGATTTTCGTGCACTACAGCGCCGAGTTCCCGTACGGACTGCCAGTGCCGGGCACGCACCACTACAAGGTCGGACTCCATCACAGCGGCCCGCTCGTCGAGCCTGATCAGCAAGACCAGCGAGCTGATCCCGGCTTGAGCCGGCGCATCGAGCACGCCGTCAGGACGTTCCTGCCTGGATTCGACCCGCGGCCGGTTGCCGTCGAACGCTGCCTTTACGACAACTCTCCCGACACTGACTTCATCGTTGACCGGGTCGGCAACGTGGTAATCGGCAGTGGCACATCCGGTCACGGTTTCAAGTTCGGCCCGCTGCTCGGCGAGTGGCTGGCGGCACTCGCGCTGGACACAGCCGGGGATGCCGGCCGGGCCGGAGCGGCGCCCGCGGTACCCGACCGGTTCGCGCTCAGCAGGTTCCAGGGCTTACCGTCACGACATGGCCGGTGACGTTCGGGTGATTTACCGCAAGCACGACGGGTCGCTGCACTGGCACCTGACCACCACCTGGCTCGGCGAGGACGAGCATGGGGTCTGGACCGGCGCCGCCCCGCGGACCGTCCTGCGCCGGGGCGACGAGCCGCAGCTGATTCTGGAGCACGCCTCGGTCATGCTGTTTCCCCGCGCCGCCTGGTGGACGGCCACCTTCAACGACGTTCCGGCGATCACCGAGATCTACTGCGACATCACGACGCCTCCGCACTGGCCGAGCGCCAGCGAGGTCACCATGGTCGATCTCGATCTCGACGTCTCGCGGACCCGGACGGGCGTGGTCAAGGTTCACGACGAGGATGAGTTCGCCTGTCATCAGGTCAGGTACGGGTACCCGGAAGACCTCATCGCGCGGTCCGAGCGCGCCGCTGCCTGGCTGCGCCGCGCGCTTACCGAGAACCTCGAGCCGTTCGCGACGGTCTATCTGACCTACCTCGCAGTCGCGCAGCTCACGCCAGGAGGCTCAGCCGGCACCCCTGGCTAGCTTCGCCGCCACACCTTCGAGCACGCAATCCAGGCCGAATTCGAACCGCTGATCCCTGGTCTCCTTGGCATCCGGATCGACGTTGTCGCGCAGGATGCGCAGGAAGTGCTCGAACAGCCCGGTTGCCGCGAGCCGCTTGCGCCACAGGTCGAGCTTCGCGGCGAAGTCGGTATCTGCCATGACGAGCTGCTCCTGCTCCCGCTGGACCCGCAGCTCGGTGAGCTCACGCACGACGGCACCTGAGACGTAGGTGCCAACCGTCTGCAGGATGTTCGTAGCAGTCGCGGTATCGACGTCCAGGCCATCGAGCACGGCTAGCGACTTATCGAGGAAACGCAGCGTATTAGGCCCGAGCGCAGGTCGCGCATTGATGAAGTCGATCACCCAGTTGTGCCGCAGCAGCACCTTCCTCATACTGTGCGCCTGAACCCGCAGGTCAGCCTGCCAGTCGCCGGTCGGCTCGGGCACCTCGACGTCGCCCATCAGCGCGTCGAGCATCAGCTCGAGCAAGTGCTCCTTGTTGGCCAGGTGCCAGTACAGCGACATCGCCCCGGTCCGCAGCACCTGCGCGATCCGGCGCATGCTGACAGCTTCGGCGCCTTCGCTGTCTGCTATCGCGATAGCGGCATCCACAATCTCTTCGCGACTGAGTCCCGCACCGCGCCTGCCCCGGCCGCGCACATGATACTCGGCATGGGCGCGCGCTTGATTGCCGGCTCCTCCCCGGCCTCGTAGCTGGCGCTCCGGCCGCTCGCGCAGCTGCCCGGCTGGCCCGCCGCGGACCCGGCCCGCCCGGGCCGTGCGCTCCCGGAACGCTGCCGCGGGGCCGAAAGGCGGCCACAGCTCGTCGTCGTGCTCCATCGGGTTCCCACTCTGTGTCATCTGGAGCGCGCGCGTCGGACAAGCCGCCGCGCGCCCTTCACTCTAAAGGCTTGACTCTCGTACATCGTACTGTACAGTACGGTGTACGAGAAATAGTCGTACGCCGTACTGGAAGGCCGGTCTGATGAACGAAACCCTAGCGATCGAGGCATCCGGCCTCCAGAAGATGTTCGGCCGCACCAAGGCACTGGCAGGCGTCGATCTCGAGGTTCCTCGCGGCGCAATACTCGGCATGCTCGGACCCAACGGCGCTGGCAAGACCACGACCGTGCGCGTGCTCGCCACCCTGCTCCGGCCGGACCGCGGCTCGGCCCGTGTCGCCGGGCATGATGTCGTCTCTGAGGCTGCCCAGGTGCGCAGGCACATCGGCCTCACCGGGCAGTACGCGGCGCTCGATGAGTCGCTGACCGGACGGGCGAACCTCACCATGATCGGCCGGCTGGGCCGCTTGCCTGCCCGCACCGCCCGGACCAGGGCGGCGGAACTGCTTGAGCAGTTCGGGCTCGCCGAGGCGGCAGAACGAGGCGTGAAGACGTACTCGGGCGGGATGCGCAGGCGGCTGGACCTGGCGGCGAGCCTGGTCACTAGGCCGCGGATCCTGTTCCTTGACGAGCCGACCACGGGGCTCGACCTGCCGAGCCGGATGGTCACCTGGGACGCCGTCCGCGGCCTTGCCGCGGACGGCACGACCGTCCTGCTGACCACGCAGCACCTGGACGAGGCCGACAACCTTGCCGACCAGATCGTGGTGATCGATCACGGGCGGGTCATTGCCGACGGCACACCCGCCCAGCTCAAGGCGAAGGTGGGCGGCGAGCGCGTCCGGCTGACAGTTGCCGCCGAGTCCGATTTCGGCATCGCGGCGAGCGTCCTGGCCGGGCACACGACCGAGGAGCCCAGGCTCGACTCCGCGGCACGCGTGCTCGAGGCCCCGGTGACCGGAGCAGCGCGCCGGCTGCCAGAGATCGTCCGTGACCTGGACGCGGCCAGGGTGCTCCTTGATGACCTGGCCATCCGGCACCCCTCACTCGACGACGTCTTCCTCACCCTGACCGGCAGGACGTCGCTGGACACGCCTAAGGAGGGCGATAAGTCATGACCGCGGTAACCCTTTCTCCTGGCCGCTCACCCGGCCTGGCGGCTGAGTCAGGGCCGACCAGGCTGTGGTGGGCAGTCAAAGACACGTGGGTGCTGGCCGTCCGGAGCATCAGGCGGATCGCCCGCGAGCCCGAGCAGCTCAGCGACGTCACGATCCAGCCGGTGATCTTCGTCTTGCTGTTCAGCTACGTGTTCGGCTCGGCGATACACCTGCCGGGCGGCGGCAGCTATCACCAGTACCTGATCAGCGGCATGTTCGGGCTTGCAATGGCAGGCAGCGCGCCTGGCACCGCCGTCGCAATGACCACCGATATGTCGACTGGTCTGATCGACCGGTTCCGGTCGCTGCCCATGTCCCGTGCGGCAGTGCTGGCCGGCCGTACGCTGGCCGACCTGCTCACCCAGGTGCTGGGCATCGTCGTGCTGATCGGCACCGGCCTGGCCGTCGGATGGCGGATCCACAATGGGATCGGCGACGCGCTGCTGGCAGTTGGCCTCTCACTGCTGTTCGCGTTCGCCATGACCTGGGCAGGAGCCTGCGCGGGCATGCTTCTCCGCAGCCCCGAGGCTGCGCAGCAGCTCGGATTCATCGTGTTCCTGCCGCTGACCTTCGTATCGAACGCGTTCGTGCCGACTCAGGGCATGCCGTCCTGGCTGCAGACGTTCGCTGACTGGAACCCGATGAGCGCGGTCGCCGCGTCCTGCAGGACCCTGTTCGGCGGCGCCAATCCGGCGGCGAGCATCCAGGCCTGGCCCATGCAGCACCCCGAACTCGCCGTCCTGGCCTGGTCGGTCGCGCTGATCGCCGTGTTTGCACCCACAGCCGTTTACCTGTTCCGCCGCAAGGTGCTCCGCTAGCGCGGATCAGCCCATCAGGCGCTCGTAGAGCTCCAGAACTGCCTTGATGGCGTCTGTCTCGGTCGGCAGTGCCGCCGCCCGCCGGGCGGCGGCACTGCCGAGCCTTTTCGCGAGATCCTGGTCGTCGAGCACGCGCATCACGGCCGCGGCGAGCGCCGCGGGATCGCCTGGCGCGACCAGCAGCGCGGCGTCGGGACCGGTCAGGTCGCGGACGCCGCCCACGTCGGTCGCCACGATCGGGCGTCCGGCACACAACGATTCGTGGAGGATCAGTGGCTGACCCTCCCACTGGCTCGGCAGCACGAACACGTCCGCCGCCGCGAGCAGGGCGGCCATGTCGTCGCGCCAGCCGAGGAAGCGGACACTGACTCCTAGTCCCTGCGCCTGGTTGGCCAGGCCGGCGGCCAGCGGCCCGGTCCCGGCGATCATCAGCAGCGGCTCGGGTCGCCGGTCCCGCCACCGGGCGGCAGCCGCGATGAGCGTGTCGAAACCCTTCTGCACGGCCAGCCGCCCGGCAGCGAGCACCACCGGCCGGCCGGCGGCGCCGAGGCCGGGCGGCCTGCCGGCCGGGCCGTTCCCTCGATCGGCGGCCGGGACGATCGCCCGGCCGACTCCGCGCGCGCCGAGCCGCCGCATCAGCGCCTCCAGGTCGGGCGACACGCACAGCACGGCATCGGCAGTCCGCGCTACGAGCCGCCCGAGCAACCCGTAGACCGCAGCGCCCCCAGCGCTGGTCGGCGGCGCATTGTGCACCGTGACAACGAGCGAGGGCGGCCGACGCCGGCCGGGATCCGCTCGAAGCGCCAGTGCGACGAGCGCACCGGCCCGCATGCCGTGCGCGTGCACCACATCGGGAGCCATGTCGGTCAGAAGGCGGCGCAGCCTCCGGACGGCCGCCGCGTCCCTGGCCGGCCTCAGCCGATCGCCGATCGCGACGGTCGCGACCTCAACCGCAGTCCCGACGGGTTCCGGTGCAAACCCGGTTCCGAGGACACGGTCAGTGCCGGCCGGCCCGAAAACCCGGACTTCGAACCCGGCGGTCGCTGTCCCCCGCGCGAGCATGCCAGCATGCCGCCCGGTCCCGCCTCCGGCGGTCCCGAGCACATAGGCGACCCGCCTCGCGGTCACGACGCCATCATGCGGCGCCTGACCCGCGCCAGCACGCTGCGCAGGTCGCCTCCGTCCAGCAGTGCCACTACCGCACAGAACGCCGCCAGCCCGCACAGCCCCGCCAGCACCGCCAGTCCGGCGTTCGGCCAGTGTCCTCTGACGTTAAGCAGCGACGTCACGCCCAGGCCGGCGGCCGCTCCGGCCACCGCGCCCGCGAGGCCGGCTCCCAGGGCCCGCCACACGCCGTGCAGCACCGTAGCGCCTCTGGTCCGGCCGGCCGCAAGCAGCAGCCCCAGGCCTGACGCAGTCATGCCGATGGTGTTTGCCAGGCCGAGCACCGGCACCACCGCACTGGCGCGGACCAGCGGGACGGCCACGACATCGACGACGATCACGACCAGCCAGCCCGCCACGATCGCCAGGGCCGCCACCCTCGTCCGGCCGTCGGCCAGCAGTATCCGTGACAGCACAGCCACCAGGCCGTAGCCAGCCAGGCCGGGCGCGAACGCCAGCAGCGCCAGCGCGAACTGCCCGCTCACATCGTGGCCGAGCGCGGGAAAGGCGCGCGCCACGGGGACCGCGACGGCGGCGAGCAGCGCGGCGCCGAGCCATGAGGCGATCGCGGTCGCCCGGGCAGCCGACGCCGCTGCGGCATCGAACTCCGCGCCAGCTCTGGCCGACAGCACGGGGAACGCGCTGATCGCGACCGGGATCGCGAGAATCGCGTAAACCGACGCGAAGACCTGCCAGCCGTACTGGTAGACCGTGATCGCGGCGCCGTTGCCCGCGCTGTGGGCGTTCGCCAGCCTCGTGACGACGAGCACGGAGGCGTTCTGCGCGATCAGCGTGGCGATTCCGACGCCTGCCAGCCCCATGGCCCGTCGCGCGATTCCGGGCGGGAAACTGAGCGCAGGGCGTAGCCCTAGCCGCAGCCGCCAGGCTGGCAGCACGGCGGTCAACGCAAGCGCCGCAACGCCGAGCGTCGTGCCGATGGACAAGATTAGCTCGGCGGCGAGCGGCATGCCTCCCACGTGCGTCGTGTACTGCCTGCCGAGGGGGACGAACAGCACGTACGCCCCGATCACCACGACGCTGGACAGGATTGGCGCCAGCGCTGGGGCGGTGAACCTGCGATGCGCCTGCAAGATCCCGTACAGGACCACCGCGAGCCCGTACAACAGGATCTGCGGCGCGAATACGGACAGCATTCCGGAAGCGATCGGCAGCAGGCTCGCCCGGACGCAGCCGGACGCGGGGTTGGACGGCATCAGCAGGGACACCACCGGCCCGGCGGCGATCGCCAGCGCCAGGCTCACCGGAGCGAGGATGACGACTGTCCAGGTCAGCAGCGCCGACGAGATCCGGCTGACCTCGATCTTGGACTCGGGCGTTGCCGCTGCCACCGACCGCTCGGCCGACCCAGCCAGCACCGGGATGACTATGGCGGTGAGTGCTCCGCCGAGCACGACGTCATAGATGACGTTGGGAACCAGGTTGGCCGTCACGTAGGCAGCGCTCAGGCACGAGGTCTTGACGGTGCCCGCGAACACGACCGTGCGCACGAAGCCGAGGATCCTGGCCACGATCGTCAGGCCCCCGATCAACAGCGCGGCCCGGCCAACCCCGGCGGCGATGCTGCCGGTGTCCGCCGGGCCGTCGCCCGCCTCCGTCTGGGTCGCCAGATGGTCGTTCGTCATGGCTGCCCCTGCGGTCCCGCCCTCGGCCGCCTGGCTGGCTGCGTCGGCCGCGCCCGCGTCAGCCTGGCCGCCCGCTGTCACAGCGGCCGGGTCGTCTCGGCCGAGGCGGATGCGGCGGATACCTGGCTTGTTTCGCCATCGAGCGGGATCGCTCCGTCTGGACGGACCGACCTGTTCTGCGGCCCGCTTTCCCCGGTCGCAGGTATGACCGGCCGGCGTCCGAGCATGTCAAGCCAGTTCAGAGCCGGCGTGCGCGCAATGACCTGGGTGAAGCTGATCTTCTCGCTGGCCAGGGTGAGGGCCGCCACGGCGCCGAGCCCGAGAACGCGAGCTGGCCGGGGCAGCGACGCTGCAGCGACGCCGAGCATCGCCCCGATCGCATTGGCGCCGCAGTCGCCAAGCATCGCCCGTTCGCCGAGGTCTTCGGGCAGCATGGCGGCTGCCGCGCCGGCCGGCGCGGCAGCCGCAGCACGGCACCGTTCTCCGCCCAGCCCGAGCGCCAGGCTCGACAGCAGCGACACCTTGATCGCCCGGCCCGGCCGCAGGTCGAACAGGTTGATCAGGTTCGCGCCCCCGGCCACGAGCCCGGTGTTTATCACCACGTCGGCAAGCCTGCTGAGCGCTGGCAGGCTCCGGCTCACCGGGCTCGCCACGCCCAGAGCCTGGTCACGGCCATCGAGCAATATTCCCGCTGCCAGGCCCACCGCGCCGATTCCCGCGATCTTGACCGCGCCAGTCGTGATCTCTCCCCTGGCCAGGGCGCCGAGGTGACCACGGAAGCCGCGGCGATCGTTGCCGCCGGCCACGTCGTCGTAGCGGCCGAACGCCCCGGCGCCCGCCGCGGCCACGCTCAAGGCGAGCCGCGAGCGGGCGTCGAGCCCGGGCACGGCGAACGCCGCACCGACGGCAGCGACGGTCACGGCCGGTCCCTCTAGCAGCGTGACCGGCTCGCCCCGGTGATTTGCCCGTATCCAGGTGCTTTCGTCCCGTGGCTGCAGGCCGGTGAGCGCGGCATAGGCGAGCCGTGTTCCCGACGCCGCGGCAAGCAGCCTGGGCAGGACCCGCATGCGCGTCATCGCCGCGCCGCCTTCCTTGTCGGCTGCGGCGAGGGGCTTGGCGGCGGAGACGCGCTGGGTGCGGGACTCGGCACAGCGCCAGGACGCACCCCGTACGCGGTCGGACTCGCGCTGTGCGTGAGCATCTGGCTGAGCGCCTGGGCCACAACGATCTGCCCGATCGTCGTCTCGGCGTTATCGACGGTGGTCAGCGTGACACCGGCGTTACCGCTGCTGACGGCGTCGACCGCACTGCGCGGGCCTGTGCCAGTCAGCGGCCCCGTCAGAACTGCCCCCTTGCTAGCTTCTTGCAGGTCGTTGGCGAGCGAGATAAGCGCCATGTTGAACTGTCCGCTCAGCGTGGCCGCGGGCACGGTTGTCGGGACTACCACGACAGCCAGCGTCGCCTGGCTGGTCAGCGACGAGCCGCCGCTCGGCCCGCTGTCCTGCAGGAATCCTGCCTTGGCGAGTCCGGTCATGACCCCCTGACTCTGCGCGGGGGTGAGCGTTGGCAGGCCGTCTTTGTTCATGATCGCGGCCGCGATCACCTGCGCAGCGGCCTGCTGGCCGGAGACCTGCGGGTTCGAAGCCGACTGCGGGAGCGTGACCCCGTTGAGCTGCAGGCTCTTGACCGAGCTCTTCAGCTGCTGCTCGGTGACGGTGCTGGTGTCGAAGAACTGCGAGGACAGGACGACCTGCCCGGTGACCGAGGCCCCGGCCCGCTGGAGCGCGCTCGTCAGGCCGTCCACGGTCGTGCTGTCGGTGCCCGGTGCGAGCACGAGCGCCACGTGCTCGCCATTGAGCAGGCCGCTCAGCAGGCGGCCCTCGGCAGCCTGGGCGAACGCCTCGTCGGCCGCAATCTGGTTCTTGAGCTGCTGGTTGTGGTCGTAGAGCATCTTGTTGGTCTTGGCCTCGTTTGCCGAGACCGTATTGAGTCCCGACTGGACCGCTGGAGCCAGCGCCGTGGAACCGACCACAATGCCGACGGCGAGGGCAAGGAAGACCGCAACGATGGAAACGAGGTGGTAGCGGAAATCAATCACTAGAAAAGTCCCGTCAGCCAATGCCAGAACGGGCTGAGCTCCAGCCCGATATACCGGATGATGATCTTGCCTACGGGCAAGATCGCAAGCGCCACGAATATCGTCACCACGGCAGCGACCACCAGCGCGACTAGCCAGGACGTCGAGATCCGGCTCTGGTACAACCGGCTGACGCCCTTGGGCTCGACGATCTTGTCGCCGACCCGCATCCTGGTCAGAAACGCGCTGGCCATTCCCGGCCGGCCTTTGTCCAGGAACTCGACCAGCGTGGTTCGCATGCCCACCGCCACGATCAGGCGCGCGCCAAGCTCGTCGGACAGCAGCAGCGCGACATCTTCGCTCGTGCCCGTCGCTGGGCACAGCACCGAGTCAAGCCCGAGCGCCCGGACCCGCTCCAGCCCTGGCGCCGTGCCATCAGAGTAGGCGTGCACCAGGATCTCCGCTCCGGACATCAGCGCCCGGTCCGAGACCGAGTCCATGTCGCCGACGATCAGGTGCGGCCGGTACCCCGCCTCCAGCAGCGCATCTGCCCCGCCGTCCACGGCAACCAGGACCGGCTTGAACTCCCTGATGTAGGCACGCAGCGCCTGCAGGTCCTCCCGGTGCCGGTATCCGCGCGCCACGACCAGCGCATGCCGTCCTTCGAGCTTGGTGCGCAGCTCAGGGACCCTGATGCCATCGATCAGTTCCTCGAAGTCACGGCTGATGTACTCGTTGGTGTTCGCGATGAACGACCTGATCTGCTCCGCCATGCCAGCTTTGGCCTGGAGCATGGTCGTCGCGACCGAGTCGGGCGTCTGCACTGTTCCCTTGGCCGCGATAGTCTCGCCGACGTAGACAGTGTCACCGTCCAGGCGGACGAGGCGGCCCTCCTTGACCTTCTCGAAGACCTCGGGACCGACATCGTCGATCAGCGGGATGCCAGCCTCCGTCAGCAGTTGCGGCCCGAGATTGGGGTACCGGCCCGACATGCTGGGCGCAGCGTTCACGACCGCCGCCACTTGGCGATTTACCAGCGATTCAGCGCTGACCCGGTCTAGGTCTTCATGGTCAATGATGGCGATGTCGCCCGCCTGAAGGCGCCGGGTCAGGTTCTTCGTCCGCCGGTCGAGCCGGGCGGGGCCTACCAGGCCGGGGAGGTCGGTCGACCCGTTCCCGAGCCCGTTCGCCAACCTCCGGGGCCAGTACCTCATTGCGTAACTAAGTGTGCCAGATCGGCTACGCGCGGGTGCCATCGCAGCCTCAGCCAGCACCGGGACCGAGGAGCATCACCGCGGCCTCGCTGACTCCGCACGCTCCGCGGCGGCCGCCTCGAGCAATTCACCGGCATGTGCCCGGCCGAACTCTGAGTCCTCGAGCCCGGCGAGCATCCTGGACAGCTCCCTGACCCGGCCCGCGTCTTCGAGCCTGATGACCCCGCTGGACACCACCAGGCCGTCCTCGGCCTTCTCCACGACGAGGTGGGTGTCGGCGAAGGCAGCGACCTGAGGCAGATGTGTGACAACGTTGACCTGGACTAGCCTGGCCAGCCTGGCGAGCCTGCGCCCGACCTCGACGGCTGCCTTGCCTCCCACCCCGGCATCAACCTCGTCGAAGACGAAGCTTGGCACCGGGTCGGCGCCAGCAAAGACCACCTCGATCGCTAGCATCACCCTGGATAGTTCGCCGCCTGAGGCTCCTTTATGCAGGGGAAGCACGGGGGCGCCCGGATGAGCTGCCAGCCGGATCTCTACGTCGTCACCGCCGTGCGGACCATACTCGCGCAGCGGGCTCACGACCGCATTGAGGTTGGCGTGCGGCATGGCCAGCGCGGTGAGCTCGGCTGTCACCGCGGCGTCGAACCGCGCCGCAGCTTCCTGCCGGATGGCGGTCAGCTGTCCGCCGAATTCCCGGACCCGCGCCGCCCGGTCATTCTCCTGCGCCTGCAGGCTGGCGATCCTGTCGTCGTCGTTGTCCAGCTCAGCAAGGCGGGCGGCCGCGCCCTTGGCCCAGGCGAGCACGGAGGCCAGATCGGGGCCCGCGGACGCCAGCTCGCTGCCTTCGGCACCGGCCGCGTGCGTTCCGTTATCGCCAGAATGAGAGGAGTCGCCGTCCGGGGTGGAGGCCTGGGGTACGGGGGCCGACCCGTAGGCGCGGATCAGGCGGGTCAGCTCGGCCCTGCGGTCCTGGACCGCCGCCAGCCGGACCGGGTCGGCCTCGATCGAGTCCGCGTAGGACGCCAGCTCGGCGGCGATGTCGGACACGAGATAGGACGCCTCGGTCAGCCGGGCGGCGAACTCGCCGAGCGCAGCATCGTGCTGTGCTGCGCTCTCGAGCGCGTGCCGGGCCGTGCTGAGCAGCGTGAGCGCGTCGGCTGCCTCAAGCGCGGCGCTCGTCGGGTCGGAGATCAGCGCCTCATGTGCCGTTGTCGCCGCGGTGTGCAGGGTGTCCGCATGTGACAGCCGCTCGGCCTCCGCGTGCAGCTCGATGTCCTCGCCGTCGACGGGTTCTAGTCGCTCGATCTCGGCCAGCCCATGCCGCAGGTCGTCGGCCTCGGCCGCCCGTTCGCGCGCGAGCGAGGTCAGGTCGGCCAGTTCACCGGCCACCTTCATGTGCTGGTTGTAGGCGCGCTGGTAGTCGATGAGTACCAGGCCGAGCTCGGTCCCAGCGAAACGGTCGAGTGCCTGGCGCTGCCTGCCGGGCTTGAGCAACTGCTGCTGGTCAGCCTGGCCATGCACGGCCACTAGGTCCTCAGACAGATAGGTCAGCAGCGACACGGGGACCGAGCGACCTCCGGCGAACGCACGCGATCGGCCCTCGGCCGACACGGACCGTACAAGCACCAGCGTCTCGCCGTCGTCATCCAGGTCGCCGCCGGCCTCCCTGACCTGGCTGGCCACCTCCCCGTCCGGGTTTGTTCGCAGCCGGCCCTCGACCATGGCACGCTCTGCACCTGGCCGGATCCTGCTCGGATCGGCCCGGCCGCCGAAGAGCAAGCCAAGGCCGGAGACGACCATCGTCTTGCCCGCGCCGGTCTCGCCGGTCACGACGTTGAAGCCGGGGGACAGTTCGAGCATCGCATCGTCGATGACGCCGAGGCCGGTGATTCGCACTTCCTCAAGCATCGCCCGTCGGCTCCTCGTCTTCCGCATGCGCGGCAGCGTCCTGCCGCGCCCTGGCCCGCCCGCGCCAGCCGGTGACCGGGAGCCCGAACTTGGCCACCAGCCGGTCGGTGAACGACGCGCCGATGTCGACCCCGGTGCCTGCCGTGCTGCCGTTGCCATCGGTGCCATGACGCAGCCTCGCCAGGAGCACCGGCTCGGCACCACGCCGGACCTCCACCCGCGCGCCAGGCGGCAGGTTGACCTTGCGGCGGCCGTCGCACCACAGCACCGCTCCTGAGGTCACGCCGAGGCCGCCCGTCGTGCCGATGACCTCCGCCGCGAGCACGGATTCCGGTGATACCACCATAGGGCCTGCGAAAAGGGCGTGGGCGCTAATCGGCACCAGCAGCAGGGCCTCGACGTCCGGCCAGACCACCGGGCCGCCTGCCGAGAACGCGTAAGCCGTCGACCCGGTCGGCGTGGCGAAGACCAGCCCGTCGCAGCCCCACCGGGACAGGGGCCTGCCGTCGACCTCGGTCACCAGGTCGAGCATCCGCTCCCTGGCGGCCTTCTCCACGGTCGCCTCGTTCAGCGCCCATGCCGTTGCCGACACCGAACCGTTGAGCATCACGGCCACGTCAACGGTCATCCGGGGCTCGATACAGTACCGGCGGGCCAGGACATGGTCGACGGCGTCGGACAGAACCTCGGGCTCGGTCTCGGCGAGGAATCCGACATGTCCGAGGTTGACGCCGAGCAGCGGTGACCGGGCCGGGCGGGCCAGTTCGGCCGCCCGCAAAAGCGTTCCGTCGCCGCCGATCGCCAGGACCATCTCCGCGCCGTCGGCGGCTTCGGGCGAGGCTGGCACCACGATCGTCTTTGAGCAGTGCAGGTCATACGCCTCGGACTTGAGCACTCGGACGCTCACCCCGGCCCCGCCGAGCCGCTCGCCTACCACCCGAGCGGCCTGAACAGCCTCCGGCCGGCCAGTGTGCACCACGAGCAGCATGCTCCGGCCCGGCACGTGGTTCACTGCGGGCCCCCGGCCACTGCGGCGTGCAGCTGATCGATATTCAGCGGCGGCGCCCCGCGACGCAGCCATAGGAAGTACTCCACGTTCCCCGACGGCCCTGGCAGCGGGCTCGCGACGACGCCGCAGACGCCGAGGCCGATGTTGAGTGCCGACTGTGCCACAGCCGCGACCGCCTCGGCGCGCAGGTCTGGGTCCCTGACCACTCCCCCGGCTCCGACCTTGCCCTTACCCACCTCGAACTGGGGTTTCACCAGTACAACGTAGTCGGCGTCCGGGACGGCGCAGGCGGCCAGCGCCGGCAGTACCTGCCGGAGCGAGATGAACGACATATCGGCGGTGACCAGATCCGGTGGCGGGCTGACCTGTCCGGGCCGCAGGTTCCGCACGTTCACCCGGTCAAGGACGCGCACACGTGGATCGGCCTGCAGGCTCCACGCGAGCTGACCATAACCAACGTCGACGGCGACGACGCGCGCGGCGCCCGCCCTGAGTAGCACGTCGGTGAATCCGCCCGTGGAAGCGCCCGCATCCAGGCAATTCCGCCCGGCCACGCGCAGGCCGGTAAACGCGGCGAGGGCACCGGCCAGTTTGTGCCCTCCGCGCGAGGCATATTCGGGACCCGCGTCGTCGCGCTGGACTGTGATCGGCGCGTCCTGGGTAACCTGGGTGGCCGCCTTCGCCGCCGCCCGCCCGGAAACCCGGACCTGACCTGCAGCGATGAGATCGGCCGCCTGAACCCGGGACCGGGCCAGGCCGCGACGCACCAGTTCAGCGTCCAACCGCGTCCTTCTTGTCATCGGCCGATGACCTCGCGCCCTCGTATTTTTCTCACGCCCCCCTGTTACGCGTGCTCGGATTGGGTCTCGCCCTGGCCTGCCGGGCCCCGGACCGCCGGGCCTTGGACCGCCCCGTCCTGGACTGCCTGGCCCGCGTGCAGTTCGCCGAGCACCTCTACAAGCTGCTCATGAACACGCTCGTACACTGCCGGGTGCTCCGACACGGGCAGGTCATCGAGTTCGGTCAGCGGGCCGATCGCCGCATCGACCCTGGGCTCTCCGGTCGAGGCCGTCTCCCCCGCTCCGGTCGAGGCCGTCTCCCCCGCTGCAGCCGCGTCAGCGTCCTCGGCCGGTCGCTCCGGGCCGGGCGATCCGGCAAGCTCCGCAGACTCGACTGACTCAGCTGACTCAGCTGACAGCGCCGCAGCCCGCTGATCAGGCGTGCGCGGCTGGGCGCCGGGTTCTGTGCCCGATCCCGTGTCCTGCTCCATCGCCATTAAGCTCCTCCTGGCGTGTCCCGGCGCGTCCTGGCGCGGCCAGCCACCCTGTCTGGAACGCTACCTTCCTGGGAGGCACGTCGGCGCCATTGGCGTGCCGGCACGTGCCTGGTGTCCGGGGTCCCGGCCGGCGACGGAGAATAACCGTGAAAGCGGGTGATGATGGCCACTGTGGATGACTGTCGCACGGCTCTTGAAAGCCTCACGGGCCGCATCTCGGAGATGGACGCGGAGGTGCGCCGGGCAAAGCTGATTGACCGCACGCTCAGCTGCCGCATCACCGATCTGGGAGTCACCTTCCTGACCAAGCTCGGGCCGGACGGCGCCGATCCGATCAAGGAGGTGGTCGACGCCAGACCGCCGGCGCAGATTCGCTTTACCGCCAAGAGTGACGACGTCGTAGCCATCGCGAAGGATCCTGGCAGCTTCGCCAGGGCCTGGCTGTCCGGGCGCCTCAAGGTCGAGGGCAGCTTCTTCGACCTCCTCCACCTCCGACGCCTGCTCTGACCGGGACTCCGCATCGATTCCGGTCGTGATCGCGACCGTTTCGCGCCTTTTGTGGCACCGGACTCAGTGCTAAGTCGCGTTTCGGCCGTCATGACCGGCCCAGGTAAGGGCCGCCAAGGCCGATGCCCGGCGGTCGCGTGGCCGCCGGAGCGGCTGGTGCGCCGGTAATGTGGCGGTGTGACCGGGTTGTTCGCACGACCGCCGACCCAGATCTCGCCTGGCGCCATCCACCTGCCCGGCTGGCTCACCTTTGACGAACAACACCGCCTAGTCGCCGCCTGCCGCGAATGGGCGCGACCGCCTGCAGGGATGCGACACACGCCGATGCCATCCGGCGGCCAGATGTCGGTCCAGACAGTATGCCTGGGCTGGCACTGGCTGCCGTACCGCTATTCCAGGACCGCCGACGACGTGGATGGTGCGCCAGTCAAGCCCTTCCCGGGCTGGCTCGCCGATCTCGGCCGCCGCGCCGTTGCCGACGCGTACGCCGACCCGGACACAGGAGCCAGGTACCGTCCGGACGTCGCGCTCATCAACTTCTACGACGAGCAAGCCAGGATGGGAATGCACGCGGACAAGGACGAGCGATCAGTGGCCCCGGTCGTGTCGCTCAGCCTGGGCTCGTCGTGCGTGTTCCGCTTCGGCAATGCCGAGAGCCGCGGCAGGCCCTGGCACGACGTCAGCCTCGAGTCGGGAGACCTGTTCGTGTTCGGCGGCAGCGCGCGCTTCGCGTACCACGGCGTCACGAAGACCATGCCCGGCACGAACCCGGAAGACATCGGCCTGCCGGATGGTCGCCTCAACATCACTCTCCGCGAGTCGGGACTGCCA
>Ga0126378_10001504_pt1 | contig 17317 bp, 13 predicted proteins | sample PanSoiMetPlot_23_FD_92587 | JGI IMG/M metagenome (GOLD analysis project Ga0126378, IMG submission 92587) | Tropical forest soil microbial communities from Panama - MetaG Plot_23 | ecosystem: Environmental > Terrestrial > Soil > Tropical forest > Bulk soil | place: Panama | collected 2016-02-17
GCTGGGTCGCTGCATACCAGACGCGGACCAATCCCCATGTCCTCTGACCATCTGCGCAGCTAACGACCGTTCGAACCTACCGCCTCCGGAGCCGTGGGCCTGGGCGGGATTAACACTTAACCACGCCTGCCTCGCCTCTCGACCTCGCTTAGCCCTCGACGTGTAGCCTCAAGTCCCGGAACGCCTCTATGAGCTTAGGTGTAGTCCATAGCGCGTTGAGGCCGCTCGGATTGGGGACGACCCACACACAGGCCCCCGCGAGCGTCTCCCCCTGCGGGCCCTCCCGGGCGCCCGGGCGGCCGAACGCGGTCCGGTAGACGGTGACGCCGGCCACGGCCAGCCACTGCGGCCTGAGCCGGGCGACCTTGGCGGCCAGGTCCCGGCCGCCCTCGCGGATCTCCGCCGGGGTCAGCTCGCCGGCCCGGGCGGTGGCCCGCGCGACCACGTTGGTGATGCCGAGGCCGAGCGTCAGCAGTTCCCGCTGCTCATCAGGCCGGAGCAGGCGGTCGGTGAAGCCCGACAGGTGCAGAGCGGGCCAGAACCTGTTGCCCGGCCGGGCGAAGTGATACCCGGTTGCGGCCGAGTACAGCCCCGGGTTGATGCCGACGAACAGCACCCGGAGCCCTTGCGCGGTCACGTCGGGGATCGTCTTGTCCCGGGCCGCGGCCAGGTCCGCTGGGGTGGGGCGGCGATTCTGCATCAGCGGCCGCGTGAGGGGGTAACGGGTCGGTGCCGCACGTGCACGGTCAGCGCGCTGTGGGACCAAGAACGTCGTACCACGTGATCGCCCTGCTCGTCGCGTCTTCCTGGGCCAGGCACCGGGGCTGCCGGGTAACACGGTACATACGCCCACCACGGTCGGGAAGCGTGGCGGCGCCCCCTGCCGGCGCGCCTCTCCCGGCGCGCCTGTCTCGGCGAACCGTGCCGCACCGTAGTGGCCCCGTTCGCACCCTGGCGGGCCCCGTTCGCACCGTGGCGGGCCCCGTTCGCACCGTGGCGGGCCCCGGCCGGGCCGTGACGGGCTCCGGCGGGCCGCGAGCCGCGGGCGCGGGCATCGGCGCCCAGGCGGTGCGGGAGTGCCTGGGCTCCGGCCGCCCAGGCACTCTCCGCGACACCGGTTCAGCGCACGAGCGAACCCGGCTCGGTGAACCGGGTCAGCGCTTCCTGCCGGTCCGTGCGATGGCGCCCATGGCCGGGGCGAGGGTCAGCCACAACCCGATGGTGACCACCATCGCCGTGACGTACCCGAACGGCCGGATGCCCACATCCCTGCCGACTGCGCCCGCGAACAGCATCAGCACCCAGGCACTAACAAAGAAGAACGGGCCGGCCGCCAGCAGGCCGAAGAAATCACGCATGTCTTACCTCCCTCGTCTGTGATCATCCCCCGGGACCCGGCTGAGGGACAGAGCCGATCGCCAGCCGGCGGGGACCATTCTTCTCTAGCCGCGGCCTCCACGGCGGCCATCGAAGCGAGAACCCACGCGAGGCGGGTTGCCGCCCAAGAGGCACAGGCCCGGCCCACACCAGGCCCGGCCCACACCAGGCCCAGCCCACACCAGGCCCAGCCGGCAGCGCCCGCTGCCGCCAGAGGCCGGAACCGGGAATGGCAGTATGGCTCTCAGATGGCACGTGACCGATCCGCCCAGACTGCGCACGAGCCGACCGCGAACGAGCCGGCCGCGCAGCACCCGGCCGCGCAGCACCCGGCCGCGCAGGGGCTGGCTGCGCACGAGCTGGCTGGCGCACCCGAACGCGAGATAGCCAGCACCGGTCTTGACCGGGAGGCGGTGCGGGCCCGCGTGCTCGCAGGCCAGGTCAACAAGCCTCCGCCGACGCCGGGGCGGACGGTCGCCCAGATCCTGCGGGCGAACATCTTCACCAGGTTCAACGCCATCCTCGGCTCGCTGTTCGCGGTGGTCGCGGTGGTCGGGCCGTGGCAGGACGGCCTGTTCGGGGTGGTCCTCGCGGCCAACACGGCCATCGGCATCTTCCAGGAGCTGAGGGCCAGGCGGACGCTGAACCGGCTGGCCATCCTGACCGCCGCCAGGGCGCACGTGGTCAGGGATGGCAAGCCGGAAGACCTGCCGGTGGATCAGGTCGTGCTCGACGATGTCCTCGAACTCCAGCCGGGCGACCAGGTCCCCGTGGACGGGACGGTGCTGACGTCCGACGGGCTCGAACTTGACGAGGCGCTGCTGTCCGGCGAGGCGGAGTCCGTGCCCAAGGAACCCGCCGGCCGCGTGCTGTCCGGGAGCTTCGTGGCGGCGGGCACGGGCCGGGTGCGGGCGACCGGCATCGGCGAGTCCGCGTACGCGGCCCGCCTGCAGGCGCAGGCCCGCAGGTTCAGCCTGATCAATTCGGAGCTCCAGCGGGGCACGAACCAGATCCTGCGGATCGTGACCTGGATTATCGTGCCGGTCGGCATCGCGCTGGTGCTCAGCCAGCTGTTCCGCAGCGGCCAGTCACTCGCCGACGCCCTGCGGGGCTCGGTCGCCGGGGCGGGCGCGATGGTGCCAGAGGGCCTGGTGCTGCTGACCTCGATCGCGTTCGGCGTCGGCGCCGTCCGCCTGGCGCAGCGGCGGGTGCTCGTCCAGGAGCTCGCCGCGGTCGAGGGGCTGGCGCGGGTGGACGTGCTGTGCATCGACAAGACCGGCACGCTGACCGAGCCCGGCATGAGCGTCGAGCGGATCGAGCCGCTGCCGGGCAGCGAGCTGGACGGCACCGAGGATGTCATCGGCGCCATGGCGGCGGCCGACCCGGCGCCAAACGCCACCATGCGCGCCCTGGCTGAGCGATGCCCGCCGCCCGCGGGCTGGGTGGTGAGTTCGCAGGTCCCCTTTTCCTCGGCCCGCAAGTGGAGCGCGGTGTCGTTCGCGGGCCGGGGCACCTGGCTGCTTGGCGCGCCCGGGATGATCGGCGGCGGCCTCGCCGCGGAGCCGGCGGCGGAGGTGAGGGCGGACGAGGCGGCCGGGCGGCGGGTCCTGCTGCTCGGCAGCACCGCTGACCCGGTCGATGGCGCGGCGCCGCCGGGGATGGTAACGCCAGTGGCCCTGCTCGTGCTTTCCGAGCGGCTGCGGGTGGAGGCCGCGACGACCGTCGGCTACCTGCTCGGCCAGGGCATCACGATCAAGGTGCTCTCCGGCGACGCACCAAGGACGGTCGCGGCGATCGCGGGCCGGGTGGGGATCCCGCTGCCCGGGCCCGCCGTCAACGGCTCTGAGCTGGGTGACGATGAGGCCTCGGTGGGCGGGGCACTCGAGGAGACCAACGTGCTCGGCCGGGTGCGCCCGGCCCAGAAGCTCGCCGCGGTGCGGGCGCTCCAGTCCTCCGGGCACGTGGTCGCGATGGTGGGCGACGGGGTCAACGACGTCACGGCCCTCAAGGAGGCCGACATCGGGATCGCCATGGGGTCGGGCAGCCAGGCCAGCCGGTCGGCCGCCCGCATCGTCCTGCTTGACAGCACCTTCGCCGCGGTCCCGCAAGTGCTGGGTGAGGGCAGGCGGGTGATAGCCAACATCGAGCGGGTTGCGAACCTGTTCGTCACCAAGACCGCCTACGCGGCCATCATCGCGGTCCTGGTCGGCATCATCGGCCTGCCGTTCCCCTTCTTCCCCCGCCATCTGACCATCGTCAGCTCCCTGACCATCGGGATCCCCGGGTTCTTCCTCGCCCTCGCCGCCGGGGCACCGCGCGCCCATCCCGGCTTCACCCGCAGGGTACTGGCGTTCACGGTGCCCGCCGGGATCGCCGCCGCCGCGGCGACGGTCGTCAGCTACGCGATCGCCCGGGCCACCCCGGGCACCTCGATGATCCAGGCCCGCACCGCCGCCATGCTGGCGCTGTTCGCCGTCGGGTGGTGGGTGCTGTGCCTCACTGCGAGGCCACTGAACTGGGCCCGGGTGCTGCTGCTCGCGAGCATGGCGGGGGCGCTGGGGCTGCTGTTCGCGCTTCCCCTTGGCCGGCGGATCTTCTCCCTTCAGCTACCCTCCGCCACGGTCACCCTGGCCACGCTCGGCATCGTGATCCTGGCGGTCGCCGGGCTGACTCTCTGGCGCCGTCTGTCGCCCCTTCCAGAAGCCTGAGGACGGGCACGAGCCCCCGGCCCGGGCAAAACGGCTGCCGCCTGCCACCCGGATCACCCGGGCCCGCGCCGAGCGGGGAGTCAGCAAAGCTTGCGGGCCCGGGAGGATCATTTGAGGTGACGACCGCCTCAATCCCCGACCCGGAAGGCCGAACGACCGTGGCCCGCGCCATCACGCTGATCCGCTCCGCCTCCCTGTCCGACGTCGCCGAGTACGCCTACGCGGCCACGGCGCCCCCCGAGTCACGACTGATCTTCCTTGCCGGGGCGTGCCCGCTGAACGGCGACGGGTCCACGGCCGCGCCCGGGGACTACGCGGGCCAGGCCGTGAAGGCCATCGAGAACATGCGGACCGCCCTCGCCGACTCCGGTGCATCGCTGGAAGATGTCATCAGCACCCGGGTTCTCGTCGCCTCTGCCCGGAGGGAGGACCTGGTGGCCGCCTGGCAGGTGGTCAGGGACGCGTTCGGCGACCACGACGTGCCGAGCACCCTGATGGGTGTCACCGTGCTCGGCTACGACGGCCAGCTCGTGGAGATCGAGGCCGTCGCCGCCGTGCTCGATTGATGAGCGCGGGCGGGGCCGTTCTGCATGCCAGGCAACGGATGTCACGCGGTGATGCCTTGCAGCCTGGCGGCGGCGGCCGAATGCCGCGCAAGCACACCGTCGGCGCCCTGCACGGCCAGCGCCGAATCGCGGACGATCACCCGGCCCGCCACGACCGTGTGCCTGGCGGAGGTCGGCCCGCAGCGCAGCCACGCCTCGACCGGGTCGGTCAGCGCGCCCGCGAACCGGATCCCCTCCTGCGGCCAGCAGACGAGGTCGCCCGCGGCGCCCACGGTGAGCTCGCCGAGCTCGCCCGTGCGGCCGAGGCAGCCGGCCCCGCCGCGGGTCGCCACCTCAAGCACCTCGCGCGCGGTCATGCCGGCCGGCCCGTTGCGCTGCCGGCCGAGCAGCAGCGCCGCCCGTGCCTCCGTCCAGAGCGAGGCGCTGTCGGCGGATGCCGAGCCGTCGCAGCCGAGGCCCACCGGGCTGCCTGCCGACCGCAGCTCCCGCACCGGCGCGAACCCGCCGCCCCCGAGCAGCATGTTGGAGCTGGGGCAGTGCGCGACGCCCACCCCGGCCGCGCCGAGCCGCCTCACCTCGGCCGCGCTGGGGTAGATGCAATGCGCCACCCAGGCGCGGCCGGACAGCCAGCCGACCTCCTCGAACTGTTCCACCGGGCGGCGGCCGAACCGGTCCATGCAGTAGGTGTCCTCGTCCGGGTCCTCCGCGAGGTGCGTGTGAAGCCGCACGTCGAGGCGTTCGGCGAGTTCTGCCGTCCGCCGCATAAGCTGTTGGCTGACGCTGAACGGCGAGCACGGCGCGAGCGCCACCCGCACCATCGCACCCCGCGCCGGATCATGATGCGCCTTCACCAGCCGCTCGCTGTCGGCCAGCACGTCGTCGTCGTCCTGGACCACCGAATCGGGCGGCAGCCCGCCGTCCTTGGCCGAGACGGTCATCGACCCCCGGGTGGGATGGAAACGCAGCCCGACCTGGCGGGCGGCCGCGATCTCCGCGGACCACAGGTCACCGCCGCCGCGCGGCGCGACGTACAGGTGGTCGGTGGTGGTGGTGCAGCCGCCGAGGGCCAGTTCGGCCAGCCCCACCCAGGCGGAGAGGTAGGCCGCCTCCTCGTCGATGCCCGCCCACAGCGGGTACAGGCCGCTCAGCCACTGGAACAGGGTGCCGTTGACCACCGGCGCGTAGGAGCGGGTGAGGTTCTGGTACATGTGATGGTGGGTGTTGACCAGGCCGGGCGTGACCAGGCACCCGCGCGCGTCGAGCGTCTGTCCGGCGGGCGGGGCGCCTTCACCGGCGCCGCCGACGCCGGAGACGAAACCGTTGGTGATCGCGACCCACCCGCCCGGCAGTTCGCGGCGCTGGGCATCGCAGGTCGCGACCAGCTTGGCGCCCCTGACAAGCAGATCAGAACGCTGTCCGGCTACTGAGGTCATCGTCGGCTCCCGCCTTCCCGCGCGGACGGCAGGCCCGCCCGCTCACCAGTCGTGATCGGCGTCGGATCGCGGTGTCCCCGTGCGCAGCACCGTCCCCTCGGTCAGCCCGTACGGCCGGTCCGCCACCTGAAACACGGTGCCCGGGTTGTCCAGCCCGAACGGCGTAAGGTCCACCAGGAAATGATGCCTGTTGGGCAGGGACTGTGCCCGGGCCTGTGCCCGGGTCTGTGCTGCGACCGCCACATCCAGGCCTCCCGGGAGGCCCTCGACCGGGCCGGGCGGCCATCCTCGGCATCAGCGCCGCGCCCCCGTAAAGAGGACACCCACACGCTCGCCCGCGGCGGCCACGCCGGTGCGCCGAAGCTCAAGCAGCCCCGCCAGCCCGGAGGACCCAGTCGGGTCCACGGCGATACCGGTGGCATCGGCCGCCAGCTGGTTGGCCTCCACCAGCAGGTCCTCGCTCACCACCAGCGGCCGCCCGCCGGTGAGGAGCATCCCCTCGACCACCGCCCGCCAGTCGTAGGTCTCGTCGTCGAGGATGCCGGTCGCCACGCTCTTGGGCTCCTCCTCCCATGGCCACATGTACAGCGACCGGTGAGCGGCCGCCTCCACCATCGCCGCCCGCACGCCGTCCGGGGACGGATTGTCCGGCAGTTGCGCGCGGGCCAGCTCCCAGGCGCGCTCGAGGGGGTGCGCGCCGAACGTCTGCACGGTGTGGATGCGCGGCAGCCGGGCTAGGGCGCCCAGGTCGGCGGCCTCCCGAAGGGCCTGGATGCAGGCGCTGGCCAGGGCTCCCCCGCCCACCTGGATGATCAGATGGTCGAGGCCGCCGCCCCGCTCCCGCAGGCCAGTCACCAGCTCGTACCCGAGCGTCTCGCCGCCTTCGATGCACAGGCCATTTTCGTTTCCCTGGGTGGTGAACGGGAGCGCCCCCTGGCCGAGTAGCTCCCGCAGCCGCAGATACGCAGGGTCACCTGGGACCCCGGGCTCCCGGCGGCAGACGACGACGTTGGCGCGCAGCGCGCGCAGCCGTTCCACCACGGCCGGGTAGGCGTCCGGGGGCACGAGCACGGTCAGCCGCCAGCCGCCCGCGCGGGCGGCGACGGCGGCCGCGAGTGCCGCGTTCCCGCAGCTGGAGATCGCCAGCTCGCGCCGGTCTGCCGGGCGCAGCAACCCGGTCCTCTCCATCACCGCGAGGTGGAGGAGCACGCCCATCAGGTGCCTGCCTTTGTGCGAGCCGGATACGTTGCCCGTCTCGTCCTTGACCCACACCCCGCCGCCGGCGGTGAACTCGAGCGCCTCGCTCAGCGCATCGCTGCGGAACAACGGCGTGATCTTGAAACCGTGCCCATCCACCCGGGCTACCGCGCCGTCCAGCGCGGAGACAAGCTCGCAGTAGCCGGCGTCGGGGAGGTCCCGCGCCAGCGCAACGTGGTAGGAGTGCAGCAGGCCCCGGTACCGCAGGAACGGGTTGGTCTCCCGGCCGTCGGGGAACGACAGGCGGGCCGTGTCGAGCACGCGGGCCATCACGTGATCGACGTCGCCGGTCCCCGCGCGCGGGCACCGGAACGGGTACGGGTTATCCGGGCTGGCCTGGTAGCCGCAGCCGGCGCACCGGATAACGCTGGCAGGCCTGCTCACCGGCTCACCACCACGCCGGTCTCGGCATTGAACTGTTCGATCATCTCGTCCCAGGCAGGGATGAGATCACGCAACCGGGCCCAGAACCGCTGGTCCCGCCGGGCCTCGAAATCGGCCACGGTCACGCCCTGCTGCTCGACCCACGTGTAGTAGCCGAGGTTGAAGATCCGCTGCCGGTCGGCCAGCGTCGTCTCCAGCAGGTCATCGGTGCCGGTGCCGAGCATCCACCGGCCGAACGTCTCGGCGGCCTCTCCCGCGCCGAAGCCGCCGGGGAAGTCCCGGGCGGTGATGCGTTCACGCTCGCTGGCGTACATCGCCGCGCCGTCGGTCGCCACCGTGATGACCACGTCGTCCGCGCCCAGCCGCAGGTACTTGGCGGTCTTCACCGCCGCGAGGATGTTGCAGATGCTGGACAGGCCGAACGCGGGCAGCGCCTCAACCACGGCCTGCCCCACCCGTCGCCGGCCACGGAGGTACTCCTGCCCCACCCCGCTGGCGAACAGCACGGAAAGCTGGTCGGTGGCGCGGTCGGTGATGCCCACGACCAGGTCGGTGTTCATCACGTTGTGGATGAGCGGAATGTGCTTGTCCCCGATGCCCTGGATGTTGTGCTCCCCGAATCCGTTCGCCAGCATCGTCGGGCACTCAGACGCCTCTACGGCGACGATCTTGGAGCCGAACCGCTCCTTGAGGTAGTCACCCGCGCCCAGTGTGCCAGCGGAGCCCGACGCCGACACAAAGGCCCGCAGCCGCAGCCCGGGCTCGGCCCCGGCCAGCGACCCGAAAACCGCGCCCAGCGCCGAGCCGGTGCACAGGTAGTGGGCAAGGTGGTTGCCGAACTCCGCGAACTGGTTGAAGATCACGTTGGCCTGCTCCGCGGCCAGCTCGGCGCACTTGTCGTAGATCTCCTTGACGTTGCTCTCGGTTCCCGGGGTGCGGATGATGTCGCCGGGGTCCGCCACCCAGTCCTCCAGCCACGCGAACCGCTCCCGGCTCATCCCCTCCGGCAGCACGGCCACGCCCCGGCACCCCATCAGCCGGGAGATCGCGACCCCGCCGCGGCAGTAGTTCCCGGTGGAGGGCCAGACGGCCCGGTCCCGGGTCGGGTCGAATTGCCCGGTGATCACCCGCGGGGCCAGGCAGGCATAGGCGGCGAGCACCTTGTGCGCCTGGATCATTGGGAAGAGGTCGCCGACCGCCACCACGATCCGGGCATCGACCCCGGTCAGTTCCGCCGGCAGCACAACGTGCACCGGCACGGCCGCCTGGCCGGTGCGCCTGGCGTCGTTGTACCAGTGGACGCGGAAGAGGTTCAGCGGGTCCGCCTCGTTGGGCTTGACCCCGGCCAGCGACTCCCGGATGGGCTCAGGAATCGTGCCGGGCGCCGCGAGCTGGGCAAAGGTGGGCAGGAGGATGCCCGCTTCCCGGAACCGGCCGGCCGTCCGCCGGTAGACTTCGCGGTCCACAACGTGAGCTTCCAGGCCTAGTGATGTCGCCATGAACCTTCTCCTCGCCCAAGGTGCCAGCCGGCCGCAGTGGCCGGTGCCGTACTGCCACGACCGTGTCTGCGCCCAGTCCCCAGCTGATGTAGCCGGGATAGCGCGCCGCGCGCCCACGGCATCGCTGGGCCGGCCAGCACCGGTGGCGCCCGGCCGGTTAGTCCGGGGTGATGCGGGTGCCGGTCTTGCCGGCCAGCGCCGCCTCGATGTGCTCGGGGCTGGTGATGAGCGCCTCGCGGCCCCCGTTGTCCAGGTAGTTGATGACGGCCTGGATCTTGGGCGCCATGCTGCCGCTCCTGAAGTGCGTGCCTTCGGCCAGGTGCTGCTTGGCCTCGCTGAGCGTTATGCGGTCGACCCACCGCTCCTGCGGCGTGCCGAAGTTCAGCGCGACCCGCTCCACGGCGGTGCAGATGAGCAGCAGGTCCGCGCCGAGCGCGTGGGCGAGCAGCGCGGAGGCCAGGTCCTTGTCGATGACCGCGGCCGCGCCGCACAGGTCGCCGCCCGCGGCCGCCGCCACCGGCACCCCGCCGCCGCCAGCGGTGATCACCACGACGCCCGCATCCACCAGCCGACGGATGACCGGCAGCTCGACGATCCGCAGCGGCGTGGGCGAGGCGACGACGCGCCGCCACCCCCGGTTCGCGTCCTCGATCAGGTCCCATCCCTCCGCGCGGCGGCGGCGTGCCTGGTCGGCGTCCATGAACGAGCCGATGGGCTTGGTGGGATTGGCGAACGCCGGGTCGCCGGCGGCCACCTCGGTCTGGCAGATGATGGTGGCCACTTCGCGGTCCACACCGTTGCGCGCGAACACGTTCAGCAGGTTCTGCTGCAGCGCATAGCCGATGGCGCCCTGGGTGTCCGCGCCACACACGTCCAGCGGCACCTCGTGCAGCTCGTGCGCGGCCAGCTCCGACCGGCGCAAGATAAAGCCGACCTGCGGGCCGTTGCCGTGCGTGACGACGACGTTCCAGCCGTCTTTGATCATGGCGGCGATGTGCTCGCAGGTCTCGTGCGCCGCCGCGTACTGGTCCGGCACGGTCTCGTGCTTGGCGTCTTTGATCAGCGAGTTCCCGCCGATCGCGACCACCGCCACCCGGCCGTTCATCGTTGCCTTCCTCTCAGCTCATGGTCAGGGCCATCACGGCCTTCTGGCCGTGCAGCCGGTTCTCTGCCTGGTCGTACACCGCCGACTGGGGGCCGTCGATCACGCTGTCCGCCACCTCCACGCCGCGGTCGGCGGGCAGCGGGTGCATGTAGACGGCATCCTCGCCGGCCAGGGCCATCCGCCGGTCGTCGGTGATCCAGGACGAGTACTTGGCGGTCAGCCGCGCGCCCTCGGCCTCGTCCGTGGTGGTCAGCAGCGCCCCCCAGCTCTTGGCGTACACCACGTCGGTGCCCCGGATGCCCTCGTCGAAGTCGTGCGAGACGTCGAAGCTCGCGTGCCCGTCGCGGGCGCAGCGCTTAGCCTGCTCGATCACCTCCGGCTGCAGGGAGAACTCCGGCGGGTGCACGAGCCGGACGTTCATCCCGAACCGGGGCAGCAGCAGCACCAGGCTCTGCGGCACGCTGATCGGCTTCTGGTAGCTGGCGGCGCACGCCCAGCTCACCGTGGCGGTCCGGCCCCGCAGGTCCCCGAACCGCTCGACCATCGTCATCAGGTCGGCCAGCGCCTGGTGCGGGTGGAACAGATCACACTGCATATTCAGAACGGGGACCCGGCTGGCCGCCGCCACGTCCCGGATGTAGCCGTTGCCCACCCCCCAGTCGCAGTGCCGGATCGCGATCCCGTCGTTGTAGCGGCCGAGGATCTCACCGATCTCCTTGGCCGTGTCGCCGTGCGCGATCTGCGTGGTCCGGCTCTCGATGAACTGGGCATGACCGCCTAGCTGCGCCATCCCCGCCTCGAACGACGCCCGCGTGCGGGTGCTGGAGAAAAAGAACAGCATGGCGAGCACCCGGTCCCGCAGGTAGGGGTGCGGCCGGCGGAGGGCGCGCTCGCGCTTGAGCGTGAACGCGACGTCGAGCAGGGTGCCGACCTCGTCCTTGGTCCACTCGGAGAGATCGATCAGGTCACGGCCCCGGAGGTGGGTGTGCATCGCCGCCTCCTACTCCACGGCGCCGAGGACCAGGGACAGCAGGGCCATCCGCATCACGACCCCGTTGAACGCCTCCTGCCAGTACCGGGCGTACCGGGTGGCGTCGACGTCGGGCGGCAGCTCGTCCATCCGCGGCAGCGAGTGCAAGATGATGGCGTCGCTCTTGGCCTTGTCCCGCAACAGCTGCCGGGTCACCTTGTACGCGGCGGGGGTGGTGCCCCTGTCCTCGGTCGCCTCCACCCGCGACTGGGTGTAGTCGGCCTGGACGACCGGCTCCATGTAGATCACGTCGGCGGCGTCGATGCACTTCTCGACGCTCTCCACCTCGCGGTAGGCCACGTTTCGCTCGTCCAGCTCGGCCTTGAACTCGGGCAGCAGCGACATCTCCGGCGGGCTGACCACGAGGGCCTCCATGTCAAACTGGCTCATCGCGTACAGGATGGAGTGCATCGTGCGCATCCGCATGTCGCCGACGCACAGTACCTTCAGCCCGTCGAGCCGGCCCTTCTCCTGCCAGATCGTGTACAGGTCGGTCAGCACCTGGGTGGGATGCTCACCCCACCCATCGCCACAGTTGATCACCGGGACCGACGCCCACCGGGCCGCCTCGTGCGGCGCGCCCTGCTGGTGGTGGCGCATCGCGATAACGTCGGCGTAGTACTCCAGCATGTGCACCGTGTCTTTGATCGACTCCTGGTAGAAGTCGCCGGCCCGGGTCATCTTGGCGTCGGAGAACCCAAGCACGTGCCCTCCCAGCCGGTGCATCGCCGCCTCGGTGGCCAGCCGGGTGCGCGTGCTCGGCTGGTAGAAGGCCGTCAGCAGGGTCTTGTGCTTGAGCAGGTCGCCGTTGCGCCGCTCGGCGGCGAGCGGGCGGAGCCGGTCCGCGGTGGCGAAGATATGGAAGTACTCCTCGCGCTCGGTGTCCTTGAGCGAGAGGATGTCGCGGCCGGTAAAGCTACGCATGCTGAGTCTCCTTAGCCGATGGTGATGGTTGCGGCGCGAACGTGTCGATCATCAATCGCACGTCGTCGCCGAGCGGGTACAAGATGGGGCAGGTCGCGCCGTTCTCGATGTACTCGGCGACCTTGGCCCGGCACTCGTCGGGCGTGCCCGACGCCGAGATCATCTGGACCGCCTCGTCGGGCACCAGGCGCATGGCCTTGCGGATCTCTTCCGGGCCGGCCGGCCAGGTGAGGATCTTGCCGATGTCGGCGATCAGCCGCGGATCGACGCCGCTGGCCTTCATGATGTGCGGCTGCTGGCCCAGGTACTGGGTGAGCAGCTCGCGTGAGCGGTCAAGCGCCAGGTCGCGGTCGTGATCGACGGAGCAGACGACAAGCTGCGGCCGGTCGATGTCGCCCACCCGCCGGCCGGCCCGCTCGGCTCCCGCGGCCAGCGCGGCCATGGCCTGGCGGTTGTAGGCGGGGCTCACCATGTAGTTCAGCACCACCCCGTCGCCGATCTCCCCGGCAAGCTCCATCATCTTCATGCCGGTGGCGCCGACGTAGATCGGCACCTGCCGGGGCGAGCGGTCGCCGTGCACGATGTCGATCTCCACGTCGTCCAGGTGCACGAACTCGCCGTGGTAGGTGACCCGCTCCAGGGCGAGCAGCCGGCGGGTGGCGGTGACGATCTCCCGCATCGCCCGCAGCGGATGGTGCCGGTGGACGCCGACCTTGCTCGCCAGCGGCTCCCACCACGCGCCGAGCCCGAGGATCACCCGGCCGGGGGCGAGCTCATGCAGGGTGGAGAAGGTGGCGGCGAGCAGCCCGACGTTGCGGGTCCAGATGGGGATGACCCCGGAGGCTACCTTGATCCGGCTGGTGACCGCGGCGTAGGCGGCCATCGGCACGGTCGCCTCGCGGACCAGGCGGCTTTCGGCCTGCCACACCGCCTCGAAGCCACGCTCCTCGGCGTGGCGCGCGTACTCCATGCCGTCCCGGATCGGGTGCGCGTCTTGCAGGTAGAGCGCCATCCGCCCGGCGCTGGTAACGGTCATGCTCCTGCCCTTTCTGTCCTGGGCGCGCGCCCGTCCGCCTAGGCACGCCCCGCTGCCGCGCGTGGTCGCGTCCCCGGGCTCCCCCAACGTGGTCACGCCCGCAGCGCCACAGCGCCGTCACGTCCCCGGCCACCCGGCCGGGGTGAACGGGTGCGGGGGGATCTCATCCAGCCGTGCCCACAGCCGTGGTGTCTCATGGGCCGCCTGCGCGGCGATCTCCGCGTCGTCCAGGCGGGTTGACCGGCCACCGGCGATCACCAGTTCCCCCGCCACGATCACATCCCGGACGTGGGGCGGGGACACGCCGAAGACCCAGTGGCCGGCGAGGTTGTCCGCGGTGAGCGGGGTCGGCTGCGGGTAGCCCAGCACGATCAGGTCGGCAGGTGCCCCCGGCTCGATCAGGCCGAGCCGGGGCTCACCGAAGCTCTGCCCGGCGATCCGGGGGCCCTCGGCGAGGCGGCGCAGCGGCCAGGAAGGATCGGTCCCCGGCCAGGCCTCGGTGGCACGGAAGTACCCGAGCTGCGACTCGGTGATCATGTCGCCGCCGATGCCATCGGTCCCCAGCGCCACCCGGTCCCCAGCGTGGGCGAGCGGCGAGTACCCCACCCGGTTGTTCATGTTGCTGCGCGGATTGTGCGCGACCGCCGCGCCCGCGGCCGCGATGTCCGCCGCCTCGCGCCCGCTGACATGCACGCAGTGCGCGAGCAGCGCCCGGGGTCCCAGCACCCCGGCCGCGGCGAGCCGTTCGACGACGGGCACCCCGTAGGACGCCTTGGCGTCCTCCTGGTCCGCCGCGTCCTCGGCGACGTGGATGTGCAGCCCGGTGCCAGCGGCGCGGGCGGTCTCCTGGCAGGCGGCCAGGGTGTCCTTCGACAGGGTGAAGGAGGCGTGCGCGCCCATCATGCCGCGCGCGAGCGTGCCGGGACGGGCCAGGAAGCGGCGGTTCTCCGCCACTCCGGCCGCCGCCTGTGCCGCCCCGTCCCTGTCGGTGACCTCATAGCACAGCACCGACCGCAGCCCCAGCTCGCCCAGCGCGCCGGCGATGACGTCGAGCGACCCGTCGATAAAGTTCGGGGAGGCGTGGTGGTCGATGACCGTGGTGGTGCCGGCCTGCAGCGCGGCCAGCCCGCCGACCAGCGCGGACAGCCGCACGCTGGGCTCGTCCAGCGCCCGGTCCAGCCGCCACCAGATGCGCTGCAGGATCTCGGTGAAGTTGCGGGGGGGCGGCAGCCGGTAGGGCATGCCACGCGCCAGCGCGGAGTACAGGTGATGGTGCGCGCACACGTTGCCGGGCAGCACCAGGCAGCCCGAGCAGTCCCGGCGGGGGACCCCGGGCCGCGGGGCGCCGACCGCCGCGATCCGGTCCCCGCCGATCACCACGTCGGCGGCGGTCACCTGCACAGGGTCAAGCGACGTGACCACCGTGCCGCCGCACAGCGCGAGCTGGCCGGCGAGCGCGGCGGCCGGCCCGGGCTGCTGCTCCCCCGCCGCTGCCGGCGGGGAGGCCGGGCCGCCGGGCACGGGGCCCGTCATCGCCGGTGGGCCAGGCGCGGGACCGCCGCCCGGGCGGCCGCGGAGTCCTTCATCGGCAGGCGGGTCCGGTAGCTGCCGTCGAATGCGTGCAGCGCGCCGGCGACCGCTCCCGCGGTCGGCACCAGGCCGATCTCTCCCACGCCCTTGGCGCCGTACGGGCCCTCCGGCTGCGGCTCCTCGACGAAGATCGCCTCGACCGGGGGCATGCCCGCTGGCGGGATGATGTTCAGCGACTTCAGGGTGGTGGTCACCGGGAGCGCGTCCGCCACGATGTACTCCTCGGACAGCGCATGGCCGAGGCCCATGTGGACGGCGCCCTCGATCTGCCCCTCCAGCAGGGTCGGGTTGATCACCTTGCCGACGTCGTGCGCGGCGACGACCCTCTCGATGCTGCCGTCCTCGCCGAGGATGACCACCTGGGTGGCCCAGCCGTAGGCGAAGTGGGTGACCGGGTTGTCCACGGCCGCCCCGGGCTTGGTGGTCCAGTCGATGCAGACTTCGCCCCGGTACTCGCGCCCGGCGAGGTCCGCCAGCTCCCCGCCGGCGAGGTCGGCCCGCAGCTTCGCGGCGGCCCCGATCACCGCGCGGCCGCCCAGGACGGTCGCCCGGGAGGCGGTGGTCTGCCCGCAGCCCAGCTCGTAACAGGTGTCGACCTCCACCGTGACCTCCGCCGGGGTGATGCCGAGCTCCTCGCAGAGGATCTGCGCCAGCACGGTGTGCGCGCCCTGGCCCATCTCGGTCCACGGGTGGAACAAGGTGATGGCGCCGCCGTGGTTCACCCGCAGCACGGCCCGGCCGTACTCGGCGAGGCCGTTGCCCACGCCGGTGTTCTTCACCCCGCAGCTGATGCCCGCGTACCTGGCTGCCTTGTAGGCGTCCTTGACCGCGAGCAGCGTCTTCTTCAGCCCGACTCCGGGGCCCAGCCGCTGCCCTGTGCCGAAGATGTCGCCCGTCTCGAGGGCGTTGAGCCAGCGGATGTCCCAGCCGTCGAGGCCGGCCTTCTCCGCCAGCCGGTCGAGCACGCCTTCCAGGGCGAAGTTGACCTGGTTCGCGCCGAACCCGCGCATCGCCCCGCAGGGAACGTTGTTGGTGTATACCGCGCGGGCCTCGACGTCGACGGCGGGGAACTTGTAGCCACCGCACGCGTGGCCGGCGGCCCGCTCCAGCACCTTGTCCCCCACGCTCGCGTACGCGCCGGTGTCGCCGACGATCCGCGCCCGCAGCCCGAGCAGCCGGCCCTCGGCGTCGCAGCCGACCGTGTAGGTCATCGTGAGCGGGTGGCGCTTGACGTGGAAGCGCATGCTCTCCGCGCGGCTCAGCGTCAGCTTGACCGGCCGCCCGGTGCGCCAGGCCAGCAGGGCCGCGTGCCCTTGCACGTTCAGGTCCTCCTTCGCCCCGAACGCGCCCCCGGACGACAGCAGCGTGGCCCGCACCTTCTCCTCGGGCAGCCCGAGCAGGCCGGCGACCTGGCGGCGGTCGCTCCAGATGCCCTGCCCCTGGGTGTAGAAGTGCAGGCCGCCGCCGTCGGGATAGGCGAGCGCGGACTCGGGCTCGAGGAAGGCGTGCTCGATCCGCTGCGTGGCGAAGGTCTCGGTCACCACGTGGGCGGCGTCGGCCAGCGCGGCGTCCACGTCACCCCGCTTGACCTCCGACACCGACAAGACGTTGCCGGGGAAGCGGGGGTGCAGCTGCGGGGCGCCCGGCTCCATGGCGGCCAAGGGGCCGGTGACCGGCTCCAGCGGCTCGTAGGTGACGTCGACCAGGGCGGCGGCGGCGCGCGCGGCGGCCCTGGTCTCCGCGGCCACCAGGGCAAGCACGTCCCCCACGTACCGGGTGGTCTCACCGGGGGCGTAGATCTGCACCCAGTCCAGGGTGAGCTCGCCCTGGGTCCGCTCGCCGGGCACGTCGGCGGCGGTGAGGACGGCGGCTACCCCGGGGTGCGCCCGGGCGCGGGTGACGTCGATGGAGACGATCCGGGCCCGGGGATGGTCGGAGAAGCGCAGCGCCCCGTGCAGCATGCCCGGCATGGACATGTCGTTGATGTAGGGCTTGTCCCCGAGCGCGAGGTCGCGTCCCTGGTACCGGGCGGTCCGGGCGCCCACCCGGCCGGTGCGGTCGGGCTTGGGGATGGGGGCACCCTGCTTGGCGGCGGCGGCGAGCAGCACCGCGTCAGCGATCTTGACATATCCGGTGCACCGGCACAGGTTCCCGGCCAGCGCGCCCATCACCTGGGACCGGGTCGGGCTGGGGGTCTTGTGCAGCAGCGACTCAGCCTTCATGACTACCCCGGGCGAGCAGAAACCGCACTGGGATGCGCCGGCGGCGACGAAGGCGTCCGCCCACCGGCCACGCTCGGCGGCCGTCAGCCCTTCCTGGGTGGTGACCTCCCGGCCCTCAAACCGGGTGGCCTTTTGCGCGCACGACACCACGGCCTTGCCGCCGGACAGGACCGTGCAGGCGCCGCA
>Ga0126378_10001505_pt1 | contig 17314 bp, 16 predicted proteins | sample PanSoiMetPlot_23_FD_92587 | JGI IMG/M metagenome (GOLD analysis project Ga0126378, IMG submission 92587) | Tropical forest soil microbial communities from Panama - MetaG Plot_23 | ecosystem: Environmental > Terrestrial > Soil > Tropical forest > Bulk soil | place: Panama | collected 2016-02-17
AGGCCGACCTGCGTCACGCGCTTGCCGACCGGATCGAGGACAACCTGAAGGGCCTGCTCGACCGCGTTGAGCAGTCGATTAGGGAGAACCGAGCGCAGGTCCTCGGCCTCGCGCACGCGCTCGAGACGCACAAGACGCTGGCTGGCGACGACGTCGTGGCGGTCATTGACCACACGACCGGTCCGTTGGTCGACGGGACTGGCTACGGTGACGCGAGCTTCATCAGGCAGCTCGAGGATTACCACGCGGGCGCGGTCGTCGCTCATCGGACCCATGGCAAGGTCCCGATGGCGATGCCGATGCCCGGCGGAAATGGCTCGCCGCTGAGCGGGTCGCCGCAGGCCGTGGCCACGCTCGACCCGCCGCCCTGGCTGAGCGGCAACGGCGAGGCACCCGACGGCGGAACCTCTGACTGAGCCGCCGGGCTGTTCTTACCAGGAAACCGCCATCCTGCGCTGGAGCCGACCAGCTGGCGGGTCAGCGCGACCGCACCGCAGTGCCGGTGACCTCACTGACGAGGGCGGCCATCGCCTCCCCCGATATGAGCCATGGGTGGCCATCATGCTGGCTTAGCTCCCCGCTGTGAACCCAGCTGGCCACGTCCGTCAGCGATCGCAGGCACACGACCGCACGGTGCCAGCGCAGTTCGGCCGCGCCGATGGCAGCGCCGGCATGGGCCTGATAACGCCGGACGAAACGGCCGGCCAGACGGCGTCCGGTCCACCGCACGAGCTGGCGAAGCTGGCCCGGCACGTCCAGGGGCGGCTCGGCGAGCATCAGGGCCGTGAAGGCGACGTCGTAGGCGCGAGGGGCCAGCAGGGCAGCGCTCCAGTCCAGGACCGTGAATTGCCTATCGTCTGCCAGCAAATTGAAGGGGTGCAGGTCGCCGTGGCAGATGACCTCGGGCGTCGGCGGCGCCGGATGATTGATCAGCCAGCCCGAGGCCGCTGCGAGATCGGGTCGCTGGTAGCCGGCTGCCAGCTCCGCGATGACCTTGAGCATGCCATCGATCGTGACGGGCGCCGCGCCTGCCTGGCCGAGTACGTCCCGAACGGGAGCGGGATCAAGCGCATGTAGCCGGGCCATCGCCGAGGCGAGTACCTCTGGAATTCGTCTTGCCGTCCTGACTGCCCCGGCCAGCACCGCTGGCCCGCTCAAGGCTGGCAGGAGTGCCGTGCCTGACGCCCTGTCCATGACCATAAACGCACGCCCGAGCCCTGAGTCCTGGTCGCCCGCTGCCCTGACCTGCGGGGTCGGGAAACCGGCGGCGGCGACAGCCGACTGAATGATCGTCTCCTTGCGCGCGATTGCGGCGTCGGGCATCATCCGCGCGACCAGGTCGCGTGGCCAGCCAGGGGGCGGATCGACCAGCGAGAACGCCAGAAGTTCGGCCCAGAATCCGCCGGTAAGCGATTCAGGTTGCCCGGCGTACGCCAGCGCCGGCAGGCTGGTGGAGTCGCGGAGCACCGCCAGGAGTCGCTGACTAATGTCGGTGTTTATCGTCACGGTATTTACCGTAACAAAGCCTACTGATACTGTCTAGCCGTGACCGAGCCGAGCGCATCCGGCGACGACATGACGATCGACGAGCTGGCGCGCCAGTTGCTCATCCCGGTGCGCACGATCCGCGAGTACCACACAATGCGGCTGCTCCCACCTCCAGCGCGACGAGGCCGCGTAGGAATCTACGGACCCGCGCACGTCAAGCGGCTTGAGCTGATAGCCCGCCTGCAGCGACGGGGTTACTCCCTCGCCGGCATCCGCGACCTGCTTGAAGCATGGGACGCTGGCAGCGACCTGACCTCGCTGCTCGGTGTCGGTCCTGGTCAGGCGGCCCTGGACGAAACGCCGATGCGGCTCACCCGCGCTGAGCTTTCAGCGCGGCTGCCTGGGCTGACTGGCGGCGCGCTCAACAGCGCATTCGAGGCCGGGCTGATCACTGAGGCTGGCGACGAGTTCGTGGTGCGCAGCCCTGCCTTGCTTGCCCTGGCGACCGACGGCGTGAAGGCGGGCGTGCCGGTCGCCGACATGCTCGACCTCGTCGGAATAGTGCACCGCGAGGTCACCGCGCTGGCAGGCCTGATCGCTGAGCACATTGCCGACCGGCTGCTGCCCGCCATGAAGTCAGCGCAAGACCCCGGTGGACTCGCGCAGTTGCTGCAGCGCGGACGCGTGCTCCTGCTGCAGGGAACCGCCAGCACGCTCGCCGACCGGCTGGGCGCGGCCATCATCGCGCGAACCGACCGCGCTGACGACGGCGCGGCATTGCGCGCGGCCTTTGAGCGCATCCGCGTCAGGGCCGTCGCTGACTCGGCCGGCCGCATCCATCCCTGGCGTTAGGTCCCGATGCCGGCGGCGACTGGCAACCCGGCCAGACGCCATTCGGGCATGCCGTCGGCCAAGCGGCTGGCGCGGCGGCCGCTCGCGCGGAGCAGCCGGACGGCGTCGTGGGCAAATACACAGTACGGACCCCTGCAGTAGGCGACCACATCGGCGTCAGCTGGAATATCGGCGAGCCGCGCAGTGAGTTCGTCGATGGGGATACAGACCGAACCGGGAATATGCCCGGCGAGATACTCCGCGTCAGGGCGCACGTCAAGCACCATCACCTCGCCTGCGCCGGCCCGGCGCAGCAATTCGTCCCTGCTGATCTCTTCGACCGGGTCGCCGAGGTAGGCGTCCCTGGCCGGCCCTACCTCCGCGAGCAGCGATGCGGCCACATCCCGCACCGCGGCCTGCAGGCGGGCGACGTCGTCGCTGGCCAGGGAGTAGAACACGCGAGTGCCCTGCTTGCGGGTTACCACCAGCCTCGCGTTGTGCAGCACCTGCAGGTGTGCCGAGCAACTGGTCAAGCCGAGCGCCGCCTGGCCAGCCAGGTCCTCCACGCACCGCTCCCCCTGGGTCAACAAGTCAAGCAGCTCCAGGCGCTTGGGGCTGGCAAGCGCCTTGCCCACCCGAGCGAACTGCTGGTAGAGCTCGGCCTTGCGCTCCGCGCTTGCCACATCATCCTCCTGCAGCCAGAATTTCAATATTCCATGCATCTATAGAATATCGTAGAGTGTTGCATGCTGCCAGAACCTCTGGAGGGAGCTAGCTGTGGCGGAACCAGCCATCGAGGCGGTGGTGGACGAGGGCCTGGGCAATTCGGCCTACCTGGTGAATCTCGGCGACGGCCGCGCGCTGGCGGTAGACGTGTCAAGGGACTTGCGGGCCGTGCGGTCCGCTGCCCGCAGGAGTGGCCTGTCGATCGCGTTCGCTGCCGACACTCACCTGCACGCCGACTTCCTGTCCGGCGCCCGCCAGCTTGCCGCCGAAGACGGCGCTCAGGTTCTGGCCTCGGCGGCCGGCCTGCGCGAGTTCGACCACCTCGGCTTGTCAGACGGGGACGAGGTCGACCTCGGCGGCTTGACGCTGCGCGCGTGGGCGACGCCTGGGCACACCTTCGAGCACACCTCGTACCTGCTCGCCGACGGCGCCGAGGTTATCGCTGTCTTCACGGGCGGGTCGCTGCTGGTCGGCTCGGCCGCTCGCACCGACCTCGCCGGCCCAAGGCAGGCCGAGCCGCTGGCGCGCGCCCAGTACGCGTCCTTGCAGCGGCTGCTCAGCTTGCCAGATGACACCGCCATCTACCCGACTCACGGAGCCGGATCGTTTTGCTCGGCCCCGCCAGGCGCAGAGCGCATAACGACCATCGGGCGGGAGCGAGCAGCCAACTCGCTGCTCGCAGTCGCCGACGAAGACGCCTTCGTCAAGGCGCTGACCGACAGCCTCGGCAGCTTCCCGCCTTACTTCTTGCGCCTGGCCGAACAGAACCGGCGCGGTGCCGCCGTGCTCGCATCGCGGCCCGCCCTTCCTCCGCTCACCCCCGCCGAGGTCCGGCGCATGATCAGCGACGGAGCGCAGGTGATCGACGTCCGCACGGTCCAGAGCTATGCCGCGGGCCACATTCGCGGTTCCCTCGCGATCCCGCTGCGTCCGGCATTCGCTAGCTGGCTCGGCTGGCTCGTGACCGATCCGGGGACCGCCCTTGTGATCGTGGCCGAACCGGACAACGACCTTACCGACCTGGTGTGGCAGGCGGCGAAGATCGGCTACGAGAACCTGGCTGGGGTGCTTGCAGGCGGCATCCCTGCCTGGCTGGCGACCGGTGAACCGGTCGCCAGCATCCCGCTGACCTCGGCGGCGTCTGTCGAGCCAGCATCGGTTGTTGACGTCCGGTTGGCTGCCGAATACGGCGACGGCCATCTCCCAAGGGCTCGCTGCGTGGAGCTCGGCCGTCTGGCCGGCGTGGCTGCAGACCTGGCCGACGGGCCGGTCGTGACGATGTGCGGGCACGGTGAGCGCGCTGCCACGGCGGCCAGCGTGCTCGAGCGCGCCGGCATCACCGACGTGGCGATTCTGCCGGGGGGACCAGACGACTGGGCACGCGCCACTGGCCGGGCCCTCGAGGCTGGCGTGTGACCGCGCCAGGACCGACCCCGCGCGCGGAAGGACGGCCGCAACCGCCCGGCGAAGCAGACCGGGCGGTCCCGGGTTTGCGTCTCGGCCTGCGGGCCAACCTGGCCCAGTTCAGCCTTCTTGTCGCTGTCAACGCGCTCGTGGGCGGCACCCTGGGCCAGGAACGTACCGTGGTTCCGCTGCTCGCGAAGGAGATATTCGGCCTCGCGGCGTTCACCAGCGTCCTGACATTCATCCTGGCGTTCGGCGCGGTCAAGGCGGTCACGAACTTCTTCGCCGGCACCCTCTCTGATCGGTATGGCCGTAAGCCCGTGCTGATCGCGGGGTGGCTGGCCGCGGTGCCGATCCCGCCGCTGCTGATCTGGGCCCCTTCCTGGGGGTGGATCGTGGCCGCGAACGTCCTGCTCGGCGTGAACCAGGGCCTGACCTGGTCCACCACGGTCATCATGAAGATCGATCTGGTCGGGCCGGCGCGGCGGGGGCTGGCGATGGGCCTGAACGAGGCCGCCGGGTACGGCGCGGTCGCGCTCACCGCGCTCGCCACTGGGTACCTGGCCGCCGCGTACGGCCTTCGCCCTGCGCCTTTCCTGCTCGGCGCTGCTTACATCGCGCTCGGGCTTGGCCTGTCGACGGCCGCGGTCCGGGAGACCCAGGGTCACGCACGCTACGAAGCCGCCAGCCATCCTGCTGCCGACAACTTGGCGGCGCACCTGACCACCAAGCAGGTCGCGGTGCTGACCAGTTTCCGAGAGAAGGCCCTGTCCGCGGCCTGCCAGGCCGGCATGGTCAACAACCTCAACGACGGCCTCGCCTGGGGCGTGTTTCCGATCCTGTACGCGCGGCACGGGCTGACGGTAAGCCAGATTGGCGCCCTCGCCGCGCTCTACCCTGCCGTGTGGGGAGGCGGGCAGCTGGCAACTGGAGCGCTTTCTGACCGAGTCGGCCGCAAGTGGCTGATCGCGGCCGGAATGGAGGTGCAGGCCGCGGCCATCGCGCTGGTCGCACTCGGAACGACGTTCGCCGCGTGGGCGAGCGCGGCCGTGCTTCTCGGCGCGGGCACGGCGATGGTCTACCCGACCTTGCTTGCCGCGATTGGCGACGTCGCTCACCCTGCCTGGCGGGCTCGTTCCGTGGGCGTCTACCGGCTCTGGCGCGACGGCGGGTTCGCCATCGGCGCGCTGGTCGCCGGAGCGACGGCCGACGCATTCGGCCTCCTCGCCGCCATCTGGGTGGTCGCCGCGCTCACCGCGGCATCCGGATTCGTCGTCGTGCTCCGCATGTACGAGACCCGCAGGCGGGCCTAACCGGCCAAGGGGCCGGCGCCAGGATCCGGCCCGCCGCACGGCAGCCCGGAGATAGATGCAACGCTTACTGCGTCTCAAGCAGGACGAGAGGACAGCGACCGGACATGACCACGGGCACCGCCAGCGGTCGGGCACGGCTCCGCGGCCGAATGGACGCGGCCGTCCGGACCCTCCACCCTGGCTACTTCGCGTTCGTGATGGCCACCGGGATCATCTCGATCGGGACGTTCCTGCTCGGGCCGTCTTGGCTGTCACTAGCCCTGCTGGTGGCCGCGTCAGCCGGCCTAATCGTGCTGGCCGCCGCGCTGACAGCTCGGGTTTCCCGCTTCCGGTCTGCCGTGGTCGCCGACATCAACGCCCCCGAGCGGGTGTTCGGCTTCTTCACCATTACCGCCGGCCTGGACGTCCTCGGCGTGCGGCTAGCGCTTGCGGGTCATCCGCTCCTTACCGCGATCGCGGCGGGCCTAGCCGCCACGGCATGGCTGGTACTGACATACGGCGTACCGGCCAGCCTGATGCTTTTCCGGGCGCACGAATCGGCGCTCAGCGGCGTCAACGGCAGCTGGCTGCTATGGGTAGTCGCCACCCAGTCCCTCGCCGTGGTGGCAGCGACGCTACTGCCGATCTGGCGATCGCAAGCAACGCTGCTGGCTACCGCGGCCGTGAGCTTGTGGAGCGTCGGGCTCGTGCTCTATCTGGTGCTGGTGTCCCTGATCATGCTGCGCTGGCTGACCGTGCCGATGACACCGGCCGCCCTCGGGCCGCCTTACTGGATCTTGATGGGCGCCACCGCGATCACCGTCCTGGCCGGCGCCAAGAACCTGGCCCTCCCGGGGACCCTGCCCATCGTCAGGGCCACCGCCGCATTCATCGAGGGATCCTCATTCGCGCTGTGGGCATTCGGCACCTGGTGGATCCCGCTGCTCGTCGTGCTCGGCCTATGGCGGCATGTCCGGCGCCAGTGGCCCCTCAGTTACGAGCCCACCCTGTGGAGCATCGTCTTCCCGCTTGGCATGTACAGCGTCGCCACCCTCACCTTCGGCGCGGCCAGCCACCTGAATTTCATGGAGCCGCTCGCCCGGTTCATGCTCTGGGTCGCTGTCGGGGCCTGGGCCCTCGTTGCCGCCGCGTTTGGCATCCGGCTCGCAAGGGCGTGGCGCTGAACTGCCACGGCGGTCCAGGACATGGTGAGGAATTGGCGCTATGTCTAGTGCGGCATGATGGCGTCCTGGCACGTCTGCTCCGGTCAGCGGCCAGGATCTGAAGGGGGACACAATGACGGGGTTGGCGGACAGGGTGGCGGTGGTGACCGGTGCCTCGATGGGTATCGGCGCCGCGATGGCAGCCATGCTGGCGGCCGAGGGCGCCAAGGTGGTGCTCGCCGCCCGCCGGGAACCCGAACTTGAGCGGGTGGCGACATCCATCCGTCAGCGGGGCGGCGTTGCGATTCCAGTAGTCACCGATCTGGCTGACGACGAGTCGCTCGCCCGCCTGGTCGCGACGGCAGACGCCGAAGCAGGCCGGGTTGACGTGCTGGTCAACAACGCCGGGTACGCGCTGTGGAAGCCGCTGGAAACGACCACGATGGCCGAGTGGGACCACACGTTCGCGGTGAACGTGCGAGCCGCCGCGTATCTGAGCGCCGCCCTGCTCCCAGGCATGGCCGCCCGGCGCTTCGGCCGGATCATCAACATCGGCAGCGAGGCTGGCGTGGCCATCGTCCCTGGCTTGGCGGCATATTGCGTCAGCAAGCATGCCCTGGTGGCCCTGACCGAGGTCATCCAAGACGGCAATCATGAGAACGGCATTAAGGCGTGGGTGATCTGCCCGGGATTCGTCGATACCGACATGGGCTACGTCGTCCCCGGCGCCAATCCGGCCAACTTCCTCACCGTCGAAGAGGTGGTCGACACGGCACGCTACCTCCTGCACACCGGCGACAACGTCAAGTTCGGCCCGCAAATCCTGCTCCGCACCATGCGAAACCCGATGGCCACCTAGCAGAGTGCCGCGGCTCCGCGATCTCCCGTGTTACAGACGGCAGCGTCGCCTCGTCTCGGGTTGAGGGTCGATTCTGGGCAATCGGGATGGTGATGATCATGCGGGTATTCGTGGCAGGCGCGACCGGCGTCATCGGGCGGCGGCTCGTGCCGCAGCTGGTGGCCAAGGGCCACCTGGTGACGGCCACGACGACGAGCGCGGCCAAGCTTGGCTTGCTTGCAGGGCTCGGTGCTGAGGCGGTCGTCATGGACGGGCTGGATGCGGTCTCGGTCGGCGAGGCAGTGGCCGCGGCCAAGCCGGACGCAGTAGTGCATCAGATGACGGGCCTCTCCGACGCGCATGCCGGCAAGCCGAACATGAGGAAGCCCGACCGCTTCTTCGCCGTCACTAACCGGCTGCGCAGCGAGGGGACCGACCACTTGCTGGCCGCGGCCGAGGCGGCCGGGGTCACCAACTTCGTCGCACAGAGCGCCGCCATCTTCAATGGGACCCGCGAGGGCGGATTGGTCAAGACCGAGGATGACCCGCTCGAGGCGGTCAGCCCGGCCGCGATCAGGGGAACGAAGGTGATCAACCGCCTTGAGGACGTCGTCGTCGGGGCTGGCGGTGCGGTCCTGCGCTACGGCGCGCTTTATGGGCCTGGTGCCATCGACGATCAGGTCAGACTCGTGCGTAGGCGGCTGTTCCCGCTGGTAGGGGGCGGCACTGGCTGCTTCTCGTGGGTGCATCTTGACGACGCCGCCCGCGCGACCGTCCTGACGCTTGAGCAGCAGGCGAAGGGCGTCTTCAACATCGTCGACGACGAGCCTGCCCCGGCTAGCGAGTGGCTGCCCTACCTTGCAGCGTGCGCAGGCGCCAAGCCGCCGAGGCGTCTGCCGAGATGGCTTGCCCGGCTGCTGGCCGGCGAGATGGTGGTGGGCATGATGACCGACGGACGTGGCTTCTCCAACGCCAAGGCCAAGCGGGAGCTGGGGTGGGAGCTGCGCTACCCGTCGTGGCGACAGGGCTTCAAGGAAGAACTCGCATGACTCGGCCCACGGAGTTAGCGGAGCCTGCGTTACGCGACGACTTCCTGGATTGGCCAGCCAGTTGGCATGATCTTGTGCAGGTCCCGATGGATACGGTGCGGGTTCGTCCTTACTTCCCCGGCGATCGCGAGGCGGTAGCCGCCTTGTTCGCGTCGGCCGGAAGCCGGCCGGCGAACGCGATCAGTCGGCGCGGTTGCTGCGTGGCTGTGGTCGATGGCCTGCCGGAGCGCGTGATCGGCTTCGGCGCCTGGTGGCGGGTCCGTCTCGATAAGTTCAGGATGGATCTCCTCGTCGCTGCGAAGGCGAGGCGGCGGGGTGTCGGGACTCGCCTGCTCGGTCAGGTCGTCATAGGCGCGCATGGTGCCGGGGCAGCGACATTGCAGGCACGCGCCGGGAGCGAGAACCAGGAGTCGTTGGAATTCCTGCTCGAGCGCGGTTTTGTCGAGACGATGCGCATGCACCTGCAGGTGCTGTCTGTGGCCGAGGCGAAGCTGACTCCGTACGCACACCTTCCAGCCATGCTGGCCGAGCGCGGGATCGTGCTGGTGCCGCTGCCGCGCGAAATGGCGCGGGGGGAAGCCTGCTGGGAAGAGTACGCGCGTGTCTTCAACGCGGCTCGCGAAGGCTGGCTCGACCCCGACCCTGGCCCGGTCGCACCGCTGACAGCAGCGGAGTTCCGGCGCATGCACCACGCGTCCGAACTTGAACACGGGGTCAGCGCGGACCAGTGCTTGCTGGCTGTGCGTGGAACCAGCTACGTCGGGTTCACGGGGGCGGTAGGTACAGCGGTGGACCCGGCCTTCCGCCGGCAAGGGATCGCCACGGCCCTCAAGCTCCAGGCCGTCATCGCCGCGCGCGACCGGGGCGCGACCACGATGCAGACGTCCACGGGACACCCGGGCATGCTGCGCGTCAACGAGCGTTTCGGGTTCAGCATCGTCTCGACGGAGGTCAGGCTGGTCAGGACAATCCGGACCGAGCAAGATGTTCGCGCGTAGCCGCGGACGTCGGGCCTTGTGGGCGGGCCAGATAGGGTCTTGCTAGTGATCGAGGTGGAGCTTGCCCGCACCGGCATGGTCCGGGTGGACGCGGTCTGGCACACGCCGGACGATCGCGCGATCGCGGCCGAGGAGTCGCCGGGCACTTCGCTGACGTTCACCGCAGCGGGCGCGTGGTGGCTCAAGAGCCCCGCAGGAACCGGGCAGGTGGACCCCGGCTGGATGCTCGCGCTTCGCCGCGGCCAGGCATATGAGTGCCGTCATCCGGATGGCGTGGCGGACCGGTCGCTGTCGGTCACGTTCATGGGCGAGGAAGAGCCGGTGGGCGGCGCGCTGGTGCGGGTTGGAGATCGCGGTCGGCGGTTGCGGCGGCGCCTGTACCGGGCAGCCGCGGCGCGCCATGGGGATCCAGAGGAGATCGACGCTGTCGCCGCATCGCTGCTCGCGTGGGCTCGGCGCCCGGGCGATGAAGCCACGCGCATCGGCGCCCGCACACGAGCCGCTGTGGCTGAGGTCCGCCGGGAGGCTGATCGCAGCTTCGCCGACGCCGAGCTTGACCTAGTGGCCGTCGGGAAGGCGGCCGGGCTGAGCCGGACCAGACTGATTCACGCGTTCCGGGCGCTTGTCGGCGTGACGCCGCATCGCTACCTGCTGGAACGGCGCGTGAGCCATGCGGCGCGGCTGCTGGCAGATGGCGACATGGCGGTTGCGGAGGCGTGCTTCGCGAGCGGGTTCGGCAGCCTGGCACGGTTTAACGCCGCGTTCCGCGACGCGCACGGCCTGCCTCCCAGCGGATACCGGGCAGCATGCGCCAGCCGGGCGCCCGCGGCAGGGAACGGCGGGTAGCGCACTTTCCGCGCAGACATGGTGCCCAGCCGTCTCCTACGGTCGCGGCATGCGCCTCTTTCCCCGGAGCGGATCCGAGCCGGCGCCGCTGGCCAACAGTGCATTCCGGCGGCTGTGGCTGGCCAGTGCGCTGTCCGCGGCAGGGGACGCGGCCAGCTGGGTCGCCATGGCCGCGCTGGTGTTGTCATCGGCTCGCGGCAGCTTGCCGCTGCTCGCCGTGCTGTATACGGCGCCGGTCGCGGTCGGCGGGATTGCTGCCGGGTGGGCACTGGACCGGTTCGACCGCCGCCGCTTGCTTGTCGCAGACGCGGCAACGCGGGGGGCCGTGTTCGCGGGCATTCCGCTTGCGGCGGCTGCGGGCAGCCTCGGCCCTGGGCAGCTGTACGCGACGGCGGCGGTTTTCGGGCTGCTGAAGATGGTGAGCCTGGCAGGCTTTCCGGCGATGATCCCGCAGCTTGTCGGCGCCGACCAGCAGCCCGCGGCGAACGCGCTGGAAGGGGCCGGGTTCGGAGTAGCGGTCGTAGCCGGACCCGCGCTGGCGGGCGCCGCGCTCGGCTTGGGCCTGCCGCCGGCCGCCGTGATCGCGGCCGATGCCGCGACCTACTTCGTGTTCGCCGCTGCTGTGGCCATCACTCCCCTGCCGACGCAGCCACCTGCCGTGCGGTCTGGTCACCGGCAGACGCCGGGCGCGTCCATCGGGCAGGTGGTCAGGCTCGCCGCGCGCCACCGGGTCATCCGCGACACCACGATAATGTTCGCGGTCTTCAACATCGGCGAGGGCGCGCTGCTGGTCGTACTGGCTCATCAGGCACGCCGCGCCGGGCTCGGACCGGGCGGCTACGGCTGGCTCCTCGCCGCCATGGCCTCCGGCGAGCTGGCCGCCGCCCTCGTCCTGCTCGGCGTCCGCTGGCGGGCGCCGCTGGCCGCGTCGGTAGTGACCGCACAGCTGACCGCGGCGGTGGTAACGGCTGGGCTCCTGTCATCGAGCCCGTCCGTCACAGTGGCCAGCCTCGTCCTGCTCGGCTGCTGTACGGCCCCGATGACCGCCTGGGCGCAAACGCTGCGGATGCAGGCCGTTCCGAGCGCGATGCACGGAAGGCTGTTCGCGCTGCTACGCACGACCATGCAGGCAACACCGCCCGTCGGTGCCCTGCTGGCGGGCATCACGCTCCGCGCGGGCACGGACATGGCAGTGACGAGCATCATCTGCGTCATGGCGCTGCCCGCGGTACTGCTCGGACCAGGTCTGCTCAGATCGCGCCGGGCAGACCCCGGCCGGCCGCGCGCGCAGGAGGCTGAATGATGGCCAGGGATGCTAATCAGGGAGGCGGGCGTGGCTGATTGGCGGATCACGGGCGAGGAGAGCAAGCTTCGGACGCCGTGGTTTGAGGTGCTGCTGGCCGGGGTGGAGCTGCCAGACGGCCGGAACCTAGATCACTATCTGTTCCGGCTGCCGCCAGTAGTGCTGACCGCGATGGCAGACGAGCGGGATCGGGTGCTGCTGGTCTGGCGGTATCGGTTCATATCGGGGAACTGGGGCTGGGAGCTGCCGTCCGGGCTGGCCGACCCGGCGGAGGATCTGGCCGAGGCGGCCGCTCGTGAGGCACTCAAGGAGACCGGCTGGGAACCGCTCAGTCCGGTGCCTCTGATCAAGCTGCACGCCTTGCCAGGCCTCACCGACTCGATTCAGCACCTGTTCTGGTCCCAGCGCCCCGTGCAACGCGGCAAGCCTGGCTGGGAGACCACGCGCATGGACTGGCACCCGCTGGCCGACGCTGCCGAGCTGATCGCCAGCGGACAAATCCGCGACGTCAGCACTGCGGCGGCGCTCTTGCACCTGGCAACCCGACCGACCGCCTAGGCGGCGCGAGTTCAGTCGGCACTGCGCTGAAGCCGCCACGCTGCCTCAAGCGCATCCTCGATGGCGCCAGCGTCGCCGGTGAGGTCAGCGACGACCATCATGTGCTTGCTGTACCGGGGCGGCACGCTGAAGGTGCCTGGGAACTGGCGCAGCAGCGAATCGCGGTAGTCGAAGTCGGCGCGGATCACCACGTGGGCTTCATCGAGCTGGCGGGCTACCAGCCTGCCGTGATACCGCCACTGGGACAACCCGTCCGCCGTGGTGCGGCGCACGCCTGTCAGCGCCTCGGCTAGCCGGGCTAGATCGCCGATCTGCAGCACTTCGGGCGTTCCCTTGTTCGTGTGCTCAGGACCACGGGAGGGCACCGGATGCGCTACCGGAAGTCGTCGATGCCTGCGCTGTCCTCGCGCTCCCATCCGTAGGCGGCCAGGTATCCCCAGCAGTCTGGTCGGCTGCCATCGGTGTCTGTGAAGCCATAAGCCTCGGCGAGCTGGCGAGCGGAGATGATGGTTCCAGCCCAGCGGCTCACATCGCCGTCCATGGCGAGCGCGGCGACGCCTCTGGCGACGTAGGTAGGCGACTCAGAGACGCCGAAACCTGGCGTCTTGACGCAGGCATCGCGCGAATTGGCCTCGGTGACGCCGAAGTTTTCCAGCATCCGTTCCGAGCGCAGCCAGCCCGGGGTCACGCCGACCGCCGTGACTGGCAGATTTTCAAGCTCGGCAGTCAGGCCCGTCACGATCCGCTCGACATTGGCCTTCACCAGGTCGTAGTAGAACCCGACGTTGCGGCGGAACTCGGAGTTGGCCTGCGACGTGCCGTCGGTCATCTCGATCACCAGGCCGCAGGTGCCGTGCGCGGTGGCTGTGCGCAGCATCAGCGGGATCGCCGCCCGGCAGGTGATCAGGTGCGTGTGGACGCCCATCTGCAGCATCCGCAACCCGCCACGCCAGTCGTGCTCCCACAGCGGCTTGTCCCACTGCGCGTACCGGTCACCGCCGAAAATGTCATTGACCAGCAGATCCAGGCGGCCATGCTCGCGTTCGACCTGCGCTACCAACTCGCCCACCGCATCGGGGTCCTCGTGATCAACCACGCGGGCGGAGCCCGATCCGCCTGCGGCGCGGATCAGCTCGCCGGTTTCCTCGATGGTCTCGCGCCTGTCGAGTTCCGAAGGACCGGAGGTCCGGCTGCTGCGGCCGGTCGCGTAGACGAAGAACCCGGCGCGGCCCAGCTCAACGGCGATCGCCCGGCCAGCGCTTCGGGTGGCGCCGGTCACGACAGCGACGGGCCTTCTGTCAGCCTCGTTTCCCATCAGATCAGTAAACACCCGGCTGCCGACAGCCCAGATCATTCTGGGCACGGGGAACCGCGCCTGCCGCAGGGCCACCCCGCGGCAGTGCGGTCGCTGGCCGTTATCTAGCTGGTACTGGCGCGATGAGCGGGGTGAGCGCCTTGGCTGCCAGGGCGATGGACTGCGGTGTCGCGCCGCCGGCCAGCTCGATGATGAGGTGCTGGACGCCGACGTCGAGGAATGGCCAAACCATGTCGGCGATCTGGGCTGGCTCGCCGACGAACGCGCCGGCCGACGGGGCGGGTTCGCTGATGCCGAATCGCGGACCCCACTGGTCCCACGCCGCGCGCGCCTGATCACCGGTTTCGCCGACTGCCATCGTGGCCTTATAGCTGACAGTGATCTCGGCGGGGTCGCGGCCGACGGTCGCGCAATGCTGGCGCAGGACGTCGAGCTTGTGCGGGATCCGGGCGAGGGTGTCGCCGGCCGGCAAGGACAGGTTGATCAGGTCGGCGTGCCTGGCGGCGATGCGCAGGAGCAGCTGCTCGCCACTGCCGGCTACAAGCACAGGGATGCCGCCGGGCCGCAGCGGCCTCGGCCAGTTCGGCGGCGCACTGCGGGTCGCCTCGGGCCCGGTCATCGAGCGGATCAGTTCAAGTGCGCGGTCGAGCATTTCCATCCGCGTGCCGATCGGCGGGAACCGGTAGCCGTAGGACTCCGCTTCGGCTTGCGTCCGCGGGTGGCCGGCGCCGATGCCAAGGACGGCGCGGCCGCCTGACAGCACGTCGAGCGTGGTGATCATCTTGGCCAGGAGTGTCGGCTTCCGGTAGAGGACCGAGGTGGCGAGCACGCCGAGGTCAAGCCGGTTAGTGGTGGCAGCGACGGCGGCCAGCATGAGGTGGGATTCGGGCATCGGGGCGGCAGGGCCGTCGGGGCCCAGGCTGTGGAGGTGGTCGGTCAGCCAGAGCGCGGTAAACACGTCGGAGTCTTCTGCCGCGGCGGCGACGTCACGGCAGTAGGCGGCGACCGTGCCGGCCGCTTCTGGTACTGGGTAGCTGGTCAGGTGCAATCCGAAGGTTGTCATGGCACCGAGGTTGCGGCAGCGCAGCGGCTGACACCATGCCAGTTTCCTGGGGTGTCAAGTCACCGCGTGGATGCGTACCGTAGGGCCCATGCCGCCCGTGCCCGCCCAGCGCCGGATCGACGCGCTCGTGGAGCGCTGCTATGCGGGGCTGGACGCAATGGCCCTAGGGCGGGAGGCCGTCGGCCGCTTGAGGTCGGTCCTGGGGATCGACGCAGCTTTCGTCGCCACCGTCGACCCGGCGACACTGCTGTTCACGGCCGCGGCTACCGAGGAACCGCTGGCCGGGGCGGCCGAACTGTTCCTGGCCAACGAGCTGGCCCGGAGTGACATCAACCATTTCGCCGACCTGGCCGCTGCCCCGGTCCCGGTGCGGAGCTTGGATCAGGCCACCGGCGGTGACCGGGACGCCAGCGTCCGGCACGCAGCGATCATGCGGCCGCTGGGCCTAGGCGACGAACTGCGAGTCGCGCTGCGGACCCGCAGGGCGTGCTGGGGAGTGATGTGCCTGCACCGGGAGGCCGGTGCGCCAGGCTTCTCCCCGCGCGAGCACGACGTCATTGCCAAGATCGCGCCGCATCTCGCCGAGGGGTTCCGCCGCGCGCTGCTGGCCACGCATGCCACGGGCTGGCGGCAGCCGCCAGGCCATGGCGTGGTCGTACTCGATCAGGCCGGCTCGGTCACCTCGGTGAACGACGCCGCGGAGCGCTGGCTGGCCCAAATCCCCGACGGCGACTGGCCCAGCTCATGCCAGCTGCCGGTGGCCCTGCTCGCCGCTGCCGCAGCGGCCGACCATGACCAGGCCGGACGGGAACGCCTCGCACCCGCAGTCCGGCTGCGCACCACCGGCGGGAGCTGGCTGTCGGTCCACGCCTCCCGGCTGCACGGCTCAGGCAGCCAGTCCACCGTCCTGATCCTCGAGGAACCCGGGCCCGGCGAGATCACATCCTTGATCCTGGACAGCCACGGCGTCACCGGCGCTCAGGCCAAGGTAGTGGCGCTTGTACTGCGCGGCTGCTCCACCAAGCAGATTGTCAGCCAGCTGGCCATCAGCCAGTACACCGTCCAAGAGCACCTGCGGGCGGTGTTCGACAAGCTCGGCGTCCGCAGCCGCCAGGAACTGGCCGCCGCCCTGCTGAGCCCTGGTCACTGAGACTGCGGCACCAGCCGGATGCGTTCTTTGGCCACCGCCTCGATCCGGTCCCGGCTGTACAGCAGCGGGACGGCCCCGTCAGCGGCCCAAAGCGCGAACATGTCGGCGTAGTGCGGGCTGGCCGGGTCTCCTGACTGACCGGGACTATTCATGACCACCGAGTTGTCCCACTCGCCCACGTCGACGACCAGCCGGAACGTGGCACCGGAGTCCTGCGTGAAATCAGGCAGGTACGTGGCGGCGCCTACCGTGTCCGAGCTGCCACCGCGCGGCAGCGGGTCGATAGCGGCCTGGTTGCGCGCCGCGGCGGACATGGCCGATCCCGCGGGGTGGGAGAGCCTCGCCTGGTGCAACCGACCCCACGCCCAGTCCTGTTCGGCGGGCCCGAGCAAGCTGGTCAGGTCTGTCACGGCGGCAGACAGCGACGTCTCGAACAGCTGGGCTAGGACCGCAGCCGGGTCGGCGCCGAGCCGGCCGCCAGGGTTCTCGATCAGATCCAGGTCGATTCGGGGATCGCCGACCAGGTCATCGGCGGGCAGCAGGGCGGCCAGCGCCGCCGAGACCCTTCCCGGCGGCACGATCTGCGCCAGCGCCAGCAGGCGAATTCCAGGACGCAGGTGCCTCCTGTACCACACCTGGAAGATGGCGGCGGCCGCCGAGTCCGCGGCCAGCGTGCCGTCCCAGTCGGCCAGCAACCGGGCAGCGCGCTCCGCTGCCTTGTCGGTCCAGCGCCGGCCGGCGAGGGCGCGGACAATCCGCCGCGCAGGGAGGCTGACGTAGTCGCCCTGGAGGCGCACCATGTCGGCAACAGTGCTCCCCGTTGCCGAATTGAGCACCTCGGCTATCCGCTCCGAGCGGAACGGTGCGGGCCAGTCGCGGGTGATGATCCGCTCTTCCGGGAATCCGGGCGGAAGGTTCATCTCGTTCGCGGTGGCGAGCCAGCCGCGAGCCGGGTTGACCTCCGCGGGCAGCTCATCCATGTCATAGAAGCCGGCCCACTCGTAGCGCCCGTCGCCGGGCACTGGCAACGTTCCGTCCCAGTTGGGCCGTACCGGGGTCAGCCCAGCCGCCTTCCAGCCGATGGTGCCGGCCTCGTCTGCGTACACCATGTTCTCGCCCGGCGCGCCCCACCGGTTCAGCGCGGCAGTGAAACGCTCTACGTCCGGTGCCCGCATGGCCTCGATGCTGGCCAGGTAAGGGGCTGTGCCCGGCTCCAGCCAAGCCGCCCGGACCGCGAATGCGGCGTCGGCCTCAGGGACGGAGCGGATCACTGGCCCGTGCCGGGTAAGC
>Ga0126378_10001507_pt1 | contig 17307 bp, 13 predicted proteins | sample PanSoiMetPlot_23_FD_92587 | JGI IMG/M metagenome (GOLD analysis project Ga0126378, IMG submission 92587) | Tropical forest soil microbial communities from Panama - MetaG Plot_23 | ecosystem: Environmental > Terrestrial > Soil > Tropical forest > Bulk soil | place: Panama | collected 2016-02-17
GATCAAGAAATACGCTGAAACACTTGTCAGGATTAACCGCTGCCCAGTGACCCAAGTAGTCGAGGATAGTGTCCAATTGCGCCCCTCTACATGGGCGGATCCCATGTCCGCTCAGTACGGTTATATCAGATATTCATAACTTTATAGATATATTGATCTCGGCACCGGCACACTGTGGGATAGCTTCGCGTACCACAGCGAACATTAGGGCGTCAACCGCACGAGTCATCAACCGGCCCTGCCCGGTGCGAGGGTGCCGCTGCTTGGTCAGCTCTGAACCGGTACGGGACCAGAACTGAGCTCACGAGCACTAACGATCACCCATTGGCCGCTGGTTCCCTCGTCGAGCTGGGCATCCCGGCCGGCGAACCCGGGGCGGCGAGGGCAGCGGCCACCATGCTCACCGGCAGCCGGCGAGGCTGGAATCTGTTGAATACGACGCTCTGCGGACTGTCTGACTGCCTCATACTCGGAGCCAAGCAGCGTTCCCCGCGAGGTGCCGATGGATGACCTGAACAACCCGTATAGCCGGGACAACTTGTCATGGAACTGGAGATTTGGCGGGCCGAAATGGCGGCCTTTCACTCGCCTACCCGGACGCGGGCCGCGTATTCGACCGCCGCCGGGGCCGCCGCCGAGGCCGAGCAAGGCCGAGCGCGAACGGGAAAAGCGCGCCGAAGCGCGAGCAGAGCGGCTGCACCTGGTTGGACTGACCAATGCCGGGGTGATCATCATGGGCGTGGTCCTCAGCGTGGCGGTGGTCGCGCTTGCGGTGGTGATGGTCAGCCATCATTGAAGGCTCAGCACGATCTCGCGAGGCTCGCTCCTGGCGGGGCTGGCAGGTTCCGGCCAAGCCCTCGGGCCGCTTGGGGACCCGCTGCTCGACAGGCCGACGGTAACCTTCGCGACCGGCATTCCCAGGACGTGAGTAGCCGACTGGCTCGATCCCCGCGAGGCCAGGAGCTCGCGCTCCGATGCGCGGCCATTCCGTGATCGTGGACTTGTGTCAGCGAATAGCGCTGTCTAACGACCAAGTTCTTTAAGCTTGCTGCCTGGGCGGTCAGTGCTTCACCCACGCCGAGGGGGATGATCGGTGCATGCCTGACTACCTGAGCCAGCTGCGTCGGGAGTTCGCCGCTGACGAAGGCACCTTCCTGCTGAACCTTCGCGGCGATCGCCTCGAATGGGACAAGCCCGCCTTCAGCCGCCTCGAGAAGGCGATGCGGTGGGCATGCGAGCACTTCCAAGGCCACGATCAGCTCGACCGTTGGATGGCCAACGGGTTCTACGAAACCTCACGCTTCGTTCGCACCTGGACATCACATCCCGACTTCCCACGGCCTGAGCCCGGGCAGTACTACCAGGACTGCATCGAACGCCTTGACGATCTGGCCGACTGGTTCTTCCGGGGTTACCACGCGTACAACCAGCCGCACCACTGGTCCGACCTGTAGCCGCCCAGCCCCCGACTACCTCACCAGATCACCCGCGGACGGCGTTGCCAAGGGTTGAAGGGGGATCGCGACGCAACTCAGGCAGGACATGGGTACTTCAGCGAACTGGTCCGTACGACGGTGGTCAACAACCCAGGCTGCAACCGCCGGCCGTTTGCATCGGATCACTACGGATTTCCTTGATTCCCGTTCTCAGATGAAGTGCAGGAGCGCTCCTGCCATAAGCGCGAGCAACGCCGGGGGCCCCTGGTAGCCGCCGGTAAGCCGGGTCTGTCCGCCGTCCGGCCCGTGGGTGCGTGCCGCGTCGATGCGGAATGGGGAACCAGCCACGGCTCCCCGGACATGCCCAAAGGTGAGCGGACCGTCGATGGCGGCGTAGATGGTGAACTCGGTGCTGCCCAGCGTCCCGTCGGCAGTGATGGTCCGGGTGCCGCCCCGCCCTCCGGGCCCAACGGCGGCCTCGACACTCGCGGCGAGAGCCTCGGCTCCGATGTGCCCGGTGACCGTGCCGCGGTCGAAGAAGTAACCGGGCTCAAGGTGAAAGTTGGCGTGCAGCTCGACTGGCTCCCCGGCGAACGACCCGGTGAGGTCGGACGGCACGTCGGGGTAGATGCGGTAGTTGTTTCCGTTCACCCAGGTGGCGGACACCGGTATCCCGGCGATCATTCCTGCCGCCCTGCCGTGGTGGGTGGGCACGTTCAGTTCCAGGCGGACGGGCTGTCCCCCGACCGACCCGCTGAGCAGGCGGTAGTGCTCGAAGGTGAGGTCGATGCGAGCGGATGCCGGGTCAAGATCGGGCATGAACACATTGTCCGCCCGGTACCGCATGTCGCTCGCCTCTGCCGCCGAGATCGCCCCCGGCGGTGGGTGCTGCGCTCGGTCACCTGCTGGATCGGCGCAGCGGAGCGCAGCTGAGGCAGGCCCCGTGACTAGGCGACCTGTCGGAGGTTCGGGGGCTGAGCTTAGGTTGCGCCGATCCGCTTGCCGTGGCCTGCCCATTCGCGGTCGCGCAGCACGAATTTCTGGACCTTGCCTGTGGAGGTCTTCGGCAGCGGCCCGATCTCGATGGTGTCGGGGCACTTGTAGTGGGCCAGGCGCGTGCGGCAGAACTCGATGATCTCCTGGCCCGTCGCGCTGGCGCCCTCGTTGAGGGTGACGAAGGCCTTCGGCCGCTCTCCCCAATGGGGGTGCGGGACCCCGATGACCGCGCACTCGAGCACCGCGGGGTGGGCTGCGATGGCCTGCTCGACTTCGATGCTGGAGATGTTCTCGCCGCCAGAGATGATGATGTCCTTGCCTCGGTCGCGCAGTTCGATGTTCCCGTCAGGGTGCCAGACGGCCAGGTCCCCGGAATGGAACCAGCCACCGGCGAACGCGTTGCTGGTAGCGGCGTCGTCCTGAAAGTAGCCGCTCATGACGTTGTTGCCGCGCATGACGACCTCGCCCATCGCCTGCCCATCCTGCGCGACGTCGCGCATCTGGCTGTCTACGACGCGCACCAGGTCCGCCGAGACATACCCCTGGCCCTGGCGCGCCAGGTGCCGGGCGCGCTCGGTCACTGAGAGTTCACGCCACCCCTCCTGCTCAGGGCTGACGGTGATGGGGCCGTAGGTCTCGGTTAGCCCGTACACGTGGACGACCCGCAGGTTGAGCTCGCTCATCCGGCTCAGCAGGGTCGGCGAGGGAGGGGCGGCTGCGACCATCGCGGTGACCGGCGGCTCCACACGGTGCGCCCTTGGGTGGTTAAGGATCATCAGCTGGACCGTCGGCGCGCCGTTGTAGTGGGTCACGCCCTCACCGTCGATCAGGTCCCAGATCCGGTCCGGGTCAACCGAGCGCAAGGCCACGTGGCGTGCGGCGACGGCGGTGACCGCCCACGGGAAGCACCAGCCATTGCAGTGGAACATCGGCAGCGTCCACAGATACACCGAGTCGGGGCCGAGTCCGGCGTGGATCACCTCGCCAAGCGCGTTCAGGTACGCACCCCGGTAGGTGTACTGGACCCCCTTGGGCCGGCCCGTGGTGCCAGAGGTGTAGTTGATCGAGATCGTCTCTTCCTCGTGCTCCAGCCAGCTCACCGGCCGGGCCGGCGAGCCGCTGGCTAGGAACTGCTCGTAGGGGTCGCCCGGGTCCCCGCTGCCGATGCAGCGGATCACGGTCACGCCGGGCAGGACAAGCGGCTTGGTCAGCGCTTCCAGCTCGCTATCAAGCAGCAAGTAGCGTGCGCCGCTGTGACCGAGGATGTACCCGATCTCGGCGCTGGACAGGCGGTTGTTGACGGCGACCAAGATCCCGCCCGCCGCAGGCACGCCAAAGTGCGCCTCCAGCATCGCCGGGGAGTTGAACAGCAGCGTGGCGACGCGGTCTCCCTTGCCCAGGCCCGCCGACCGCAGCGCGCTGGCCAGCCGCCAGGACCGCTCCGCGAGCTGCCCGTAGGAATACCGCTGGTTCCCGGAGACAACCGCCGTCTTGTCCGGGTAGATGTACGCCGCCCGGTACAGGAAGTCGACCGGATTCAACTCCGAGCGGAACACCCTTCCCGGCATGGCACCGGTCCCGGGCGCCCCAGTGGGAGCGGCAGGCACGCTATTCACCGTGCTTCTCCTTCCTGGCTGATCATGGCCAGGCGGGCAAGCCCGGCCCGAACTCCCCGGGTCACGCGAGCCGACGCTGCCGCGCTCGCGCCCGTCGAAGTCCCCGCGCCAACGCTCGTACCCGCCGCGAGGGCATGCTGACAGCATCTCCCCGCCGCCGATGGCGCGTCGCTCCTGGTCTCCTCGTAGAGGATGGTGAACGCTGTCGTCGCCGCCTACATTCTGGCGGGCGAACTCGCCGCGGCACGCGCGACCACACGACGGCCTTCGCGCGCTACGAGCGGCGGTTACGCCCGTACATCAAGGGCGCGCAAAAGCAGGCAGCAAGTAGCCAGGCGTTCCTCGCACCGCCGACCTGGAAGAAAATCCGCCAACGCAACCGGTTCTACAAGATGCCGCCGTACCTGCCCGTGAGCGGTCTGATCAGCCGCGCCGCCACCAAGACCGCCACAGCGATCACCCTCCCCAGTTACGCCCAGGGACCGGCCTGACACCGCAACTGACGAGCTGCCAGGGAGATCGCCAGGGCGGGGACGTCCCAGCAGGTGGTGCTCGAGACCGGCTAAGACTGGTACTGAAGTCGACGTGTTTTCGTCCGTGCGACCGCGCGACTGCAACGAATACGGAATCGGCAGCGATGATTGCCCTGAGTGAAAGTGCTGCCGTCCGCGCCTGCTTTTTGAGGGCGTCGGCGATGGGCATAGCTCGACGCGGCGAAAGGCTCGTCCATTTCGTTAGAAAACCGATACTTCTCCGCAGTACGCTGCGCGCAGGACGCGGCGCTGGGCTGGACCCGTCTCGTTCGGCGTTGGAGGTGGAAGCGTCATGCGAGTTTGGGGTCGCGTCGCGGACGGGGACAGCTCGGGCTATAGGCTGGCCGCGCTTGCGCTGATAGCGGTAATGGTCGCGGCGGCGTCAGGCGCGGCGCTTGCGGCGCCATCCGCGGCCGTGCGGGCGCACCCGGCATGGAGGCTCGAGCACTCCCCGAACGTCACCGTGCCCGGCGGGCAGATCGAGTCAGTAGCGTGCTCTTCCTCAGGCGCATGCACCGCGGTCGGCAGTGCAGTTGGCAGATCAGGGCTCGACCGCACGCTGGCCGAGCGGTGGAACGGCACTTCCTGGACGCTGCAGCGGGCGGCCAACCCGGCCGGCGCCACCGTTCCCGTTAGCTCGCCTAAGCTGTTCGGCGTGTCCTGCCCGACCGCGAAGTTCTGCGAGGCGGTGGGCTCGTACCAGCTCGGCCTGACCGGTGCGAGCCTGGCCGAGAGGTGGAACGGTGGCTCGTGGTCGATCCAGCGTTTCCCGACGCCGCCTTCCTCGACGTACGCGGGGCTGAGCCAGGTGTCCTGCACCTCGGACGGGTTCTGCGAGGCCGTCGGTTATTACGGTGACAGCCTTGGTCAGAGGCTGGCCTTCGCCGCGAGGTGGGATGGCACTTCCTGGAGGCGGCAGCGCGTCCCGGTCCCGCCGAACGCGACGTTTGTCACTCCAAGCGGCGTGTCGTGCGCTTCCTCGAGCTTCTGCGTGGCTACCGGCGGTACCGACGCCGGCCCATTCGCCCTTCAGTGGGATGGCACCTCATGGCATCTCCAGCGCGCACCCACGCCGCGCGTCGGCTCGGTGTCGTGCGTGTCAGTGTCGTTCTGCGAGGCGGCAAGCGGCGGCGGCAGCGCCGAGTGGAACGGGTCGTCCTGGACTGCGCAGCCGGTTCCGGCCCCGGCTGGATCGGCGTCCGTCGGGCTGAGCGGGATGTCCTGCGTGACCGCCTCCTTCTGCGCGGCCGTGGGCTCATACACCACTGGTGCCGGTGCCACTTTCGGCTTCGGCGCCACCTGGAACGGCAGTTCATGGTCATCGCAGACCCCGCCCAGCCCGGCCGGAGCGGCCTTCTCCAGCCTGGCCGCGGTGTCCTGCGGCAGCGCGACGGCGTGCGAAGCCGGCGGCGATTTCTCGCTGAATACGTCCCAGACCCCGCAGGTACCCCTGGCTGAGGCCTGGAACGGGAGCTCATGGTCGCTTCAGCAGGCCGCGGCAGCGCGAACGGCAGTCGCCAACGCCCTCACGTCGGTCTCGTGCGTGCCGACGGCCTCCGGATTCTGCGAAGCGGTCGGCTCGCACGCCGACAGCTCCGGGGTCAACTCCGTCCCGCTCGCCGAAATGTGGAACGGATCGAGGTGGAAGATCCAGAATGCGGCCACTCCGGCTGGCGGGTCGATGAGCTTGACCGGGGTGTCGTGCGTGTCCGCGCGTTTCTGCATGGCTGTCGGCGGCACATCCGGTACCACCGGCGGTGCCGAGGTATGGAAAGGCAGGAGCTGGGCGCTGCAGCCGATTCCCGGCGGCCCTCTCACCTCGGTGTCGTGCACCTCGGCGGCGTTCTGCATGGCGGCAGGCGGCGACGGCCACGTCGACACGTGGAACGGCACGTCCTGGTCGTCCTCGGCTAGCGGGGCCGGCTTCACCTCGCTTACTTCGGTATCGTGCGCATCGCCGAGCGCCTGCGAAGCGATCGGCTCAGGCCCGTCCGGCGACCAGGCCGAGCGGTGGAACGGGACCACCTGGCGTGCCCAGGCCACGCCGACCCCCGCCGGGGGAAGCTCGCTGGCGCTGCAGGCCGTGTCCTGCGCCCGGGCGAGGTTCTGCGAGGCGGTCGGCAGCTACTTCGGCCCGACGAGCCAGCTGACCGTCGCGGAGCAGTGGAGCGGGCACGGCTGGAAGGTGCAGCCGACCCCGAACCCAGCCAACCCGACGAACATCTCGCTAGCCGGAGTGTCGTGCACGTCGCCGAGTTCGTGCGCAGCCGTCGGCGGCAACAGCGCCATCCTCGCTTTCACGCTCGCCGAGGTGTGGAACGGCACCCACTGGAGCCTCCGGTCTACCCCGAGCAAACTCTTTGCCGGACAGAACGCGCTCAACGGGGTGTCGTGCGGCTCGGGCGCCGGATGCACCGCTGTCGGGGTGACTGACGACCCAGGCGGGATCTCGGCCACGCTCGTCGAGACCGGCAACTGAGACCAGGGGAGACGGTATGCATCGGTGGAGCCGCCACAAGGCAACGACCCGCGCCCGGGCCGCTCTCGCCGCCGCGGCGCTGGCCGCTGGCCTGTTCGGCGCCGGGGCCGCCGGTGCGCTCGCCGCGAGCCCAACCTGGAGGATCGACAAGTCGGTGAACGCGACGCTTCCCGGCGGGAAGCTCGAGTCGGTCTCATGCTCGGCCGCCAACAGGTGCACCGCCGTGGGTTCGTACCGCAACACGTCAGGGATCAACGTCACCTTGGCCGAGCGTTGGAACGGGACCGGATGGCACCACCAGCGCACGCCTAACCCAGCGATCGACACCAATCCGGTCGTCCGCCCGGACCTCACCGGAGTCTCGTGCCCGGCCGCGAACTTCTGCGAGGCGGTCGGCACCTACTTCACCGGGAACGGCTTTCCCGGCATCGGCGTCAGCATGGCGATGGCGTGGAACGGGCACCGGTGGACGATGCAGCGGTTCCCGGTCCCGACGGGCTCATTCGGAACCGAACTCGCCCAGGTGTCCTGCGCCTCGGCCAGCTTCTGCGAAGCGGTGGGTTCTTATGACGTGACCGGCGCCACCCTGCCGCTGGCCGCGAGGTGGAATGGGTCCTCCTGGAGACTCCAGCGCACCCCGCTGCCCCCGATCATCGCGAGTCCTTTCACCGTCGCGTTCACCGCGGTGTCGTGCCCGTCGGCGAGCTTCTGCGAGGCCTGGGCCGGCGGTAACGCCGGTAACGGCGGTCCCACCGTCGCGGAACGATGGAGCGGGAGGTCGTGGCGGCGTCAGGCCGTGCCAGCTAGTGATCCGGTGCCGAACGCCGTGTCCTGCGCGTCGGCGAGCTTCTGCGAGGCAGTTGGAACCGGGTTCGCCGGCGATTTCGCCGAGGCGTGGAACGGGTCGACGTGGGCATCGCAGGCCTTCCCGGCCCTAGCGGGCGCGCCGACCGGCGTATCATGCCCGTCGGCGAGGTCCTGCGAGGTGGTGGCCAGGAACTTCAACAGTCCCGGTCCTACGTTGGCCGCCAGGTGGAACGGCACGGCCTGGGCTGCGCAGTCGGTGCCCAGTCCCGCTGCGTCAGTCGCGACGCTCCTCACCGGGGTGTCGTGCACCGCCGCTTCTTCTTGCGAGGCCGCCGGCTGGTACCAGGCCAGCACGACGGCCAACCACCAGCAGCCGCTGGCGGAGAACTGGAACGGCAGCGCCTGGAAGCTCCAGCACGCGGCCGAGCCCGGCGGCGCCACCGATAACTCGCTCAGTTCGCTGTCCTGCACGTCGGCGGCCTTCTGCGAGGCCGTCGGCGAGCACACGGACAGCGCGGGCAACCGCGCCAGCCTGGCAGAGATGTGGAACGGCAAGTCATGGGCCCTGCAGTCAACTCCCCGCCAGAAAAGCCAGTTCGGTCCCCCTAGCGATACCCTCCTCGCCGTCTCGTGCGTTTCCGCGACGTTCTGCGAGGCAGTCGGGTCCGGCGCCGCCGGGGGCGAAGCGCTGCAGTGGAACGGCAGCTCGTGGGCGTTGCAGACGCTGCCCGGGCTGGGGAGTATCGCGCCGATGTCGCTCTCGTGCGCGGCGGTGGCCTTCTGCATGGCTGTGGACGGCGGCGGGCGAGTGGACCTGTGGAACGGCTCGTCCTGGTCGGTTGGCCCGGAGGTCCCCCTGTTCGCTCAGCAGGGCTCGGCGGCCGAAGGGGTGTCGTGCGTCTCTGCGACCTTCTGCGAGGCGGTCGGGGGCGGCCAGTCCGGCGAGAACGCCGCAGTCTGGAACGGCAGCAGCTGGTCGTCCCAGCCCACGGGCGGGCCGGTGAGCGCAGTGCTGAACGCGGTATCGTGCACCGCCCCCAGCGCGTGCGAGGCTGTCGGCGCCGTCTTCGGCCAGCCCGACCAGAGTCTGGCCGAAATCTGGGATGGCTCCACCTGGACGGTGCAGACGACGCCGAATCCGACGATAACCTTCGGCGGCCAGGGCAGCATCCTGGACTCGGTCTCATGCACTTCGGCGGGCTCGTGTACGGCCGTCGGGTCCTACCAGTTCGCCAACGTGGCGCCGTTCCGAACGCTCGCCGAGGTGTGGAACGGCACGGCGTGGAAGTTGCGGCTGCCGCCGAACCATGCCGACGCGTCGAACACACTCGGCTCGGTGTCCTGCGGTGCCGTTCGTGCCTGCAAGGCCGTCGGCGACACGCAAGACGAGGGCGGAATCCAGGCCACCCTCATCGAGTCCGGCGACTGACCCGTGGAGGTCGGTGATCATTGCTGGGTGCCTGGCACGCGCCAGGCTTCGAGGATCCGGTCAATGGCAGGGTTTACGCGGTCGCGGGCGGCGTCGCGGGGGAGGCCGGCCATGAGCAGCGAGTCGTAGCCGGTGTCCTGATGGCGCACCGAGGCGATGACCGCCAGCACGATGGCGTCATCACTCAGCGCCCGGCCGGCCGCGGATCGGCCCACCCGCCCGCTACCGCGAAGGCCGGCATGCTCGGCGATCGCAGCGGCTCGCTGGGTTGGGCAGCCAGGGAAGAGCCGCCTGATCTCATCGGCGAACTGGGCATGGAATTCCGCATCCATGTTTGCGCGCCGGTCTTTGTCACGCTTGCGCCTGCGCATCCGGGCGTCCGCGTCCGACAAGCACTTCTGCTCCGCAAGCGCGAGGGCCGGTTCCTCAACCAGGACACCCTGCCGCTCGTACCGCTTACGGCTGCGGCTCCACCGCACGACCACCGCGGACAGGCCGCTGGCCTTCGCGGCCCGCCGAGTGAGAGCGGCATCGCCAGACGGAAGGAACACGAGGTGATCCAGGTCAGAGCAGGCTAGGCAGAACGGGCCCGCGTCCTGCATCCGGAGCAGATCGCCACTACCGCCGCACTCGGTGCACGACCAGTCCTTGACTGGTAGGACGACCACCATGCCAAATTGTCGTCCGGCCTGCGTCATGAGGAATCACCTCCCGCCGCTAGCCTCCCGGGTGTGCCCGGACCCCGGCGGGACAGCGAGGTCCTCCGCGCCCTCGCTGCCGGAGAGCGTTCCGGCTGCCGCGCCGACGAACCCCCCGCCGCCAGGACGCTGTTTTCTGGTCACCCGCCAACGCTACTGGCCGTGCTCCCGCTGCAACGCCGAAAGTCGCGACCAGCTGTAAGCACCCCGATTCGTCCGAACGCATCTCGCAAGGGGCGAGATTCGGGGGGACGCGAAAGGACGTCTCAGCGCAGCAGCTTGGCTGGCGTGATCGGCAGATCGCGGACGCGGATGCCGGTGGCGTGGTAGACGGCGTTGGCGATGGCTGCCGCCGTTCCGACGATGCCGATCTCGCCTACGCCTTTGGAGCCCATCGGGTTGACGTGCGTGTCGTCTTCCTGGATCCAGGCGATGTCGAACTGGCCTGTGTCGGCGCTGGCTGGGATGTGATAGCTGGCGAAGTCGTGGTTCTGGACGTGCCCGAACCTCGCGTCGACCAGGCTTTCCTCGTGCAGGGCCATGCCTAGGCCCATGGTCATGCCGCCGATGATCTGGGAGCGGGCGGCCTTGGGGTTGATGATCTTGCCGGCGGCGAAGACTCCGGTCATGCGCGGGATCCGCACCTCCCCGGTGTCGGCGTCCACCCGCGCCTCGGCGAAGCAGGCTCCGAAGGCGTACATCGCGTATTTTCCGCCTTCGGGGTTGTCGGGCGTTGCGGCTTCGGCCTGGTCGCCTTCGGACGGGCTGTGGCCGTTCCTGGTGCGGAAGACGCGGGCTGCCTCGAAGATTGCCGACCCCCAGCTAGTGATGCCGGAGGAGCCGCCTGCGACGGAAGCCTCGGGCAGGGCGGTGTCCCCGATGCGCAGGTCGATTTGGTCGGCGCCACACCCCAAGGCGTCGGCGGCAATCTGGGTGAGCGCCGTCCAGGCTCCGGTGCCGATATCGGTGGCGGCGATTTCCACGACGTACCGGCTGTCGCCGACGTAGGTGATCCTGGCCTTCGAGCCTGGGAGCCTGATGACGGGAAAGGTTGACGCTGCGACTCCGGTGCCGATGTGCCAGCGGTCTTGTTGCCGGGCGCGCGGCCGCGGGTCGCGGCCGCCCCAGCCGAAGCGGCGCGCTCCTTCGCGCAGGCAGGCAACGAGGTTACGGCTCGAGTATGGGAGCCCGGTCGATGCGTCGATCTCGGGCTCGTTGCGGATACGGAAACCAACGGGATCGAGACCGCATTTGATTGCCATCTCGTCCATCGCCGATTCGAGGGCGAACATCCCGGGGGCTTCGCCGGGGGCACGCATCCACGATGGCACCGGCACGTCGAGCGCGGCCAGGCGGTGCGTGGTGCGGCGGCTCTGGGTTGAGTACATCGTCCGGGTCGGGACCGCGGCCTGCTCGGCGAACTCTTTCGTCTTCGCGGTCTGCGCGATGACGTTATGGGATGTGGCGGTGAGGCGGCCGTCTGCGTCGGCCCCGAGGCGGATCCGCTGGATGGTCGGTGTGCGGTAGCCGACGCCGGAGAACATCTGCTGGCGGGTGAGCGCGAACTTCACCGGACTTCCCGGCACCGCCTGCGCGGCCAGCGCCGCGAGGATCGTGTTGGCGTGCAGCGTCTTCGACCCGAATCCGCCGCCGACGTAGGGAGATACGATCCGCACCCGGCCCGGGTCGAGCCCAATAACCTGCGCGATCGTTTCTGCAGCCCAGTTCGGTCCCTGGGTTGACTCGTAGAGTTTGAGGTCTCCCGCCTCCCATAGTGCGACCGTGGTGTGCGGCTCCATCGGGTTGTTGTGCTCCATCGGCGTGCCGTAGGTCTCGTCGAGCTTCACCGCCGCCGAGGAGAACGCCAAGTCGAAATCGCCCTGCTCAGTATCGGTCGGGTAGCCCGCGTTTACCTGCGCAGGCGCGTACAGGTTGTCGCGGTCCGCGCGCAACTCCACATCGTGGGGCTCCTCGTCATACGACACCCTGACCAGGCTCGCGGCGTAGCTAGCGATCTCCAGCGTCTCAGCGACCACGGCGGCCACGTACTGGCCGCGGAAGGCGACCCAGCCGTCCTGCAGGACGGCCAGTTCCCGATCGCTGGTATCGGCCAGCCGCGGGGCGTTCTCGTGGGTCAGAACGCCGACCACGCCGGGGAGAGCCACGGCGGCGCTGGCGTCTATCCGCGTGACCCAGCCCCGCGCGACGTCGCTCTGCACCGGGAACAGGTAGCGGGGGTTATCGAAGTGGTGCTCGTAGGCGTAGCGGGCCGTCCCGGTAACCTTCTGCGGCCCGTCCAGGCGGTCGATGGACGCGCCGATGGCTCGGCGTTCGATGAGCGTGGTCATCGTTGCCCCGAAAGGTCAAGCAGCGTGCGGGTCATCAGGTTGGCTGCGAGCGGCACCTTGTACGCGTTGTCGCGCAACGGCGCCGCGCCCTCTAGCTCGGCCTCGGCAGCGGCGCGGAAGCTCTCCTCGGCCGCCGGCCAGCCGCGCAGCGCTTCTTCGGCCTTCACCGCGCGCCAGGGCTTGTGCGCGACCCCGCCAAGGGCGATCCGCACGTCGCGCACCACGCCATCTCGTACTTGCACCGCTGCGGCCACCGAGACCAGCGCGAACGCATATGAGGCTCTCTCGCGCGCTTTGCGGTACCTCGAGTTAGACGAAAACCCAGGAGGCGGCAGATCCACCGCCGTAATGAGCTCGGCATGATCCAGCGTGGTGTCCCGCTCGGGCTCTTGGTTTGGCAGGCGGTAAAGCTCGGTGATAGGGATCGCCCGCGCACCACTCGGCCCCTGGACGCGCACCACCGCGTCGAGCGCGGTCATCGCCACAGCCATGTCCGAAGGGTGGGTGGCGACGCACTGCCGGGAAGCGCCGAAGATCGCGTGGTCCTTGTTACACCCTTCTAGTGCTGAGCAGCCCGTCCCCGGCTCCCGCTTGTTGCATGGTGTGGTGGTGTCGTAGAAGTAGACGCAGCGGGTGCGCTGCAGGAGGTTCCCACCGGTAGTGGCGAGATTCCTGAGCTGCCCAGACGCGCCAGCGAGCACCGCCTGCGAGAGCACCGGGTAGCTGGAGCGGATTTTCCGGTCGGCGGCCAGCTCACTGTTGGTCACCGCGGCGCCGATGCGCAGTCCGCCGTCCGGCAGATCCTCGATCTCCGCGGAAGTCAGGCACCTGACGTCCACGAGCACGTCCGGCGTCATCACGTCAAGCTTCATCAGGTCGACCAGGTTCGTGCCGCCTGCCAGGAACATCCCGTCCGGCTCGCCGGCAAGCGTGGCCACCGCCCCGGCGATATCAGCGGCTCGGTCATAACGGAAGGGCTTCACCGCAGCCTCGCACTTTCTGCGGCCTCGCGGATGGCGGGGACGATGTTCGCGTAGGCCCCGCAGCGGCACAGGTTGCCGCTCATCCGTTCCCTGATCTCTTCATCGGTGAGCGATACGTCCTCAGCGCCGGTGTCCCTGGTCACCTCGCTTGGCCATCCTGCCTTGGCCTCCTCGAGCATTCCGACCGCCGAGACGATCTGCCCGGGTGTGCAGTAGCCGCACTGGAGCGCGTCATGGGAGATGAAGGACGTCTGCATCGGGTGCAATTCGCCGCCTGAGGCAAGACCTTCGGCCGTCGTGATCTCCGCTCCGTCATGCGCCACGGCGAGCGCGAGGCAGCTGTTAACGCGGATGCCGTCGAGCAAGACGGTGCACGTGCCGCACTGGCCGTGGTCGCAGCCCTTCTTAGGGCCGTAGATGCCAAGACGTTCGCGCAGAGCATCCAGCAGCGTTGTCCGCGGATCCACCGCGAGCCGATGCTCCCTCCCGTCAACCCTCAGCGTGATCTCCACCGCTGCCCCCCACACATCGGCCCGGACTCCCGCCCTGCGTAACCAGACCTCGCGTCCGTACCCGTAGACATTGCAAGACAAGCACCACAGAGGGCCGGCATTCGTCGGAAACGAAGCTTGCTCATGCCCAAATACGACCCCAATGCGTCAGAAGTGATCGCCACTGCCGTGCGGCCACATCACGGGTGACCACCCCGACCGACCAAGGCACAAAACGGGCCTGAGGGCGGCGCCCAAATAGACCGCTGCATCTCGAACGGCGACGGCCGCACCGCAAGCAGACATTCGCCCGCAGTCGTGCCGGATTCTCCAGGTCAGATGGGAGCGCCGCGGGAGCCCTGAACGTCCAAGCCGCGAACGTCAAGAGGCGTGGCAAGAGGATGAGCGGCGCGCAGGAGACTGCATGAGGAGGGCACGGCAGGCGGTGGCCGGATCGCTGGTCCTGGCTGGTCTTGGTGTCGCCTGGGCCGCCGGCTCGGCGGGCACGTACTTGCACGCTGAGCGGATGCTCGATGCGGCCGTCGTCCCTCCCGGCTCCGTGCAGGTCATTGTCCTACCCGGGCCCGAGTTCGCCGGGCCCTCTCAGGAGCCGGCCTGCGCGCCCCTGATCGATCAGACGCGGTACTGGATGGTTCCCGGTGATCCCCAGCACATCGCATCGTTCCTGCAGGCGCACGCTCCGCCAGGGATACCGAACGAAGGCGTGGGCCAGCTGAGCACGACCGGCGGCCAGACGATCTCCTACGACGTCATCGACGCGGCACTTGGCAAGAGCGGGGCGCTCACGGCAGAACTGGACTTCACCGTTGCCGCCCTCGGCGCCGGGATGGCCGGCATCCGGGCCGACGCCGAGGTGGTCGCAGCGGACGCCACCTGCACCTATTCCGGCGGACCGGCCCCGCGCCCGCGCCGGCAACCCACGGGAACAGCGTTCCGGCCTCCCGACGGTTACCCCGACTCGGCCGCCTTACCGCGGCGTCACATCCGGGGCACGAACGCCTCGACTCTGGCAGACACCGACCTGCGAGGCCGGATTAGGCGCGGTCCGGCCTGCGGCTCAGTAGTCCACCTTGATCTGCTGGGCCTGGCCGTCAACGGTGACAGCGCCGCCGCTGGGGATGACGTGCTGGGGATCGGTGTGACCGAAGTCGACGCCGAACACCAACGGGGCGCCGGGATGGTACTCGGCGGCCGCGGCCAGGACGGCGTCCCGCTGGCTGGAGGTGTACCGGGCCTTGGCGGCACCGCCGTTGGGCTGGTCGAAGGCCCACGCCTTAGGCCGGGCCCAGATGATGGCGGCGAATCGCTGGAGCAGTCCCCGTTCGCCCATGCACATCAGAACCCGGTAGACGTAGCTGGCCGGGGGCAGTTCCTCGCTGGTCTCCAGGAACAAGACCGCGCCATCGTAGGAGTCATCGGGCAGCAGGTAACGTCCGGTCCGAAGGTGGAAGTCGATGATCTCCAGGCTGCCGCCGAAGCCCGGGCCCGTAACGGTGGCCGCCGGGCCGTGCCACGACCAAGGATCGGCCGGGGCCATCGAGGGCTCGCGAGCGAGTGTTGCGGGCTCGTCCCACCGGTGTTGTTCCTGGTCGTTGTACTCGCCCGGCTGTTCCAGGGCGCACGAGTCCCTGGTCAACAACGCTCGGCGCAACGACTCGCGGGTCAGCGGGTGCATCCGCCCTGGCCGGGCGAGCTCAACCATGACCGAGCCACCGTGGTACGAGACCATGCCCAGGCTCCATAGCAGCAGGTGCAGGTTGGTGTTGTCGCTATAGCCCAGGAACGGCTTGGGGTTGGCCGCCAGCGTGTCCCGGTTCAGGTGCGGCAACACCTTGAGCTCGTCCTCACCGCCGATGGCCGCTACGACGGCCTTGATATCCGGGTCGGCGAAGGCAGCGTGAATGTCCTTGGCCCGGTCTGCGGGCGAGGCCTCCGCGGCGCGGGTGGAGGGATACTCGGCCGGCACCAGCCCGAACTCCTCACGCAGCCGCGCCAGGCCCAGGTCGAACGGGGCCGGGAACCGTGCCGCTGATCGCCCCGACGGCGAGATCACCGCCACGACGTCCCCTGGTGCGGGCTTGGCGGGATAGGCGAACGCAGGTGGCATCGTCCAACTATGGACTCCCGTTAGCCAGCCGACCACACCCGGATACCACCGGCGCGGTGCCGCGAGCGCTGGACCAGGCATCGAGGGCACGCATCGGCCAACCGGCATGCCGGCCGGCACGCGCGGCGTTCACGAGCTCGCGGTGGCCTGTGCCAGTCAGCATGCCGGGCTGCCGCATGTGCCGCCGTTCACATCGGACTCATACGGGATCCGGGCTTGATTTTCAGCTCAATCGTCGAAGATGGGCTGCGACGTGCTGGCGTGGCCGGCGCGGGCGGAAGGAGCGGCCGATGCGAAAGCTCGCCGATTATGCCCAGGACGGGCGCCGGCGATGGTCGCGGTACCGGGCGGGAGTACTGGCGGCCGTCATCGGGCTTGCCGGGCTCGCGGGGTGCACCGCCAGCGGTGCCGCCAGCCCGGCTTCCTCAGCGGCCACAGGCCGTGCCGGCGGTTCGGTCGCCGGCACCGGGGCGGGCGGCCAGCTGCTGCCGGAGTACCGGCCGAGCCAGGTCACCGGGTGGAGCGCGCCGTACTCGCCCACCATCGGCGGGCACGCTGCTGCCAAGACGTTCATCCGCCGGGGCCACGCATACCGGCTCAGCCTGCTCACGTTCGGCCAGTCCGCGGCCGCGCCCGACCCGGTCTACGAGAAGAGCCCGGCAGACCCGGTCGTCAGGTTCGCTCGCACCCTCGCTGCATCGTGGGGCAAGTATTACGCGTTCCGGTACCAGGACGGCTTGCCCGCCGGGGCGCGGTTCGCGGTCCAGTCGTACAGCGTCAAGCTGGGCGGCCGGCCCGGGACCGTCAGCTACGGCAACGACCTGTACCTGGTGTACCAGCCCGGCCGGCAGGATCATCTTCCCGATGACAGCGGCCTGCAATTCATCCAGGTCGTGTGGAGCCGCGGCGAGAGCGTGGTCGATGGCACCACCGGCAATCCGTTCTACGGGTCGGGCAGCGGCCTCACCTCCGTTGACGGCTACCAGCGCGTGAGCTTCTACGACAACCCGCACCTGAGCCAGGGCGCCGCCAGCCGGCTGCGGCCAGTGCAGTTCCGCGCCGAGGTGTTCCTGGCGCAGGACACCGGAACAAAGAACGCCGCAGGCAAAGACATCGTCAACATCTTCGGCGGCGTCAAATGGGGCTGGCAGCTGCACAGCCTGCCCTGACAGGACCACGACCGCACGTTGGCATCAGCCGCAGCACCGGAGCCGGAAACGGCCGATCTCACTGACGGCCAAATGGCCACGCAGATCGGGCCGCACAAGCTCCGCGGCCCCCCGAGACGGGCCGGCTCGCGCCGCCAGGCGCGACCTTCCGCAGTGGCGACTTGAGGCGGTCCCAGCAGGGTCACCCGTCGGCA
>Ga0126378_10001508_pt1 | contig 17299 bp, 22 predicted proteins | sample PanSoiMetPlot_23_FD_92587 | JGI IMG/M metagenome (GOLD analysis project Ga0126378, IMG submission 92587) | Tropical forest soil microbial communities from Panama - MetaG Plot_23 | ecosystem: Environmental > Terrestrial > Soil > Tropical forest > Bulk soil | place: Panama | collected 2016-02-17
AAGGACCAGGTCGAGGACTCGGCGCGACAGGCTCGTGAGCACGCAGATCTGGCGGCCTGAGGCACGCATTGCCGCGAGGGCCTCGATGGCGCCTGGGATCGGCTGAACGACCGTCCTGCTCAAGGCCTCAGGGAGGGCGCGGTCGAAAGCGAGCTGGGCAGCCTGGGCTAGCGGCTCGTTATCCGGAAACAGCACCCTCAGCACGTCAATGGCCGCCCGGCCGCGAGCCTGGTGAACCTGCGACATCCGGCGTGCGAACGCGCTCGTGCCGCTCACGACACCCTGAGTGGCGATGGCCTCGGCGAACGAGCGCTCGATCAGGCCGTCATCGACGACGAGCGTGCCGATGAGGCCGCAGCACACCAGGGTGATACCAGAATCGGTCAGTCGATCCATGGGCAGCCGAGCGGACTAGTCGTCGTCCGTTGTCGCTGCGGTCCACAGGTCGAGCTCGGCCCGGTCCGCCTGCACTTTCCGCCACACGGCGACAGCGCTGAGTACGAGCACGACGACCACGAGCAGCTTCTTCATCACGGTGCTTGAATCCCTCCGGCTTCCCGGACGAGGCCTCATTCTGCTGGTCCGGCCCCTTCAGACCCATGCACTGTAGCAAGCCGCGCGTCAGCGTGGCCGCCGCACGCGAGTCTCGTCCCACACAGGCACGGACGATTCATAGACGTCACCGTCTGCGCCAAACACCAGGAAACGGTCAAATGATGCCGCGAACCATCGATCGTGCGTGACGGCGAGCACGGTGCCCGCGTAGGACTCCAGGCCTTCCTGAAGGGCCTCCGCGCTGGCCAGGTCCAGGTTGTCGGTCGGCTCGTCGAGGAGCAGCAGGGTGGCGCCTGCCAGCTCGAGCAGCAGGATCTGGAGACGGGCCTGCTGCCCGCCCGACAACGTTTCGAATGACTGCCGCGAACAGCTGGTCAGCTCGTATCGCGACAGCGCCGCCATCGCCTCATTGACCAGCAACGCATGCTCGGCCATCAGCACGGCCAGGGGGGTCTGGCCCACCAGGTCAGGGCGCGCATGCGTCTGCGCGAACAAACCCGGTGAGACCCTGGCTCCGAGCCGTGCGGCTCCTTCGTGTGCGACCAGTTCGCCGGCCAGCAGGCGAAGGAAGTGAGATTTGCCAGACCCGTTCGAGCCGAGTACGGCCACTCGTTCGCCGTACCAGACCTCGAGGTCGAACGGCTTCATCAGTCCGGTGAGCTCGAGCTGCTCGCAGATCACGGCACGCTTGCCGGTGCGGCCGCCGCGGAGCCGCATCCGCACATTCTGCTCCTTGGGGGCCAGTTCGGGCGGGCCCGCCTCCTCGAACTTCCTGAGCCTGGTGACCGCCGCCTGGTACCTCGACGCCATGTCGGAGTTGTAAGACGCCTTCTGCTTGAGGTTGAGCATGAGCTGCCGCAGCTTCTCGTGCTCCTCGTCCCAGCGGCGCCGCAGCTCATCGAGCCGCTCGTTGCGCTCTTTCCTCGCCTGCGCATAGGTCGCGAACCCGCCGCCGTGAATCCAGCTGTGTCGGTCCTCCACGGTGATGATCCGTTCGGCACACGCGGCAAGTAGCGCACGATCATGGCTGACGAGCAGGACCGTCTTCGTGGTAGCGGCGAGCTGCTGCTCGAGCCACATCTTGCCGGGTACGTCAAGGTAGTTGTCCGGCTCGTCCAGCAGCAAGACCTCGTCCCGGCCGCGCAGCAGCGACTCAAGCACCAGCCGCTTCTGCTCTCCGCCTGACAGGCTGGCGACTTCGCGCCACTGGCACCGGTCAAAGCTGACGCCCAGAGCTGCGACGCAGCACGCGTCGAAGTGCACCTCGGCCTCGTAGCCGCCAGCGTCACCCCATTCCGCGAGCGCGGTCGCGTACCTCAGCTGTGTGGGCTCGTCCTCCCGCTCCATCATCGCCAGCTCGGCGACGTCCAGGCCGGCCGCGGCGGCCCGCAGCCGCGGTCGGCTGATCGAGACCAGCAGGTCACGGACTGTCGTCTCGTCCCTGATGCCGCCCACGAACTGCGGCATGACACCGAGGCCCCCGCTGGCACTCACCGAGCCGGACTGCGGCTGCATCTCCCCGGTCAGGAGCCGCACAATGGTGCTTTTGCCGGCTCCGTTCGGGCCGATCAGGGCGGCGACGACACCCTCGCCGACACGGAACGAGACATCATCGAGCAGCACCCGGCCGTCGGGCAGCACATGGCTCAGATGCGCGGCCTCCACGTGCCCCATCGAATCTCCTCGCCTCGCCAAGCGTGTTCCGTCTACCGGGAGCTATGGCAGACAATAACTACATGGACGCCCACGGCTTCAACGAGAATTCCGGCCTGCGGGCCTCCGACGCCGACCGCGACGCCGCGGCAGCGGTGGTGAACAACGCCCTCGCGGAGGGCCGACTGACCGCCGACGAGCACTCGGAGCGGCTGGACTCCATCTACTCGGCCAAGACCCAGGCAGAGCTCGCGCCCCTGCTCGCCGACCTGCCCGGCCAGCAGGCCCTGGCGCCAGCCACCTCGACCTCCGGTCAGCCCGTGCGATCAGACCGCGGCAGCAGGATCGTCGCCATCTTCAGCGGCGCCACCAGGAAGGGCGCCTGGCACCCTGAGCCAGTCATGGAGGTGGTCACCGTCTTCGGCGGCGCTGAGCTCGACTTCCGCGAGGCTGTGCTGCCGGGCAACGAGGTCGTCGTCCGCGCGACGACCGTCCTGGGCGGCGTGGAGATCACGGTGCCACCAGAGATGCGCGTCATCGATAACGGCGTCGCGATACTGGGCGGCCGTGAAATCCACGGCGGTGGCGGACCCGCCGGGGCCGACGCGCCGGTGCTGCGCCTTGAGGGGATCTGCGTGCTGGGCGGCGTGGAGGTACGGCGGAAGGAGCGCAAGGGCGCCAGGTCGGGCCGGTCCCGGATCGGTTACCAGGGCGGCGACCTGGTCCTGGAAAACCTTGTCGGCGACGCGCTGGCGCGGCGACACGAGATTCGCGGTCAGTTCAGGGAACGCCGTCGTGAGTGGCGCGACCAGCATCGGGAAGAGCGGCGCGAGTGGCGCGGCCGTGGCTGGCACGATTCCGACGACGGATAGCTGAGCGCCGGCTGGTACCGCTGCCGCCGCGGTCAGGTGGTGACCGCCGCGACCATTGCCCGCCGCCGGACCGGATCAGCCAGGGCCGCGCCCAGGTGGCTCACCGCCTCGAGGTTGTGACCTGACACCACCGCGTCACAGTAGGGCCACGCTGCCGCCATGCCACCAGCCAGCGGCTCGTAACTCGCGCTCTTGGTGCGCGGATTCATCCAGACGATCCGGAACGCTACCAGCGACAGCCGCCGCATCTCCTGGCGCACGATCTCCGGGTCGCCGGTATCCCAGCCATCGGAGATGATGAGCACGACCGCGCCCCTGGCCATACCGCGCCGGCCGTAGCGGTCATTGAATTCCTTCAGAGCCTCCCCGAGGCGGGTACCGCCATGCCAGTCGGGCGCGGTCTGGGCGGCGCGGGCGATGGCGACGGCCGGAGTCGTGCGAGCCAGCGCCGTGGTCAGCCTGGTCAGCCGGGTGGCAAAGCTGAAAACCTCTGCACTCGCACCCCCGGCCGCACAGTAGAGCAGCTGAATCATGGCCCGCGCGTACGGTTCCATCGATCCCGAAATGTCGCAGAGCACGACAAGCCGTCGCGGACGGACGGCCGGCTCCTCGCCGATCAGCCGGAATGCGTGCCCGCCGGTCCGCCGGGCCTGCCGGAGCGTCGACCGTACGTCCGTGCGCCGGCCACCTGGCCTGGTGTCGCGCCGGCGGGACCGCCGGTTTGGCACCGAGAGCGTGATCTTCCGCATGGAAGCAGCCAGCTGGGCCAGCTCGGCATCCGTCAGGTCGGCGAAATCGGTGCCAGCCAGCCGCTCGACGTTGCTGCCGAGGTAGGGCCGGAGAATCTGCTGGTCCTCGTCGGACTCCGCGGCGTCCTCATTTTCCGCTGCCAGTCCGAGGAGCTCTAGCCGGGTCCCCACCGCAGCGACCGCTTCTGCCTGTGCCTGCAGCTCTGGCGGGCCGGACGGGCCGGTGCGGGGGCCGGGCAGGCCAGCGGGCAGGCCGGCCTGATCCAGCGGGCCGAATACATCGGTGAAAACGGCCAGCAAGATGTCGGCCTGGTCCTTGCTGGACACCAGGGTCGCCAGGGCGCAATTGAACAGGTCCCGCCGGTTCGGCGGCCGGACCAGGGCCACCGCAGCGGCAAACCGCTCACTGCGGCCGGGTCCGACGGGCAGTCCCGCTAGCCGCAGAGCTGCGCCGAATCGCGCCGCCATGGCCGCCAGATCGTCAGCTATCCCCGGCGCGGCCACCGGCCACCTCGCTGTCGCTGCCTGTACCGCGTCCGCCGCCCGGATCGTCATTACCGCCCGTATTAGTGCCGGTGGCACCGGCGCCGACGACCGAGGCGAAGTCCGCGCTGCGGGCGGTGCGCAGGTCCTCGGCGTACTTCAGTACCGCGCCCATCGTCTGCCGCGCCGAGTTCGCATCGAGGTCACTGGCCCCCAAGACGTTCAGTGCCGTCGCCCAGCTGATCGCCTCGGCGACGCCGGGCGGCTTGGCCAGGTCGAGCCCGCGCAGCCGCTCGACGCCGCCAGCGACCTGGGCGGAGAGCCGAGCACCCGCCTCCGGTACGCGGCGGCGGATAATCGCGGCCACCTGGCTGGACGGCGGGTAGTCGATCCAGTGATAAAGGCAGCGGCGCTTGAGCGCGTCATGGAGGTCACGAGTGCGGTTAGAGGTGAGCACCACCACCGGCGCGTAGGCGGCGCGGCGCGTGCCCAGCTCGGGAATCGTCACGGCGGCCTCTGCCAGCAACTCGAACAGGAACGCCTCGAACTCATCGTCGCCCCGGTCGACCTCATCGATGAGCAGCACGGCAGGCCGCGGCCCTGGATGGTCGAGAGCTGCCAGCAGCGGACGCTCGAGCAGGTAATCATCGCTGAACAGGTCAGCCTCACGGGGCGTCTCGCCCCTGGCCTCCGCGAGCCTGATTGCCAGCAGCTGCCGGGGATAGTTCCACTCATAGAGCGCCTCGGCGGAGGTCAGTCCCTCATAGCACTGCAACCGGATCAGCGGGGTATCGAGCACGGCGGCCAGCGCCTTCGCCGCCTCGGTCTTGCCCACGCCCGGCTCGCCCTCCAGCAAGATCGGCTGGCTCATCCTGGCGGCGAGGAACAAGGCCGTGCCGAGGGGCTCGTCGGCCAGATAACCCACCTCGTCCAGCGCAGCCAGCAGGCTCGCCACGTCCGGCAACTGCTCGGCAAGATCGCTCATGTCTCCATCTTCCGATAACTACGAACTTGCGGGTACCCGGGCCGCGCCCGGCTACCTCACCCCACCACAACGCAAAAGAGGTCGTCGCCATGCCGTCACCCGCGTCGACCAGGGCCTGAGCGGCCCGTGCGCCGCACCGGAAGCTGGGTAGACCAGTGATGGGGCACGCCGTGCGCCCGGTTCAGTTCACATGTATAACGGTCCTGTTCCTACCTGTCGGAGTACGTTACGATTCGGATCTGAAACCATCTCTTAGCTGGTCTTTATCCGGTTCGGATATGCATAACGGACAGGCGGTACTCACTGCCGACGCCGCACCTTGCGCCGACGCGAGTTTCGGGGACAAGATCCAGTGAACGGCAGTTGATCACGCGGCATACGGTGGGCGCTGCGTCCCTTGTACGAGGAGAGTGCTCATGCGGATCGAATCTGACGGCAAGAGCAAGGGAAATCCACGGCTCTACGAGCTCATAGAGCACGCGCCGAAAACCGGCAAGAGCCCTACGGTCTGGGCCTGGCCAGAGCTGATCGACTATCTCAAGGTGGCAGGTCAGCCCGTCTCCGGGCCGTGGCCGCCCCACCAGGAGCCAAGGCCGGATCCGGATTATGAGTCTGGCCCGGTGGCCGTCGCAGACCCGCACTCGGCTGCGCCTGAAGGCGCGGCAGGCGCCACCGGCAACGACTGACCGGACCGCTGCTCCATAGAGCCGGAGGGAAAAACATGTATCCATCTCGGTTCCGCTACGAGGCACCGGGGTCGCTCGACGAGGCAATCGGGCTGCTGCGCAGCGGCGGAGACTACGTGAAGGTGCTGGCCGGCGGCCAGAGCCTCATCCCGCTGATGAAGCTGCGCTTTGCAGCCCCTGAACTGATCGTCGATATCAACAATCTGCCCGGTCTTGGCTATCACCGGTCGGACCCGGATGGCACGCTCCGTATCGGCGCCCTGTGCCGGCACGCTGACCTGGAGCACTCCGCACTGCTCGCGAGCAGTCAGCCCACGATGGCAGCGGCAGCACCGCTGATTGCCGACCCGACGGTCCGCAACCGCGGGACCCTGGTTGGCTCGCTGTGCCACGCCGACCCGCAGGGCGACTGGGCGTCGGTCGTACTGTCGCTAGGCGGCTCCGTAGTAGCTCAGGGCCCGGACGGTCTGCGGTCGATTCCGATGGCTCAGTTCGTCAGCGGACCTTTCGAGAACGCCCTCGCTCCTGATGAGATCGCCGTCGAGGCAGTGATCCCGCCTCCGCGCGGCCAGCGCGCCGGCGGCTACCTCAAGCTCGAGCGGCGGGTTGGGGACTTCGCCACGGTCGGCGTGGCGGTGTCGATCGAGCGCTCGGGCGACGTCGTGTCCCAGGCGGGCATAGCCCTGACGGGCGTGGGCGGATCGACGATCGCGGCAACGGACGCCGTCGCCGCCCTCACCGGCCGGCCGCTGACCGCCGAGTCGATCGGCGAGGCCGCGTCGCTGGCGGCTGCCGCGGCCCGGCCGAGAACCGACCACCGGGGGAGCGCCGAATACAAGCGCCATATGGTGGCCACGTTCGTCGAGCGCATCCTGAGCCGCGCCAACGGCACGGCGGAGAGGGCGGCCTGAGATGACCACGCTGTATTCCGAGCCGGCTCGTGAGGCTGCCGGTGACGTTCCGGTTCGCCGGATCTCGTTCACGATCAACGGCGAGAAGAAGACCGCTGAAGTAGAGCCGCGGCTCCTGCTGGCACACCTGATCCGTTACGGCCTCCGGCTGACTGGCACCCATACCGGCTGCGACACCACCAACTGCGGTGCGTGCACGGTGCTGGTGGACGGCAGCGCCGTTAAGTCGTGCACGATGTTTGCCGTTCAAGCGGACGGTCACGACGTCGAGACGGTCGAGGGTCTCGCGACGGCCAGCGAGCTGCACCCGCTGCAGGAGGGCTTCAGCGAGGAGCACGGCCTGCAGTGCGGCTTCTGCACACCGGGAATGATGATGGCCGCCAAGGCGCTGCTCGAGCGCAATCCGGATCCCACCGAGGAGGACATCCGGTGGGCGCTGTCAGGCAACCTGTGCCGGTGCACCGGCTACCAGAACATTGTCAAGTCAGTCCTCTGGGCCGCTCACAAATTGCGGTCGCAGGCTGCGGAGTAGAGCAGGAGAGCGGACATGACGCAGGCACCAGAAACGCAGGCACTAGACGAGATCAAGATCGGCGGCCTCGGGGCCAGTCGTAAGCGAGTCGAGGACAGCCGGTTCATCCGCGGCAAGGGCAACTACACCGACGACATCGTCCTGCCGGGCATGCTGCACATGGAGATCCTGCGCAGCCCGCTCGCGCACGCCCGGATCAAGTCGATCGACACCAGCAAGGCATGGGACATCCCCGGCGTCCACCTCGTGCTGACCGGCGAGATGATGGCCACCCGCAACCTTGCCTGGATGCCCACCCTGTCGTATGACACCCAAGCGGTGCTGGCGACCGACAAGGTGCGGTTCCAGGGCCAGGAGGTCGCGTGCGTCATCGCCGACGACCCGTACATCGCCAAGGACGCCTGTGAGGCGATCGTCGTCGACTACGAGCCGCTGCCCGCCATCGTCAATCCGAAGGACGCGGTCGCGGCGGGGGCTCCGGTCATTCGTGATGACAAGGAGAACCAGCCCGATAACGTCATCTATACCTGGGAAGTCGGTGACGCCGCAGGGACCGAGCGCGCGTTCGCCCAGGCGGATGTGATCTCGAAGCTGCAGCTGCATTACCCGCGCTCGCACCCGTCACCGATCGAGTGCTGCGGCTCCATCGCGGATTTCAACCGGGCCACGTCCAAGCTGACGGTCTACATGACCACGCAGGCCCCGCACATCATCCGGGCGGCCGTGGCGATGGTCGCCGAGCTGCCCGAGCACATGATCCGGATCATCTCGCCGGACATCGGGGGCGGCTTTGGCAACAAGGTGCCGGTCTACCCCGGCTACGTCTGCTCGATCCTCGCCTCGATCCTCCTCGAACGTCCGGTGAAGTGGATCGAGGACAAGACCGGAAACCTGATCTCGACCGGCTTCGCGCGCGACATCTACCTGGATGGCGAGATGGCGCTCCGGCGTGACGGCAAGATCCTCGCAGTGCGGATGAACTGCGATGCCGACCACGGCGCCTTCTTCTCCGACGCCCAGCCGAGCAAGTTCAAGATCGGGCTGCTGCACTCGGCGTTTGCCGCCTACGACATACCTACCGCGCATCTCACCGCCCGCGGCACTTACAGCAATAAGGCGCCCGGCGGCGTGGCCTACCGATGCTCGTTCCGCGTCACCGAGGCGATGTTCTTCCAGGAGCGCATGGTCCAGGCTGCCGCCGACGACCTCGGCATGGACCAGGCCGCGTTTCGGCGGATGAACTTCGTGCGCGATGACGACTTCCCGCACCGCACGGCGTTTGGCTTCCTGACCGATAGCGGCCAGTACGCCAAGTGCCTCGACGTCGGGCTGCAGGCCATCGGCTACGAGGATTTCCGGAGGGAACAAGCCGAGGCCAGGGCACGCGGCCGCCTGCTCGGTCTCGGGATCTCCACGATGACCGAGCCGCTCGGCGCGGGCAACAGCCGCGAGTACGACATCCTCGGTATCAAGATGTTCGACTCAGCCGAGCTCAAGGTGCACATGACCGGGAAGGCCATCGTCCGCACTGGCGCCCGCACCCAGGGGCAGGGCCACGAGACGACGTGGGCGCAGATCGTGGCCCACGAGCTCGGCATCCCGGCCGACGACATCGTCGTCGAGGAAGGGGACACCGACACCGCGCCGTTCGGGATGGGAACGTACGCGTCCCGGAGCACTCCGGTGGCGGGTGCCGCGGTCGCGATGGTCGCTCGCAAGATCAGGGCGAAGGCGCGCAAGCTGGCCGCCCACCTGCTCGAGGTGTCCGAGGAGGACGTCGAGTGGGAGCTCGGCCGGTTCTACGTCCGGAGCGCGCCCAGCCGCGGTGTCACGATCCAGGAGTGCGCCGTCGCGGCGTACGCCAACATGCCCGATGGCATGGAGCCGGGGCTGGAGAACACCGCCTACTACGACCCGCCGAACCTGACCTGGCCATTCGCGGTCTACATCGTGACGGTCGAGGTGGACCCTGTCACCGGCGTCTGGGACGTACTCAAGACCGTTGCGGTCGATGACTGCGGTGTACGCATCAACCCGATGATCGTCGAAGGACAGATCATGGGCGGTCTGACCGAGGCGTACGCGATGTCGAGCATGCAGTTCATCACCTTCGACGCCGAGGGGAACTGCGTGGGGTCCAACTACATGGACTACCTGCTGCCCACCGCGTGGGAGACCCCCGGGTTCGAGTTGCACAGCGAGGTCGTCACGCCGTGCCCGCACCACCCCATCGGGGCCAAGGGCATCGGCGAGTGCGCAGCCGTGGGCGGCCCGGCGGCGTTCGTCAACGCAGTGATGGACGCGCTGTCCGGAACCGACGTCAGGAACATTGACATGCCGCTGCTGCCCGACCGGGTCTGGGAGGCCCTGACCTACCGCCGCGACGTGTACGGGGCACCGCCGGTGCGGTCGGACGACTAGGGGGTGAGGAACGTGGACGGCTGGCAGATCCTCGAGCAGGCTGCGGATCTGGCGCGACGCGGCGAGTCGTTCGCGCTCGCCACCGTTGTCTGGCGGCAGGGTCCGTCATCCAGCCAGCCAAGCTCGCGGGCGATTATCACGGCTGAAGGCGAGCTGCGCGGCTGGATCGGCGGTGCGTGCGCCGAGCCCGCAGTGATCCGCGCCGCCCGGGACGTACTCACCACGGGTACTGCGCAGTTGCTGCTGCTCGGCAGCCCGGATCAATTCGGCGGAACGGTCCCCGACGGCATGGCCGTCGTGCCTGTTTCCTGCCAGAGCGACGGCGCGCTGGAGGTCTACATCGAGCCGGTACTGCCCGTTCCCCACCTCGTTGTCGTCGGACGGTCTCCGATGGCACACACCCTCGCCGATCTCAGCCGGGCTCTCGGCTGGCGGGCCGATCTCATCGACGGCACCGATTTTGCCACCTCGGATGCCAGCGAGCGGTCCATGATCGTCGTGGCCACCCAGGGTCACAACGACGAGGCGGTCGTCGAGCGCGCCGCAGCCGCCCGGCCCGCTTACCTGGGCCTGGTGGGGTCTGCTCGGCGCGGTGCCGCAGTTCTTGGCTATCTCGCCGACCGCGGCGTACCACAGGAGCAACTGGAAAGGGTCAAGGTGCCCGCCGGGCTGGATCTCGGCCGGACGACCCACCCTGAGATCGCCGTCGCGATCCTGGCGGAGCTTGTGCAGTTGCGAGCGGCCGGCGCGATCGGCGGCACCGCCGCTCCGGCTCGGACTGAGCCGGCCGAATCCACCGATCCCGTCTGCGGCATGACCGTCCCGGCCGGACCAGACAGCCTGCCGCTCGAGCACGACGGGATGACCTACTATTTCTGCTCCGCCGGGTGCCGGCGGTCGTTCGAGCGCGATCCCGCCGCCTACCGGGAGAGGGAGACTCGATGCTGATCAAGAACGGGTTCGAGGTCGCCGAGCCGGTTGAGAAGGTCTGGCAATTCTTCGACAACATCCCGCAGGTAGCGACCTGCCTGCCCGGCACCGAGCTGACTGAGAGCCTCGGCGACGATAAGTACGCCGGGCGGGTGGCGGTCCGGATGGGCCCGGTCCGGCTGCAGTTCGCCGGCACTGCGGACATCACCGAGCGCGACGAGGCGGCGCGGCGCATCGTCGTGCACGCGACCGGCGCTGAGGAAAAGGGCCGCGGCCAGGCCAGCATGGTGGTCACCGCGACGCTGACCAGGGCGGGCCGCGGAACCAGAGTCGACGTCAGCCAGGACCTGCAGCTGGCCGGCGCTGCGGCACAATATGGCCGCGGCATGATCTCCGACGTCACCTCGGTGCTCATGCATGACTTCGCTGTCAACCTGCAGGATCGCATCGAGCGGATCGAGCGCGGCGAATCCGCCGCCCAGATCGCCGCCGCGACCGCGACCCCCGCGGGTGGCTTCACCCTCGGACTCCGAGCCGCTCGGATGGCGCTGTTGCGCGTGTTCCGCCGGTTCTTCCTTCCCTACCAGCCGGCAACCTGAGGAACAGAGGCGTTATGGCTTTGTGGTGGATCGGCAACATCATCCTGCTCGTCGTGGTGCTGCCCGTAGTGGTCTTCCTGCTGAACCGCGTGCTCGCTGCACTGGAGCGCATCCGGCACGCGACAGACGACATTCTGAGCGGCGGTGTCGCTCTGGTCGGGGAGCTGACCCCCGTGCCGGACATGCTGGCGAAGACCGACACGGTCGTTGGCGAAATTTCGGTCGGCGCGGTCCGCTACGCGGGCTCGGTTGCGAAGCTCCTCGGCTAGGTAGCACAGAAAGGAACCCCCCATGCCAGCAGCTGCCTGGTTCACCCTGATCGTCTCGGCGATCATCATCGCGATAACCGCCGTCGGCCTGGTGCGGGTGATCTTCCACTTGCGCGCCATCCGGTCCACCCTCGTCACTACGACCGGGGGCGTCGCGGCCATCGCGGACCTGACGAGCACCGTGCCTGCCCGGCTGACATCGGTCAACGCCAGCCTGAAGCCCGTCAGGGACTTCTGCGAGACCGTCTGAGACGCGGCCAGGCAAGGAACGGAGAAATGAGATGACCTCATACCTGGCCGCCGGGGCCGGCGCCAGTCACTTCGGCTGGACTCTTGGATTTGTCATCGGCGGCGTGCTCGTGGCGGTGGTCGTCGCGCTGGTTGTGCCGATCCTGCTGCTCGCTCGCTCGATCGGCGATGAGGCACCAAAGATCAACGCCGGGCTGACCGGCGCCGTGCGCAATACCGCGCCTCTCGGCGCGCTGCGCACCACCATCGAGTACGCGGTCACCATCATCGGCGGGCTGCAACGCGGTCGCGCCCGGCTGGGAGGCTGAGCATGCACACACTGGCTATGTCTCCGGGCGAGCAGACCGCATGGACGGTTGCGATCATCCTCGGCTTCGTCGTGATCGTGGTCGTCGTCGCGGCACTGAGCCTGCTGATTTACCTGGTGAGGCGTATCGACAGCCGCGTTGTCACCGTCCGCGACACGCTCAAGGCCGCGGAGGCCAATACCGCTGACGCGGCGCTCATCCCGCAGGTCGCCGACGGCGTCGAGTTGGTGCTGGCCGAGGGTCTCCAGCACCATCTGTTCCTTGGCCGAGTGCTCGGAAAGGTGAAGTCATGACGGCGCTGGTGGTCCTGACCGTTATCGCGATCCTCCTGCTGATCGCCGGGCTGGCGTTCTACCTGTTCTGGACTGGCACGCTGCTGAACCGGATCGCCGGGAACCTCGAGGAGTCCGCCGACCTGGTCCGCGCCATCGGGGACAACGCGAAGCTGATCGGCCCGGGCGTGGAGCACATCAACGAGACCGGCGGCGTGGTCGCTGGGGCGCTGCCGCTGCTCTACGGGATGGCCGAGCAGATCGTCACTGGGGTCACGCCGCGGCCCGAGCCGCCCGCGACTCCCGAGCCAGCCAGGCCGGCGTCGGGTACGCGCCGGTCGCGGCTGCTCGACGCGGTGGGCTTCGCAGACCGCTAACGCCAGCCGGCACCCGCCGTCAGTCGTGACCGGACTGGTCAGGGCCGCGGCGTGCCACCGGTCCCGTCGTCGGCGCTGAGTACTCGCCGATCCAGTGATCCTTCCACGCATTGTCGAACTGCTGCTCGTTGCAGCTCGGCCGGTAAATGGCGATCAGCTCGCGGGCGATCTGCTCGCGGTGCGCCCTGGTGCCGCCCGGAACCTCGTACGTGCAGATGTAGACCTTCCACTTCGAGCCGGCCCGCTGGACCCAGCACGCTGACCGAGGATGCTGGAAGGGAAACCGCTCCCCGGACAGATCGTCGGAATGGCCGACGTAGCTGACGGCGTAACGCTCCGCCCTGGCGTCAGGATCCGGCTTATACAAGATCGCGTACACGGCCGCCGCCTCCGGTGGCGTCCAGCCGCCCAGTAGCCGTGGTCCCTCGAACGGGTAACCCGCCAGCGAGCCGAGGCGGATCACCGGTCGCTGCCCTCCGAGTCCTCGTCCTCCGCCTCGCTGATCGCTTCGGTGCGGACAACCGGGGCCGGTGGCAGCCCGGCCGCCGCGGCGGCCGCGAGGAAAGTCTCCGTTGCCCGGGCGATCGCGACGTCGCGGCTGTCAGCCTCCACCATGAGCTGTGCGCCGTAGCGGCTGGTTCCGATCCCGGTGGCGATGCCATTACTGCCAGCGACGGCGTCGGCTAGCTCCACAATCTCCTCTCGGCTGAGAACGCGCTCACCTTCCGCCTCGATGCCGACGCTCCACAGCACGTGACGCCTCCGTCCAGGGCCCAGTTCAAGACCACTGCTCAGTTCAGCACCGGCAGCATCGCGGCCAGCTGCTCCAGGCTGGCCAGGTCGTGACCGGAAAGCAGCAGGTCAATGTGCGGTGCTGCCACCATCATGCCCACTGTGGTCGGCCGGAAGTTAGGGTTGTCTCCCTTGTGCGGATTCAGCCAGACGATCCGGTAGCAAAGCCTGGATAGCCGCTCCATGACCGCCGCCAGCTGCTCGGGATCGCCACGATCCAGGCCGTCAGAACAAATGACGACCACGGCACCGCGGCACAGCCCGCCCCGCCCGTACCTGCGGACGAAGGTATCGAGCGACTCCCCGATCCTGGTTCCTCCATCCCAGTCGACCACGGCGGCGGCTGCCTGTTCCAGCGCACTATCCGGCTGCCTGTGCTCGAGCGCCCTGGTGATCCGCGTGAGCCTCGTGCCGAAGCAGAACACCTCCACCTTCGCCGCGGCGTGCCTGGCCGTATGGGCGAACTGGAGCAGGTGCCGCGAGTAGTCGGCCATGGACCCGGAGACATCGAGGATCAGGATCAGGGGTCGCAGCCTCGTCTTGCGCTGCCGGAAGAAAAGCTGGGCGGGTTCCCCGTGCATGCGCATCGAGTCGCGGATCGTCCTGCGCAAATCGGGGGAACGGCCGGCTGGCGCCGAACGTGTCCGGCGGGTACGCCGGCGCGGCGGGGTGAGCCGGAGCCGCGTCATGATCTTCCGGAGCGCGGCCAGCTCGGCGGGGGTGCAGGCAGCAAACGAGCGGTGCTTGAGCGCGTCGACGTTCGACGCCATCCAGCCAAGGATGGCCGGCTCCTCGTCCTTATCAGCGCCTGTCGGCTCGATGGCGGGCAGCACGAACGCCGCCGCTTCCGCCTCCGCCGCGGCGCTCGCCCGCAGGGTGAGTGCGCCTGCCGCGGGCCCGCCTTGCTCCAGAAAATAGCGCCGGAAGGTCTCGTCGTAGCCGGGGATGTCGTCCGGCCTGCTCACCAGGGTGGCGCGCCCGGCCCAGTACACATCCAGCAGGTCGCCGGGCTCGAGCGCTGCCGCTGCAGAGCAGTACGTCAGTACATCCCCGGTGCCCACCGTGACTCCGGCGCCACGCAGCTCGCGGGCGAAACCGACGAGAACTTCGGTGAACGGTGCCTGGTCAGCCACCCGAGGCGATCTCTTCCAGGCTGTCCCGGACCAGGTCAAGATCGTCACGGTCCTTGATCACCGCACCCAGCGTGTCTCCAGCCGCCTCCGCGGTCAGTTCGCTCTCCCCGAGGAACCCTAGGGTGCGGACCCAGTCAATCGTCTCCGCGACGCCGGGCGGCTTCGCCAGGTCGAGCTCCCGCAGCCGGTGCACCGCGCTGACGACCTTCCTGGTGAGCTGCTCGGCGGCACCGGGCTCGCGGACGAGCACGATCTCCACCTCACGCTCATAGCTTGGATAGCCGATCCAGTGGTACAGGCACCGGCGCCGGAGGGCATCGTGCAGCTCCCTGGTCCGGTTAGAAGTAAGAATGACCACAGGTGCGGTATCCGCCTTGATTGTGCCGATCTCGGGGATGCTGATCTGGAAGTCGGAGAGGACTTCCAGCAGGAAAGCCTCGAACTCGTCGTCGGCGCGGTCGATCTCGTCGATGAGCAGCACAGCCTGGTCACCGGCCCGGACGGCCTCCAGGAGGGGGCGCTCCAGAAGGAACTTCGGGCCGAACAGCCTGTCCACCGCGTGCTCGTCGGCCACCTGGTGCTCGGACAGAGCCCGGATCTGCAGCATCTGCCGTGCGTAGTCCCACTCGTACAGGGCCTGATTGGTGTCGATGCCCTCATAACACTGCAGCCGGATCAGCCGCCGGCCAAAGACGCTGGCCAGGACCTTAGCGACCTCGGTCTTGCCGACGCCAACCTCGCCCTCCAACAGCACCGGGCGCCGAAGCGACAGCGACACCAGGAGGGCCGTGGCGAGGCCGCGGTCCGCTAGGTAACCACCCCCGCGCAGATGTTGCGTCAAGTCGCTGACGGTCGTCGGGAACTCCACGAACCGACTCTCCTCGCCGTCAGGTGTATGACCAGGCTCTTTCGCGGCTGTGCTGTCCCGGCTATCGGTCGTCAGCCGGACCCATCACGAGGTCACGGATGCTGCCCCCGGAACGGCTGAGCTTGCCCTCACGAGCCAGTGTCGCGCGCCACGCCGTCGCCCTGTCGCCGTCGGGGGCGTAGTCGTCGAACCCTACTCCTGCGTCGTCCATCTTCTTGCAGGTCTTCTGGCCGCACTCGTCGTCGAGGTCGTCGGCGGTCTGCCCCTGGCCGCGCCAGATCTCGCGGAGCACATCCAGTGCTTCAGCAGACTCTGCGCTCATATCGGACATCCCTTCAACCCTGCCTGTGTCCTTCTGACTTTAGCCCTCGTGCCAACTGGCAGTGAACTCTGATGACGTGATCCCCGCATTCCCGGCAGCTGGCGACGGGTTGTCGGCAGCGACCGGCATGATGGTCGCGGACTGGTCTTCGGAAGGGGCGAATCGATGGAACTGACCGCGGCTCCGAGCACAATAGCCACCATGCCCGACATCACGTTTCGCAGCGACATGACCGTCGAGCTGGTCAAGCAGGCCGCCTCGGACGCCGATGTCATCTGGGCCGCCCGGGTCTCGACCAAAGGCGAGCAGTCCCTCGCCGACATCAACGCGGACCCTGAGCGGTCAGCCGGGCTCATCAACTACCTGATGCGGGACCGGCACGGCACCCCGTTCGAGCACTCGTCCATGACCTTCTACGTCAGCGCTCCGATCTTCGTCTTCCGCGAGTTCATGCGCCATCGCACGTTCAGCTATAACGAGGAGAGCGGCCGGTACCGCCGACTGGAGCCGGTGTTCTACGTGCCGGGCCCGGATCGCAAGCTCGTCCAGACGGGCAAACCTGGCGCCTACGACTTCAGCCCTGGTACACCCGCGCAGCACGAGCTCGTGACGGAGACCGTACGGGCCTCGTGCAGGCAGTCCTACGTGGCTTACCTCGAGATGCTGGAGGCCGGCGTCGCGCGGGAGGTTGCCCGCACAGTGCTGCCGGTCGGCCTGTACTCGTCGATGTACGCCACGTGCAACGCGCGCGCGCTCATGAATTTCCTGTCGCTGCGGACCAAGCACCCCGAGGCCAGCTTCCCGTCGTACCCGCAGCGCGAGATCGAGATGGTGGCCGAGCAGATGGAGCAGCTCTGGGCTGCGCTCATGCCTCTCACCCACGCTGCGTTCGAGCGCAACGGCCGCGTCTGCCCGTAGTCGCGTCGCCCTATACGCGCAGACCCGGCCCGTGGGAAGCAACCGCACGGGCCGGGTCTGAGGTTCGCTTGGTGTGCGCTAGTTACGGATGGAACAGCTTCGTCATGGGCACGACGCCATCCGCCGAGTCGCATGCATTGGCAAGGCACGGCAGACCGAACGCGTCCTCCATGCTCAGCAGCAGCGAGTAGTGGTTGTACGGCGTGTTGTCGGTAATCGGCGACTGGTTGTTCTGGTTCGTGATCACGATGGTCACGACGTGGCCGCCGCCCGGGTCCGCGCCACAGCAGCCCGTGCCCGGCTGACCCTGGTCAGAGAAGTCATCCTCGTCCCAGGTGATCACGATCGCGTTGCGGCCTTCCTGCCAGACCTTCGACGACATGATGGCACTCACCGTGTTGCCGACGTAGGTGTC
>Ga0126378_10001510_pt1 | contig 17285 bp, 18 predicted proteins | sample PanSoiMetPlot_23_FD_92587 | JGI IMG/M metagenome (GOLD analysis project Ga0126378, IMG submission 92587) | Tropical forest soil microbial communities from Panama - MetaG Plot_23 | ecosystem: Environmental > Terrestrial > Soil > Tropical forest > Bulk soil | place: Panama | collected 2016-02-17
GGCAGGAATTGAGGAAGACGTGGATCTGGTGCGCCCGGTCGCGGCACAGGATCACCGATTCCTCGCCCATCGAGGAGACGAAGAAATCGCCGGGGCTCGGGATCTGGCTTTCATGCCCGACAAAGAGCCAAGAGCGAGCGAACACCCGCTCGAGTTCCTGCCGATAGATCTCGTCATTGACAAAGATCTCGCGGCTGATCCGGCCGGCTGCGAGATCGACAAGACCTTCGCGGTACCCTTCCGCTCGTGCGATCGCCATCACCGCCCTCCGTTCTCCTATCGTCACCCCCGCCGAAGCGGGGGTGCAGGACTGGTCGCGCCGGAGCTTACCGCCCCTGGATTCCTGCTTTCGCGGGAATGACGCGGCGAAGCCCGTCTCGGGTCTTCCGTTTGATAACCGGCCACATGCCCGACCGCCGCGCGCAATTCCGTCCCGGCCATGGCCTCGAGGATCCGCGCGGCGATCGGAAAGCCTTCCTGCCCCCAGCCTTGCGCCTGGGCGCGGCTGAGCACGTCGTGCGCGAGAAGGCCCAGATGCGCGGGCGCCCCAACCTCGCGCGCCAGGTCACAGGCGAGTTGCAGGTCCTTGGCGACGATGTCGAGGGTGCCGCCGGCCATAAACGAGCGTGGCAAGACGGAGCGGGGAATGTTGTCGAAGGTCCGGCTGGCGCCGGCGCTCACCGGCACGATCTGCGCCAGCACGCCGAGATCGATCCCTGCCTTGGCGCCGATCAGCATGCCTTCGAGCGCAGCGATGAAATTGGTATAACCCAGATACTGCGTGACGAGCTTGGCGGTGCAGCCCGCCCCGGCGCGGCCGACGTAAAAGATGTTCCCCGCCATCGCCGCCAGCAATGGGCGGTAGCGGGCGAAGATCGATTCATCGCCGCCGACCATCACCGTCATCATCGGCGGTCGTCCGCTGACCGGAGCATCGAGCATGTCGACCCCGCGCTCCCGGCACGCCTCCGCGACGCGACGCGCGACTGCCGGGGCGTTCGTGGTCATGTCGATATAGGCGCTGCCTCGCGGCAATCCGGCGAGAATGCCGTCGACGGGGTCGAGCGCTGCACGCTCCACCTCCGTGGACCCGGGCAGCGATGTGAACACGACTTCACTCTCGCGGGCGACGGCAGCCGGATCCTCAACCGAGCGGGCGCCGCGGGCGCAAAGCGCCGCCATGGCTTCGGGCCGGAGATCGTGGATCGTCAGCCGGTGGCCGGCGTCGATCAGGCAACCGGCCATCGGCGCTCCCATCGTACCCGTGCCGACAAAGCCCAGCCGCATCTGCTGTTCCCTCCAAAAGCCTCCTTGAAGCTAACGCTTCACCGCCGTCGCGACAATCGCCGGCGGCCGGTCGGGCTCCCGAAGAGCGGACGAATCAAATATCGGATAGATCCGGGGGCAGCCGCGTCGCGGTCTCGGTACCGTCGGCGAGCCTGTCGTATTCGAGGGCCAATTCGAGCAAGCGCAGTTTGATCGCCCGCGTCGTAACCCCCTCGGCGACCTGGCGGGCGCGGGCCGCTTTCCGGCGATAGTATTCCGCCGGCTCGGGCGGCAGATCTGTCGGCTGATCCATGGGGGCAGCATACCACGCCTGCCGCGAGGATGGCAGATTTGCCTTCTATTGCAGGCGCTCGGGTTATTTCAGGTAGTCGCGCGCGGAGGCTACTTTTGGGTCGGCGGCGCCATTTCGACACTCCAGAACTGCTGTGCACGGGCAGCCACTCTCATGCGCCTACGCTCGGCACGGCGAACGGCATACTCGCCGAGCGCTTCCCGATCGGCAGCGGCGACTGAAGCCTGGGTCGGGAGGACGCAGGCGGTCGGGCACCTCGTAACCCCTCTGGTGCGGATGAACTCGGCGACCGCGGCCGCAAAATCCGCCTCCGAAGTGAGCGCCTGCGATCCTTCCTCAACCATCGAACTCCTCCCTTGCCAGCCGGCTCGTCGTTGTCGTCGAGCCCGTCGCAAGGGTAGCTAGTTAACCAAATCTCATCGCGCCACGTCGGGATAACCACTGGTTCGAAGCAGCAAAACCATCTTGCTCCTTTGGGGATTTCCGGTCTTGGCGGCTGCCGGGGATTCGCCCTGGGGAGCCCCCTGATCAACCCCCTCGGGATTTTCTCGCATGTTGCCGGCATGTTCGCGCGGCGGATTGTCTCGCCTGGGTCTGCCCGAGCGAGCGCTTTGATGTCCGCATCTGCCTCTGGTTAGACCGTCAAGGAGCGAAATGTTGGGCCAAATTGTCGAGCCTGATCTCGTACTGCTCGCACCGCCCGGTCCAAGCGATGAACTCGCCAGGTGTGGCGCGCAGCGACTTCTCGGTGTCGAGGATGTACGGGGTGGCACACATCTGCTCGCTGACCACTGCGTTGGCCTGTGGATTGTAATTGTTAAACTCGAGAAATTCCGGCGGGATGTTGCCGGTCGCCTTGAGCCCGCTCGTGCCGAAGTCGTCTTTAATGGGGATGAAGGGGGTGCAAGCGCCCGCGAGCACCACGGCAAACGCGATAACGATGAACAGCCGCATGCCAGATCGACCGCTGGTTGGACCTGGGGATTGTGGCCAAATAACGCCGCGAGCGCAAGATCGGGTCAAAGCGGCTTTCGTCGGCCCGACGGCCCTCCTTCCCGGCGCTCGCGGCGCGGCTTGCGATTCGGGCGTCCGCCGTCCGGAACCCCTGCCGCCTCCAAGGCGGCCTGCTGGCGGGCAGCGAGCGCCGTCTCGTCGAAATCGTCGATCAACTCGTGAAATATCCGATACCAGTTGATCTCCGCTTTCAGGTGCAGGAATACCGAGCCGAGCCCGATGGCGGCACGGTCCATAAACACAAATTCGCGCGGCGGCCGCACTCCGCCGAGCCGGCGGATGTCGCGATGCACGCTCTCGGCAACCGCAGCGCCGTAGACACCGCTCGCCTTCTCCTGGATCAGCCGGGTGCGGTCTTCGAGCAGCGGGCCGTAGACGAACAATGCCCAGCGGTTCAGCACGTCAATGATCTCGCGCGACAGATTGCCGAACCCCCAGCTCTGATAGGCATGCACCGCGAGGTCGCGGTCGCCGCGCTGCAAAGCATGGTAGAGATCGATGACGCCGCGTACGAAAGAGGCGCGAAAAATGCGCATGCATCCGAAATCGAGCAAATTGACGGTCTTGTCCGGCGCCACGGTGTAATTACCGAGATGCGGGTCGCCGTGGATCACGCCGTAGTAATAAAACGGCACATACCAGATCCGGAACATGCGCAATGCGATCGCGTTGCGCTCCTCCAGTGGCGCCCCCTGTTCTCTGCCAGGGTCAGGCTTGGCAACATCGAGGATCGGCGCACCTTCGAGCCAGGTCATTGTCAGCAGGCGGGCGGTCGAGAGCTCGGCAATCGGCACCGGCACGGCGACACCGGTCTCTCCGCGCAGGATCTCGCCGTAGAGGCGCATATGCGCGGCCTCGCGCTCGTAATCGAGCTCTTCGCGCAGACGGTCGGCGATTTCGGCGTGGATCTCGGCGGTCGTGACCGCCCGGTCATAATGCTCGTAGAGGCTCATCGCGAGCTTGAGTTGGCGCAGATCGGCTTCCACCGCCGACGCCATGTCGGGGTACTGCAATTTGCAGGCGAGCGGAGTGCCGTCAAGCGCCGTCGCCCGATGCACCTGCCCGAGCGACGCGGCGCGTGCAGCGGTCCTGTCGAACTCGCGAAATAGGCTGCGCCAGTCGACGCCGAGCTCGCCGGCCATGCGCCGTCTGACGAACGGCCAGCCCATCGCCGGCGCGTTCGCTTGTAGCTGAACCAGCTCCTGAACGTACTCTTTGGGGAGCGCGTCGGGTATCGTGGCGAGGAGCTGGGCCACCTTCATCAGCGGCCCCTTGATGCCGCCGAGCACCGCCTTCAGTTCGGCGGCGTGCCGCCCGCGATCCAGATTGAGGCCGAGATAGCGCTCGCCGGCGAGACGCGCCGCCAGCCCGCCCATCGCGCTGGACACTTGGGCATAGCGCCGCACCCGCCCGGTCAGCGAATTGTCGTCAGTCACAAGCCGAAGACTGCATCCTGGACCTATTAACAACCACCAGAGCTACTAGGCGCGGCCACCTTCGACGGCATGGCCTTCGGCCCGCCAGCGCAGCATACCGCCGGAAAGGTTGGCAACATCGGAGAAACCTGCTTCCCGTAGGATGACGGTGGCTTGAGCGGAGCGGCTGCCGGCGCGGCAGACGGCGACGATCGGGCGGTCGCGCGCCAATTCGCCGGCGCGCTCGGCAAGCTCGCCCAACGGAATCAGGATCGCACCGCGAATATGCCCGAGCGGGCCGGTGAACTCTTCGGGTTCGCGCACATCGAGGATTTGAACCGAAGGGGCCTGTTCCTCGAGCCCGTGCGGCTCGATTTCCCAGATCCCCGCGAACGAATATCTAAGTGCCGCCCAGTTCGGCTCTGTCGTGATCCCGATGCCGCTTTCGGGCCGTCCGCATTTCAGATTGGCGGGCACCGCCACATCGAGCTTCTTCGGATGGGCCAGACGCAGGTTTTTCATATAGCCGGTGAAATCCCCCTCCCCTATCTCACCGCCCAGGCGCGGGTTGAACCGCCGCTCTTCCCCAACACTGGTGACGGTCAGCCCGCGATAATCGTGCGCCGGATAGAGCAGACACGTATCCGGCAACGTGAAGATTTGTTCGTGGATCGAGCGGTACATCGCATGGGCGTCGCCCTGCTGGAAATCCGTCCGTCCGGTTCCTCTCACGAAGAGGCAATCCCCGGTAAACGCCATGCTGCGGTCGTCGAGGACGTAGGTAAGACAGCCATTGGTATGACCCGGCGTCTGGCGCACCTGGAGATTGCGCCCGCCGAACGCGACGACGTCGTCCTGCACCAGATAGCGGTCCGCCCCCTCGGCGCCGCTACTGGCGGCCAGCGCGATCCGACAGCCTGTACGCTGTTTCAGCAGCCAAGCTGCGGTCACGTGATCGGCGTGAATGTGCGTTTCCAGGACGTAGAGAAGGCGCAATCCGAGCTCTTCGATCAGCGCTGCGTCACGACGCATCTGCTCGAAGACAGGATCGATGATCACCCCGGCTCCGCTGCCGCGATCGGCAAGGAGATAAGTGTAAGTGGAGGACGGCGGATCGAACAACTGGCGGAAGACCAACATCGCGAACCTCCGATGACGTATCCCGCGCTATGGTACTATCGCGGCAGGCAAAGCGAGAGACCGTCGTGGGAGATATCGTCGTTAACGCCATCACCCCGCAAGACCGCAGCCGTTGGACCGAACTGTGGCGCAGCTATCTCGAATTTTACGAGACAACCGTGCCGCCGGAGATTTACGAACACACCTGGCGGCGGCTGATGACGGAGGAAGGCCCAATCCGCGGCCTCGGAGCACGGCTCGGCAGCACGACCGCGCCCCTCGTCGGACTCGCCCATTTCTTGTTCCACGCGCATAGCTGGGCGGCCACGGAGGTCTGCTACCTGCAGGATCTCTTCGTCGACGCCACTACCCGGCGCGGCGGCGTCGGCCGCCGGCTGATCGAGGCGGTCGCCACCGCGGCCCGCGATCGCGGTTGCCACCGGCTCTATTGGACGACCAAGGAAGACAACACCAACGCGCGATCGCTCTACGACCGGATCGCCCGCTTCAACGGCTTCATCCGCTACGATTACGCCCTGGAGTAATCTTCGGTCCGGGCGGCCCTAGACGTAGCGGAAGGTCTGGAACATGCCGGCTTCGAGATGGTAAAGCAAATGGCAGTGGAACGCCCAGAGGCCTGGATTATCGGCGTCGAAGGCGACGGCGACGCGTTCTGCCGGCGGCACCAGCACGGTGTCGCGCACCGCGCCGGGGAAGCGCCTGCCGCCGATCTGCACGACTTGAAACCGATGTCCGTGCAAATGCATCGGATGTGACATCCCGGTGCGGTTGATCATGATCAGCTCGACCCGTTCGCCGTGGGCGACAGGGAGCGGCGGGACGTCCTTGCTCCACACGATGTTGTTGATCGACAGACATAGCCAGCCATTTCGCCGGTCAGGTTCAGAGTATAGACGCGGTCCGCCTTGCGCGGCCTTAGCGGCTCGACCGCCCGCAAATGGCGTTCCAGGCCGAGTGCGAGGGCAGGCGAGAGTTGCGCCGCGAGTTCCGGGACGCGTGGGATGTTGGTTCGGCCGGCGGCCAGTATGATACCGGTTCGGCGCCGTTCGCCTTCGAGTACGGCGAGCACCGGATAGGCTGCCGTCGCGCGGGGGACGGCAACACGGATGTCGAGCCGCTGCGCTACCGCAATCGGGAAGCGGCGCGCGACGAGCGGTGCGATGCGTGAGCCGTCGACGGCGATCAGTTCGCCCTTAAGCTGGCCCAAATCGAGATGATAGTTGCTCATCGACGAACTGTTAATGACGCGCAAGAGCACCTTCCCGCCTGGTTCGACCTTTACGGTCTCTGGGTCGGCCAGAGTGCGGTAATTGGCGAGAAATGCGTCGTATTTGACGTCGTTCAGATCGCGCACCGCCGGGCCCCCCTGCGGTACGCCGGTTATGCGCGGCATCGTTGCGACACGCCCTGCCATACTGGGCATGCCGATGCCGTTTCTCAGACGCTCGAAAATCTCCTCGGGCGCCGTGAAGCTGAAATCGTCGAGCAATAGGACTACCTCCTGCTGGTCCTTCCGATGACGCTCGTCACGGACGATCAGCGGGGCCACCATTAGAGACTGTTCCTGCAAGCCCTGATGGGAGTGCATCCAGAAGGTTCCGCCAAAACCGAGCGGGAAGTCGTAATCGGCGGCGCCGCCGGCGGGGATCGGCGGCCCGGAAATCCCCGGCACGCCGTCCTGCTGCCAGGGTGGCGTCAGGCCATGCCAGTGGATCAAGCTCGGCTCATCGATCCTGTTCGCCACACGCACTCGGAACGGCTCGCCGACCTCGGTGCTGATACCGAACGTGCCGTCCGGCTGGCGGATGCCAAACACAGAAGCCGGTTTACCGTTGACCTCGATGCTGCGGCGCACAAGTTCGAGAATTGTCTGCGGTGCCGAACGGGCGTCGGACCCCCGTGCGGGCGGCGCCTGTGCGCGCACCGCGCCGGCAAAACCGGCCGCGAGAGCGCCGATCATTAGGGCGCGGCGCGATGTCATACCGATTTCTCTGTCCAAAGGCGGCGTTGTCAGCATTGCCGCTTGCACTTATTGTCCCGGAAGTTTGTGACTTGCACTGTCTTTCTTCGGGGGTAATCCCGTGACATCGTTCTTACCTCCTCTCGCTCCCTATCCGCGGACGCGCCTGCGGCGCAATCGCCGCGATGCCTGGTCGCGCAAGCTGGTCGCCGAAACTGTGCTGACTGCGGGCGACTTGATCTGGCCGGTTTTTGTGCATGACGAGGGTCACAAGGCGCCGGTGCCGTCGATGCCGAACGTCTTCCGCTTGCCGATCCCCGCACTAGTCGACGCCGCGGGGGAGGCGGCTGAGCTCGGAATTCCGACCGTCGCGGTGTTCCCGGCGGTTCCGGATGCTCTGAAGGACGCGGAAGGCAGCAACGCGGTCGACCCCGGCAATCTCGTCTGCAGCGCCGTCGCCGCATTGAAGGATGCTCTGCCCGAGCTTGGCGTGCTGTGCGACGTGGCGCTCGACCCATTCACCTCGCACGGGCATGACGGGGTCATCCGCAAAGGCTATGTGGATAATGACGAGACGGTCGAGATCCTGCAGCGGCAGGCCGTCGTCCAGGCCCGCTCCGGCTGCGACATCATCGCGCCCTCCGATATGATGGACGGTCGCGTCGGCGCCGTGCGCCACGCGCTCGACGACGCCGGTTTTGCGCATGTCCGGATCATGTCCTACGCAGCCAAATACGCCTCCGCCTTTTACGGCCCGTTTCGCGATGCGATCGGCTCGAAGACGGCACTCGGCAGCGCCGACAAGCGCACCTATCAAATGGACCCGGCGAATGGTGACGAAGCGTTGCGCGAGGTGGCGCTCGACCTCCAGGAGGGTGCCGATATGGTTATGGTAAAGCCGGGCATGCCTTATCTCGACGTTGTTCGCCGGGTCAAAGAGGCGTTTCGGGTGCCGACCTATGCTTACCAGGTGAGCGGGGAATATGCGATGCTGCACGCCGCTGCGCAAAATGGCTGGCTCGACGGCGAGCGGGCGATCATGGAGGCGCTCATCGGCTTCAAGCGCGCGGGTGCCGACGGCGTCTTGACCTATGCCGCGACCGAAGCCGCGCGCCGTCTGAAATCCGGTTGAAGGCCGGGCTGGCGGATCAATCGGCCCGATTGTTGCAACTATCCTGCAACTTGCGGTAGCTATTGCCGATAGAGGCGGCTTTATGCAGGAGGCGCCGCCGATCACGGCAATGAGCAGGGAAGGGATCCGTCATGACTTACGGCGAGGGTGGAAATAATCACGGCATCGCGGCTCATTCTGGCGGCAAATTCACCCGTCGCCGCGTGCTGCGGTGGAGTGCGGCTGGCAGCGCGATGGGGCTCGGCGCTGCGATCCTGCCGGGGGCGTGGCGACGCGCCTTCGGCGAGAGCAAGCCGTACAAGCTCGGCACAGAGCAACCGCTGACCGGTGTCGCCGCTTATGGCGGCAAGTCATCGCTCGTCGGCGTGCAAATGGCGGTCGACCGCATCAACAAATCGGGAGGCATCAACGGTCGGCCCGTCGAGTTGGTCGCCGCCGACGATCAGTCGAAGCCCGACATCGGCCGCCGCGCCGCGGAGAAGCTGGCAACGGAGGACGAGATCGATTTCCATGTCGGCGGTTTCTTGTCGAACATTTGCCTCGCCTGCACGCCAGTCTGGGAGGAGCACAAGATCGTCAACATGATCGGCGTCTGCCTCGACACGACGCTGACCACCAGCAAGTGCAGCCGCTATACGTTTCGCACCTTCGACTTCGCGCCGGCGCAAGCCAGGGCGTTCGCCCCTTTTCTGGTGCACCAGATCGGCAAGAAATGGCACATCCTCTACGCCGACTACTCCTGGGGCCAGTCGACCCGCGATGCCTACGCCGCCGAGATCAAGGCCAATGGCGGCGAGGTCGTCGGCAGCACCGGCATCCCGCTCGGCACCGCCGACACGACCTCGTTCCTGTCGAAAATCGGCGGCGATTTCGACGGGCTGTTCCTGATCTTCTTCGGCAGCGACGCCATCAACGTCGTAAACCAGGGCTACGACCTCGGCCTCACGAAGAAATACAAGCTCGCCGGCGACGGCGCCGTCGCTACCTCGACCCAGCTGCCGGCGATGGGCAAGAAGATCGAGGGGTTTGTAGGCATCGACCGCTATTTGCCAGTGTTCGAAGGGTCGCTAGATACGCCTGAATTGCACGCGTTCTTCGACGAGGCGGCTGCCCGGCTGAAGAAGGTCGATCCGTCGGGGCCGTTGCCCGACCGTTACGTCCAATCGAACTTCGAGGCGGTCAACGCGTTGAAGCTCGGCGTCGAGAAGTCCAATTTTCAGGGCCGTGCCGATACCCCCAAGCTGATCGAGGCGCTCGAGGGCCTGACGATGAAGGGGGGACCTGACTTTCCGACCGGTGACAAGGTGCTGCGCAAGGACGATCATCAGGCGTTCATGCGTGAGCTGATCTACGTCATCAAGGACGGCACCTATCAGGTTCAGCAGGCCATCCCGTGGGACCAGACGCTGGTACCGCCGGCCTGCCGTTTCCCCGCCGCATGAAGAAATCGCTACAGAGACACAGAGCACACGGAGATCATATTACTTGACCTCTGTGCATTTCGTGTCTCTATAGCGAATAGAATAATTGCAAATGTCCAGCGCATTAAAGCAAGTTGATGCATTATCTTTGTCGAGAGCAGAGACACCGCTGTTGCGCACTGAGGATTTGATCGTCCGCTTTGGCGGCCTGGTTGCGCTCAATCGCGTGAACTTTGTCGTCGGGCGCGGCGAAATCCGCGCGATCATCGGTCCCAACGGGGCCGGCAAGAGCACCTTTTTCAACTGCCTGACCGGCGTCCAACGCCCCTCCTCGGGACATATTTTCTGCAACGGCGAGAACATCACCGGGCTCACGCCGGATCGGATCTCCCGGAAGGGCATCGCGCGATCGTACCAGATCACCAACATCCTCCCCAACGCCACCGCCCTTGAGAACGTCCGAATCGCGGCGCAGTCGCGCCGGCACAGCTGGAGCCTGCTTAGCCATTACCGGGCCTACCGCGATATTATCGAGAAAGCCGAGGCCATACTGGAATCGATCGGGCTTGGCGCAAAACGGGATGAGTTGGCCGCCAATCTCTCGCATGGCGAGCAGCGGAACCTCGAGATCGGCATTGCGCTCGCCACCGAGCCTCGGCTTCTCTGCCTCGACGAGCCGACAGCCGGCATGAGCGCGGCCGAAACCCGCGACACGATGGAGCTGGTGCGCCGCATCGGCGAGGAACTGACGATCCTCATCGTCGAGCACGACATGCAGGTCGTGATGGAGCTGGCCGGGCGGATCACGGTGCTCCATTACGGCGAGATATTGGCGGAAGGGACGCCGGCGGAAATTCAGCAGAACCCCAGAGTGCTGGAGGTCTACCTCAAGACATGAGTGAGACGCCTCCGGAGCCTCTGCTTCGGGTCGACAACATTCATACCTACTATGGGAAGAGCCACATCTTGCATGGCGTCTCGCTCGAAGTCGGGAGAGCGGAAGTTGTCGGGCTGCTCGGACGCAACGGCGTCGGCAAGAGCACGACATTGAAGGCGATTGTCGGTCTCGTGCACCCGAGCGAAGGCGAGGTCTCGTTCGAGGGCCGGCGGATTACACAATTGCCAGCGCACCGGCTGGCGAGGCTCGGCATTGGCTATGTTCCCGAAGACCGGAGGATCTTTCGCCTATTGACGGTAACCGAGAACCTGCGCACCGGCCTCGATCGTCACGGAGTGTCAAAGACCCAGAAAAAGCAGCTGTTGGAAAAGGTCTACCAATATTTTCCAGTGTTGGCCGAGCGGCGCAATCAGCCCGGCGGTACGCTCTCGGGAGGCGAGCAGCAAATGCTCGCAATCGCCCGCTCGATGATGCTCGAACCCAAGATCATCCTGTTGGATGAGCCCACCGAGGGCCTAATGCCTCGCATGGTTTCCCAGATCGGAGAGATCATCGGTGTGCTCGAACGGGAAGATGTCGCGGTACTGCTCGTCGAACAGAACGTTCCGCTCACCCTGGAAGCCGCCCAGCGTGTCTATATCCTGGAAAAGGGTGCGGTCCGGCACCACGCTCCAGCTTCCGCGCTGCGCGCCGACGACAGGGTCATCCATCAGTACATAGGCGTGTAATGAGTGGCCCAGCTCACCGTCCGCCCTCCACTCAAATTCTCGCTCTCCGCCCTTGGGGGCGGAGAGGGTCGGGGTGAGGTGGGGGAAAGCTGTGCCGGCTCCGAACTGCGGCGCGACCCACCTCACCCTCCCGTCGCTGGTGCGCCGGGCCCCTCCCTCTCCCCCTGCAAGCGGGCGGAGAGGGAATCAAGGCCAACGGCCGACGCTGCAGCATCGGGAATAGGTGCCAACGATGGAAATTCCGCTCGACCAGCTACTGATCCAGACGATCAACGGTATCGTCACCGGCATGATCCTGGCGCTGGTGGCCTCCGGCCTGACACTGATCTTCGGGATCATGGATGTTGTCAATTTCGCGCATGGCGAGCTGTTCATGCTGGGCGCCTATGTCGGTGTCATCGTACTGGCGGCGACCGGCAATTTCTGGATTGCGCTCATGGCAGCAAGCCTGCTGATCGCGCTGCTCGGCGCGGTCATCTATTTGACGACACTGCGGCCGTTGCTCGGCCGTGACCCGCTGACGACGATCCTTGCCACCTTCGGCGTCTCGCTCGTGCTGCAAAATTATGCGCTGTGGCAGTTCGGCCCGGTCTCGCGGAAAATTACCGAGCCTTTCAGCGGGCATTTCGCGCTGTTTTACCTCGACTATCCCTGGTACCGGCTGGCGATTGCGCTGCTCTCGGCGGCTATCATCGGCGGGTTGTGGCTGTTCCTCAAATTCAGCACCTTCGGCGTCTGGATCCGCGCCACGACGCAGGATCGCGTCATGGCACAGGCCATGGGGATCCCGGTGCCGTGGGTATTGACCGCCGTGTTCGCGATCGGCGCTGCAATGGCCGCCGCCAGCGGCGTACTGTTCGGGCCGCTGGTCGGCGTCAACCCTACGATGGGTCTGGACTGGATCCTCAAAGCCTTCATCGTCGTCGTCGTCGGCGGCATGGGCAATCTCGCTGGATCGATCGCCGCGTCGATCTTCATCAGCCTCTTGGAGGCCTATGCCTCGCTCTGGGTGAGCCCGGCCCAGGCGATCATCGTCTCTTTCATCGTGCTGATCCTGACCCTGCTGTTCCGGCCGACCGGGCTTTTTGTGGCGACCCCGAAATGAGGCTGCGCCACGCCACGATCTATTGGACGGGTTCTGCCGTCATTATCGCGCTATTGATTGCGGCCCCACTCGTCTTGCCGGAGTTCTGGCGCCGTCTGGTCACCGAGATCTTGATCTGGGGACTGCTGGCGATGTCATCGGACCTGCTGATCGGCTACACCGGCATGGTGTCGTTCGGCCACTCGGCTTTCTTTGGCCTCGGGATGTACGGCGCCGCCGCGGCGCTGCTTGCCGTCGGGCCGCCGAGCCTGTGGCTGGCGATTGCCACGGGGCTCATCGCCGCTGCCGCGGTCGCGGCCTTTGTCGCGTATTTCTCGACCCGACTGCGCGACATTTATTTCGCGATCACGACACTGATTTTTTCGCAGATCTTCTACGTCATCATCTTTACCTGGACCGAGGTCACGGGCGGTGAAAACGGCCTCACCTTCAGCCGCCCAGCGTTGGCGATCCCCGGCCTGGTCTCGATTCCCTTTACGTCGGCGACATTGCACTGGTTTGTGCTTGCCGCAGTGACGTTGTCTTATCTCGTGCTGCGGCGCATCACGCAATCGCCTTTCGGCATGGTGTTGCAGTCGATCCGCGAGAACGAGGCGCGCACCAGAGCGATCGGCTACCCGGTCGAGCGATACAAGATCGTCGCGGTGATGCTCTCCGGGCTGTTCGCGGGTCTCGCCGGCGTTCTCTATGCGCTGCAAAACCGCTTCGCCGCCCCCGATTTCGTGTTCTTCGTCGTGTCGGGCGAGACCATCATCTACAATGTCATCGGCGGCGTCGGCACACTAATCGGACCGATTGTCGGCGCCGCTTTCTTTCTGCTGTTGCGGGAAGGTTTCTCCCGGTTTTTCACCGAATATTACCTCATACCCGTAGGGATCATCTTCATGGCGATGGTCATTTTCGTGCCCCAAGGCCTGCTCGGCTTCGCCCGGCGCTGGCTCAACGAATAGATTTGCCGCTAGAGCGCTGAACGGCGGCTCGAGCCGCCGCCGTCGATCGTGATGATCGAGCCGGTTGTGTAGGCCGAGAGATCTGAGGCGAGAAAGGCGGCCATCCAGGCGATCTCCTCAGGCTTGGCGGCGCGGCCGAAGGCGAGCGGTTTCATGTATTCGGTCCAGCGTTCGGCATCGCCGAACTGGGCCGCCGCTCGGGTGCGCATCAGGGTAACGAGCCGATCGGTCATGACCGGGCCCGGGTTGATGCCGACCACGCGCAGCCCATCGCGTGGCGCCGTGCCGCCCATCGCCCGCGTGAACGCCATCAGCGACGCATTCCCGGACGAGCCGGCGACGTAATCAAAATCCGGGTTTTCGCCAGCGGCGCCAAGGATATTGATGATGACCCCCTTCCGGCGCTCGCGCATCAGCGCATAGAACCGCCGCGTCATGTTGATGTAGCCGAACACCTTCAGATCCCAGGCGGCACGCCAGCGTGCCTCGTCGATCGCGTCGATATTGCCGCCGGGGATCGCTCCGGCATTGTTGACGAGGATCTGGGTGTCGGCGCATTCCTCGGCGAGCCTGTCGACATTGCGACTGTCGCTGAGGTCGAAGGGGTAGAACCGGACCGCGACATTGTGCTGGCCGACGATCTTCGCACGCACGGCTTCGAGATCGGCAGCGGTGCGCGACACCAGCATGACGTCGCACCCCTCCTCGGCCAGGACCTCGGCGCAGGCTTGCCCGATCCCTTTCGACGCACCGGTAACCAGCGCCTTGCGCCCTCGCAAACCCAGTTCCATGACATCTCCTCCGAGTGTGTCACCAAGAGCCGCCCCCTCCGATTTACTCCCCCGGCGAGGGAGGGAGGTCTTGGTGGGGGTTAGCGGCTGGTGCCGCCATCGTTGACCGCGATCGTGCCGGTCCGTAGGCGGATTTGTCTCATACGAGAAATGTCGTTATCCAGGCGATCTCCTGCGGCGTTGTGGCGCGGCCTATCGACATTCCCCCAATCAGCTCGCGCTAACGTTCGGCATCGCCAATCGCACCTGCGCCTCGCGCCGTAACTGGTGATCATGCGGTCGGTCTCAGAATTGATGCCGACGACACCCAGGCCGTCGAGTGGCGCGGTATCGCCCATTGCCCGTGTTAACGCCATCAAGGAGGCGTTGCCTGAGGACCCCTTGATCTAACCCCACTGCACCCATTAGCCGACCGCGCCGAAGATGTTAACGACGACGCCCTCTTTGCGCTCGCACATCGGAGCATAGACTTGCCGCGTCATTTTGTTACAACGAAGACCTTCGGAACCTAGGCCGCGCGCCAGCGTTTCAACCTCGCCGAGTGGGTCACGCGGGATCGCCTCCCGCATTGTTAGTCAGCATCCCGTATTTTACGGAGATTGCAATGATCGAGGGTTCTGTCCTAAGGTGCTTGCGGCACGGTCGATTCGCCGCATGTTGCGTCAATCCCCCGAATTGACGTCACGTTCGGGGCTGAGATTAAATTGAGTCAAATTGCTGGTTGACTGGCCTTCCAGTGTCCTCTGGATTAACTCTAGGGTTACGCAACCGGCCCGGCTCGCTTTCTGAAAGAGAGAATCTCTAAAGCGTTTGGAATGAGGGCTGAATGAAGGTTGCGATTCTCGCGGGTGGAATGGGGACGCGCCTCGCCGAGGAGACAGATCAGCGCCCGAAGCCGATGGTGGAAATCGGCGGCCAGCCGATTCTTTGGCACATTATGAAATATTATTCGTCATTTGGGTTGAACGAGTTCATCATAGCGCTCGGCTACAAGAAAGAAGCGATCATACGATATTTCTTGGACCTGCATTACTACAGCTCGAATCTCACCATCCGCACCCGTGACGGTTCCATTACGGTTCACGATCAGCGGCACGGACCGGATTGGACTGTCCATCTCATTGATACGGGGCTGCTAACCGATACAGGCGGCCGCATCAAGCGGCTCGCACCCCACATGGGCAATTCAACATTCATGCTTACCTGGTGCGATGGCTTGTCTGACGTTAACCTTAAGGCTCTTCTCGCGTTTCACCGGTCCCATGGCAAGCTCGCGACTGTAACGACCGTGCGTGCGCCGGGACGCTTTGGTTACATCGCGCTCGATGGCGACGAGGTTAGCTGTTTTCGCGAGAAGCCAGTCGACGGAGACGGTTGGATCAACGGCGCCTTTTTTGTCTTGGAGCCGGGCGTATTCGAGTACATCGACGGCGACGCGGCCAGTTGGGAACGACAGGCTATGGAGCGGCTTGCTGCCGACAGGCAGCTCGCCGCCTATCGTCACAACTCGTTCTGGCAATGCATGGACACCTTGCGCGAGAAGCGGTTGCTCGACGAACTGTGGACCCAGGGGAAGGCTCCCTGGAAAACTTGGGAGTAAAAAGATGCGGGTCTTGGTAACGGGGCATCGGGGCTACATTGGCAGCCCCCTCGTTGAGCGGCTGAAAGCGGCCGATCATGAAGTGGTGGGCGTCGATACTGAGCTCTATGAAGATTGCACCTTTGGAGGAAACAAAGACAGCGGGATCCCGACTATCAACCGGGACATCAGAGAGCTGTCGCCCGCCGATCTCGAGGGCATTGACGCGATCGCCCACCTCGCCGGCATCTGCAACGATCCGCTGGGGGATTTGCTGCCGGAAACCACATACGACATCAACCACGCTGCGACAGTGCGGTTGGCAGATATTGCCAAAGCCAGTGGCGTTCGCCGATTTGTCTTCTCGTCCTCGTGCAGCGTGTATGGCGCTGCCGGACAAGAATGGATCGATGAACAGTCCGCACCCAATCCAATAACGCCTTACGGGCTCTCCAAGTGGAAAGCCGAAATCGATTTGAGCCGTTTGGCAGACAGCGGCTTTTCGCCGGTATTTCTGCGCAGCGCTACGGCATACGGCTTTTCCCCGCGCATTCGGTTCGACCTGGTTCTTAACAATTTGACCGCGCACGCATTCACGAGCGGCAAGGTGCTGCTCAAGAGCGACGGCATGTCGTGGCGTCCTATCGTCCATATCGAGGACATAGGTCGAGCATTCGTGGCGGCGCTCGAGGCACCGGTGGAGTCAGTCCATAACGAGATATTCAATGTCGGAATAACAACCGAAAATTATCGGATCCGGGAAATCGCCGAGATCATTGAGTCGACGGTGCCTGGCTCCCGCATCGAATTCGCTGCCGGGGCCGGCCCCGACAAGCGGACGTATCGGGTGGATTGCTCAAAGATTTCTCGTCTGCTGCCAAAGTTTAGACCGCAATGGACGGCGCGCCGAGGCGCGCGTGACCTCTACAGCAAATACAGCGAGTATGGGCTTCTGCTGGAGGACTTTGAAGGTGCGCGGTATCAGCGGCTCGCGTATCTCCAGTCGTTGATGGCCCGCGGCGCCATTGACGGTAATTTGCGCTGGGTTGTGCCGGCAGCAGGTTTGGGGACCAGCTCTGCACAGTCCCATGAAATCCTTTGATAGACGCTGGCTTTTAAACCGCGGGGCTACTGGGAGTTGGCCGTTGGAAAAGACTGCATGTCCTAACTGCAGATCGGAGGGCTGCTGTCATCCATTCTACGAAGTGCTGCGCGTTCCGACGAACAGCTGTCTGCTGGTGGAGGATCGAGCCCGGGCGCTGGCGTTTCCGACCGGCGATATCAGGCTCGCCTTCTGTAGCAATTGCGGCTTCATCTTCAATGCGGCGTGGGACCCTCAGCGCACGATTTACTCGAATCAATATGAGGAGACCCAAGGGTTTTCACCGACGTTCAACGCCTTCAACCGCGCCATCGCCGAGGAGCTCATCAACGCCTACGACGTTCGCGGGAAGACCGTGCTCGAGGTCGGTTGCGGCAAAGGCGAGTTTCTGAGCCTCATCTGCAAGCTTGGAGGCAATCGCGGCATCGGCTATGACCCGAGTTTTGTCCCCGCCAGGCAGGATTCGGAGCA
>Ga0126378_10001511_pt1 | contig 17283 bp, 12 predicted proteins | sample PanSoiMetPlot_23_FD_92587 | JGI IMG/M metagenome (GOLD analysis project Ga0126378, IMG submission 92587) | Tropical forest soil microbial communities from Panama - MetaG Plot_23 | ecosystem: Environmental > Terrestrial > Soil > Tropical forest > Bulk soil | place: Panama | collected 2016-02-17
GAAGATCATCATCGAGTACTTGTTCTCGAGACCGATGCCCGCGACCACGCCGAACCAAATCCACAGCCTCTCATTTCCGGTTTTGATGATGCGAATCACGAGATACGCGCAGGTCATCCAGAATAGTGGCTCGAATGCATTCATCGTGAAGGTGCTGTCCGACCCGAGAATGCCGGGCGCAGTGAGCGTGGTAATCGCCGCAAGTACCTGCGCGAAGCGCCTCCCACCGAGTTCGCGCGCAATCAGCGCGGTTAGCACAACCTCCACCGCCCCCGCGAGCGCCGGCAAAAATCGGATCGCGAGCAGCGATTGACCCAGCGTATGTCGCACCGCCCAGGCAATCATCGCGATCAGCGGCGGTTGATCGACATAGCCCCAAGCGAGATGACGGCTGCAGGCCAGGAAGTACAACTCGTCACCCAAGTACCCATACCTGTGCCCCGCGTACAAATGCACCACCAGCTTGCACGCGGCAATCAGGAGTACAATCGTGGTCGCGCCCAGCGTCGGAAACAGGTGCCTTTCGTCACGGCTCTCTACCGTTCCCCCCGCCATTTGCGGCTGCGACTCCGCCATCATTCTCGCTTGCTCTAAATTGCCAGCGTTGCAATTTTAGGGTTTTTTGAAACTAAAGAGGAAAAATGGCTCCCCGGGCTAGATTCGAACTAGCAACCCTTCGGTTAACAGCCTCGTGAGGGCGGGTGGCCCACCCTCCCCGATTCTGAATTTGTCGGAGTCTATCGAAAATGTGGGTGCCCCATCCATCGTTCGCCGCGGCGAATTCGATGCGTGGGCGGCGATGTGGCCGGATGCAGTTGCAACGATGTCTGTTCCCATTATGGACTCACATCAGGAGCAAAAACATCGAGAGATCAGGTTATTCGTAATCCCACCCTGCAAAAATCACGGAGGATGGGGCACCCACGCTTAGGGTAGTGTCGAGCGAAAAGCCTGGGCTACCCGTCCCGTCACTCGGTGATTGACATACCGGACGGCGGTAAATGCACCGCGAGGAGCAGAGGTTCCACATTTACTGCTAACGGTTGCTTGCCTCCTTGGGCCAGGTCCACGCATACCAGACGACAAGTAGCGATAATATAATTTCGATCAAGCCGTACATGGTGTAGAAGTACCAGCCTCTCGCGAGCGCCACGATCGCGACCATGACCAGCGTGTATACCACGCCGAAAAGGATGTTCACCCAGCGACTAAGTCGCACCGGCAGCACGACCGAGAGAAACGGCATCAGGCAAGGAACCACCATCACGCAAGACATCCCCAGCAACACGCCCTGGGCACTACCAGCGAAAGGCCGCCTTCCCTCTAGCATTCCTTGCAAATGCCCGGGCTGCCACAGCTGGAAATAGTCGGCATAGATGTAGAAAAACATGAGCGAAGACCATAACGCGACAAGCTTGAGCCGCACGTGAACCCTGATGTCCTCGAATGCCAATGGTGCTCCTCCCGTGTTGTGATAGAGCCGCTTAGTCTCGGGACAGGACCCGTTGCTTTGCCGCCGGCGCAACCGATGGCCCTATCCCTTGGCCGCGTTTATTGCAAGTGTCAGGGGCCAAAATATCAGCCCTTACCGGACGGATTGTCGGGGCGGGTGGCCCACTCTCCTTAATTCTGAATTTGTCAGAGTCTATCGAAAACGTGGGTGCCCTATCCATCGTTCGCCGCGGCGAATTCGATAAGTGGGCGGCGATGTGTGCCGGATGTCAGTTACAACGATGTTTGTTCCCATTATGGACTCAAATCAGGAGCAAAACCGTCGAGAGATCAGGTTATTCGTAATCCCACCCTCCGAAAATCACGGAGGATTGATTGCATAAGAACGAAGGCTCCAACTCGAACTCCAGAGTATCTTTCGGTTGAGGACCAAGAGTTCTGGACGAAGAAGGAGCCTTCTTATGATCATTGATGGGATAACGAAGTCGGCCTCGCAAACGATCCGCGTACACTGTTGCGGCTTCCAAACCGTGAAAGTGGCTCGGAACGAAGGAGGCCGAGATGCGCATTATAGGCTGCGATTTACATTCGCGACAGCAGACCTTAGCGATGTTGAACGTGGAAACGGGTGAGGTGGAGGAATGCGTCCTCTGCCATGAAGGGGATAAAGTACGACGCTTCTATCAGGCGCTACCGCGTCCGGTGCGAGTTGGTATCGAAGCTACAGGTTCCATGCAGTGGTTTCTCGAGTTAATGGAGACTTAGAGGTTGAGTGCATGGTGGGTGATCCAGCGAAGATCCGAGCCCACGAACCGCGCAAGCAAAAGAATGATCGTCGGGACGCTCTTTGTTGTTGCGCTTGCTAGTAGACGACTGGGGATGTTTCACCAACTATGGGACCGAATCATCCTTGGGAATGCGGTGCACGCGCGGAGTCCGCGGTACGTCCCTTCGATCGATGAACAGTTATGAATACCAAGTAGACGAGTACATTTCCACTAAGGCAGAAACAAATTGGGTCCCCAAAGAGCTTCCTGTGAATAACGGCCTTCTACGTCAATCCTGTTTCAAGCAACTACGCTATCGCATTGTCGTTTTGGTTTTCCTGGCCATAACCGCCGTCGCGCACATGTCATGCTCGCGAGATCGGGACTGGCCGGTCTATGGAGGTTCTCGCGCGGGCACCCACTATTCGCCTCTGCTGCAGATCAATCGTTCGAACGTGAAACAACTCCAAGCCGTCTGGACGTTCGACAGTCAGGAAACAGGCGGCCTGCAGACGAGTCCCATTGTTGTACGCGGCGTTCTGTTTGGGATAACACCGTCGCAGAAGATATTTGCGCTGGACGCCGCCACCGGGACACTGAAATGGAAATTCGACTCTGGCATTACAGGAACACAGCCCGATCGGGGACTCGCATACTGGGAGAATGGCGGAGATCGTCGCATTCTCGTGGGTATTATGAACTTCGTGTATGCGCTGGACGCGAAGACAGGAGAGCCCATCGCCGACTTTGGTGACCATGGCCGGATCGATCTGCGCGAGCATCTCGGACGTGATCCTGCGACAGTTTCGATTTTTTTGACCAGCCCGCCACTGGTTTACAAAGACCTGTTTTTCGTCGGCGGTCGCGAACCCGAGACATTGCCAGCTCCTCCGGGTGACATTCGCGCTTACGAGGTTGGCACAGGCAAGCTCCGCTGGAGCTTCCACACGATTCCTCATCCTGGCGAATACGGCTATGACACCTGGCCCAGAACAGCGTGGAAGACCAGCGGGGGCGCCAACAACTGGGCAGGCATGGCTCTCGATTCCCAAACGGGCATCCTCTACGTACCCACCGGCTCGGCCGCATTCGACTTTTATGGAGCGGATCGCATTGGCGACGACCTTTTTGCCGATTGTCTGATTGCGTTGAACGCTGAGACTGGACAGCGGATCTGGCATTTTCAGGGCGTCCGCCATGATCTATGGGACCGCGATTTTTCGGCGCCGCCGGTCTTGGTCACGGTTCAACGGGGTGGAAAGAGCATAGATGCCGTGGCTCAGACGACGAAGCAAGGATTCGTGTATGTGTTTGATCGAGCTAACGGTGCGCCGCTCTTTCCCATAGCATATGGCAAGTATCCGCCCAGTGACCTGCCCGGCGAGCTCACAGCCGAAGAGCAGCCCCTTCCGATTAAACCTGCACCCTACGCCCGACAGCTGCTGACCAAAGACTCATTGACGAGGCGCACGCCAGAAGCTCATCGATGGGCCTTGGAGCAATTCGGAAGGTTCCGAAGTGAAGGACAATTCGTGCCCCTTGGAACTACGCAGAGTACAGTCATCTTCCCTGGATTCGACGGTGGTGCCGAATGGGGTGGACCGGCGGTCGATCCTGAAACGGGAATTCTTTACGTGAACTCAAACGATATCGCCTGGGAAGCGCGCCTGGCGGAAAATGCGCCCCAAGCGCTCAACAAGATCAGTGGCCGCAGCATTTATCAGGAGCAATGTACTATCTGCCATCGCGACGATATGGCCGGCTCACCGCCACTTTATCCTGCGCTGCAACGTATCGGGGACCGGTCTGACCGGGCCACCCTCGCAAGCGTGATTCAGAAGGGACGTGGACGTATGCCGCCATTCCCGAATCTGTCCAACAATGAAATCAATGCCGTGATCGATTATGTGGTCAAGGGAGAAAACAAGGAACTGTCGGCGGACACCTCTGCGACGCAGGCGACGCGCTATCGATTCTCCGGATATACCAGGTTTCTCGATCCTGACGGCTATCCCGCTGTCTCCCCGCCCTGGGGAACACTGAATGCAATAAATCTGAACACGGGTGAATATGTGTGGAAGATTACTTTGGGAGAATATCCCGAACTCGCAGAGCGAGGACTGACGAACACCGGCAGCGAGAACTATGGAGGTCCCATTGTAACGGCTGGCGGCCTTTTGTTTATTGCAGCAACGAACTACGACAGAAAGTTTCGTGCCTTCGATAAGGCGACAGGAGAACTGCTTTGGGAGATTACGCTTCCGTTTGCCGGAAACGCTACACCCATCACCTATCAAATCAACGGTCGCCAATACATAGTGATTGCTGCCGGAGGCGGGAAGGATCTGTGCTCCAAATCCGGTGGAGCGTATGTGGCATTTGCGCTACCCCTGCTTTCACGGTAGTGCCGCAGGATTGTATTCACGTTTAGTCTCAACACCGGGTTAGTCTTTCAATGCTTGTGTCTGGAATTGGCGGGCGGCACACGGATTGGACAACGCCCCCTCGAGAGCAGCGGAGGGCCCGGGACTGGGAGAAATTGTAAATTCCTCGTGTGCGATTTGTCGGGTGGAGGTATGGGCATGTCGAATTCCGCTAAGGGGTACAGTGAAGGACTCGTCTCATATTTTGACCTACTCGGCTTCAAAGATCTGATTCAAGAGCGAGGCTGATTCCGCGAAAGTGGATCACATTCTCAATATATTGTCCAAGCTGAAGCAGCAAGCATCCGCTGGAGCCTTCGTCCTTATCCAATCAGTTTTGGGTGTTCACCGAGGCTGGACAGCGTGTCTAACATAACCTAGCAGGGACGCCAAAGACAATATTTGCAGCAACGACATTTTCTGACCATGCCGTCCGGACCACACTTCTGGACTACCCGGAAAGGTTACCGGACTATCTCAACTGGGAGCTTCTGTATCTCGCGAATGTCCAATTCCGATTGGCACTAGAGGGCACTATTCTTAGAGGCGGAATATGTCTCGGGAAGATGTATCACGACGCAGAGTTCATTTTTGGCCCAAATTTAGTACGTGCGTATGAATTAGAAAGTGGGTACGCAAACTTCGCCCGAGTCGTACTTGATCCTCGTCTGTTGCAGCGAGCACAAGCATCTTCGGAGCGAGTGTGGAGCGACTATTACACGCAAGCAGAAGATGGGATTTGGTTTTTAGATTACCTATTTGGAGCGTTCTTGGATTCCTATTCGTTGTCCTCCGCAAAAATTAGATCTGACTTAAGCCGCAGTTCGTTCGAGCCCGTATTCATGATGGAGTCCACCCAAAATCGCCGTTGAGATGAGTCTCTCCGAGAATGCATTCGCCTGCGGAGTTCGGACCGGGGTCTTGAGGGCTCGCACTCCAAGCGCAGCGACGGCCGTGTCCAGTTCTGAGGAGAACGCCGCGTGGCGATCATGAATGCGCAACCGGTATGTGTGATCGCTCGGTATCGCTTCTCTCAGCTGTTGTATCGTCCCATCGGCTGTGGGCTGGGCGGTACCGCGCCGCAATTACCCTATTCCATGGTTTGTCCGCCGACGCGGGCCTCCTTCAACGCCGCATTACCTCTTTGGTCTCCCATGTGTGCAAGAGCTTGGGCAATATTGTGGCGCTCAAGTCCGTCCGGCTCGACCGACAACGCTTGCGCTATTTGTGGAATCGTGTCAAAAGCATGGTCGTTCGCAAGCTGCGCAGCGGCGAGGCCACGGCTGTGCGAATCAGGACTCCTCAGAGCTTTCAGAAGTTCTGGCTTGCTGAGACCTACGTGGCGCTTTTGCAACGCCTCGGCAAGCGTAAGCGGTTGCTCGGCAAGCAGCGCACCGTGACTTGCGATTAGGACGACAACCGCCAACAACTGCTTGCAAAGCGACCTGAGACGAAGAGTCATAACGAATCCAGCAGTTGGCCGCCGCCCATGTAACCTCGGGCTTACGCCATTGAGATCGACCCGGCACCCATTCTAGTGGCTGGTTCTGATTCGACACATTCAAAAATCCAATTGGACTATACGCGCTGCAACAGTCATCCTGATTACGCCGCCCGCGCTTAAGCTCGTCCGCCCACGCGGCTTTTACATTTCCGTGTCTGAACATCACAACGTTTCATGGGGGTCGCTCGTGGATTACGTCGTGCCTGCTGAAGTTGCCAGAAAGATGGTGATAGCCGGAAGCGGAAAGGCGCAGCTCCGGCCTTCGGAAGTTTTGGTTCGCGGCATCCTCTCCGGCGCGTTGCTCGGTGTCTCCACGAGCCTCGCCCTGACCGCAACATTGCAAACGCAGAAGCCCATTGTGGGAGCACTGATCTTTCCCGTGGGGTTCGTGATGATCGTCGTGCTTGGACTTGAGCTCGTGACCGGCAACTTTGCCCTCGTTCCTTTGGCTCGCATTCAGGGCACCGCGACGACGGCGGAGGTCCTAGGCAATTTGGTATGGGCCTTCGCTGGCAATCTGCTCGGCAGCGTGGGATATGCCGTGCTGCTGTCACTAGTACTTACAGGCTTTGGTCACCAGTCGGCAACCGGCATCGCTCCTTTGATTGTGTCGGCGGCCGAGGCAAAAACTCTTGGTTATGCCGGCCTCGGGGCAACGGGGCTCGCAACATCCTTCGTCAAAGCCATTCTTTGCAACTGGCTGGTTTGTTTTGGCGTGATCATGGGTATGACTTCCAGTTCGACCCTGTCGAAGATCGCGGCAGCGTGGCTGCCCATCTTTATGTTTTTTGCCCAGGGGTTTGAGCACTCAGTGGTGAACATGTTTCTCATCCCTGCGGGCATGATGCTGGGAGCGAAGGTCTCCCTCGCTCAATGGTGGTTGTGGAATCAGATTCCGGTCACACTGGGGAACGTGGTAGGCGGGTTCCTGCTTACGGGTCTTCCTCTCTACTACACCTACTACCGCCAGGCTGAGATCAAGACCATGGAGCCACAAGTCGTTGCCGAGCAAGCGGTAGGACAGGAAGTGCCGGCATAAACGATTTCGTATGTTGTCTCTTTTTCACATTTTTCCACGACGCCACGCGGAGGCACTTCTAAATCTGCTCGCGCAAACAATATCGGGACTGAGGCGTGAGTAGAGGCAAGGTTTACATCGTGGGAGCCGGGCCTGGCGACGCAGAACTGTTGACCATCCGGGCTGCCAAGGTGCTGCGCGAAGCCGATCTCGTCCTTCACGATGACCTCGTCAGCCGGGACGTCCTCGACTGCATCAATTCATGCGCCTACGTTCAGAATGTGGGAAAGCGATGCGGGAATAAGTCGACTTCCCAGAATGAAATCAATGAACTGATGATCCAGGGAGCGCGCGCTGGGTTCATGGTGGCCAGAATCAAAAGCGGCGATCCATTGATCTTTGGGCGAGCAGCGGAAGAAATACGAGCCCTGCGCGAAGCAGCCGTCGCATTTGAGATTGTTCCAGGCGTAACGTCAGCGCTTGCGGCGGCTTCGGCTTTGCAAATTTCGCTCACGGAACGCCACGTGTCCTCCCACGTCGTGCTTACAACCGCGCATCAGGTCGAAGGACAAAGCACGAGCTGGACTAGAGTATCCCGTCAAGACATGACATTCGTGGTTTACATGCCGGGGTCGGATTACGAGAAGCTTCAGCAACAACTCCACGAAGCAGGATTCGCGGCCGATACGCCTTGCGCCGTGATCTCGTGCGCTGGGCTCGAAGACCAATCGGCAGTCTGTGCCAACGTCGGCGAATTGCATCGCCTGCAGCCACTACTTGCTCCTTCAGTCGTGATTGTCGGCGAAGTCTGCGGAGCTGCCGCTGCCACGGCGGCAGCCCAAATCGAGAGTATGCGAGTGCTGTAATTCCGACATTCATCTCCCCGCTGATAGTTCATATCGGTATTTTGAATTTCTCCAGGCCCGGCTGCCTTGGGATACTTGCTAGCTGATAGTTGGGACTCCAACCATGGCAATCAGGCCTGCAGATTTTCCAATACGACTCTGTTCAGGTGACTTCAGCAGCTACTTTGCGAGAGACGGGTGGCGATGCAGAAGCTGATCGTCGTCGGAAATGGCATGGCCGGGGTTGCTTGCGTGGAGCAGATCCTCAAGCACTCGCCGAAGTTCGAGATCACCATCTTTGGTGACGAGACCCACGTCAACTACAACCGAATTCTGCTCTCTTCCGTCCTGGCAGGAGAGAAGTCTCCCGATGACGTCGTTCTGAATGGCCTGAATTGGTACGAGGAAAATGGGATTCGTCTCAGACTTGGCGTTCGCATAACCAATGTCGATGCAGAGGCAAAAACTGTCAGCGGGGATGATGGAAGCGTCACGGCGTTTGACAAGCTGCTGCTGGCGACGGGGAGCACACCGATTGTTCCATCCATCGACGATGTGAAGCGAGACGGTGTTTTCGTATTCCGCAATCTGGACGATACTCGCGCCTTGCTTGAACGTTGTCGTCCCGGACTCAAAGCCGTCGTAATCGGTGGCGGCCTGCTGGGACTTGAAGCTGCCCGCGGCCTCCAGGTGCAGGGCTGCGATGTGACGGTCGTTCACTTGATGGAAACGCTGATGGAACGCCAGTTGGACCCAGTCGGCGGCAGCTATCTGGCGACCAAGATGAACCAGTTGAGAATCACCGTGCTGTTGGGTCTCTCTACAACTGCAATCCTGGGTAACGGCAAGGTGGAGCGCGTTCAATTCAAAGGCGGGGGCAGCATTCCTGCCGATCTCGTAGTAATCGCGGCGGGTATTCGCCCCAGAGTGGATCTTGCGCTACAGGCAGGATTACAGGTGAAGCGCGGCATCGTCGTCAACGATTACATGGAAACCTCGCACCCCGACATCTTTGCCGTCGGCGAGTGCGTGGAGCACAACAACACCTGCTACGGGTTAATTGCTCCTCTTCTGGAACAGGGCAAAGTTCTGGCGGCCACCATCACTGGGAACAAAGGACCAAGGTACGAAGGTTCAGTATCAGCCTCCAAACTCAAGATCATGGGGGTAGACGTTTTCTCCGCCGGGGACTTCAGCGAAAAAGTCGATGGCACCGAGACCATCCGGTATGAAGATCCTTCGATCGGCGTCTACAAGAAACTCACTCTGAAGAATGGCAGGTTGGGCGGAGTGATCCTCGTCGGCGATGCGTCCGACAGCCATCGCTACATGGAATGGCTCCGTGCCAGGACCGATCTTGGGGCGATGCGGCGACATCTCCTCTTTCCACCTGCTGCAATCGACGATGGCTTGGATGCGGCGCACCTGTCGGACACCGACACCGTTTGTGGATGCATGGGAGTGACCAAGGGAGCAGTTATTCACGCAATACACGACAGGCGCGTCAGTACCCTGGCCCAGCTCAAAGAATGCACGCGTGCTTCGACAGGATGTGGAAGCTGTACCGCGCTTTGCCAGCAGATCCTCAAGGCAGTTGTCCCCGAGTTCCAGGAGGAAATAAAGAAGACCCTCTGTAAATGTGTCCCGTTCTCTGAGGACAGCTTGCGCGAGATCCTGCGCAGTCAAAAACTAAAGTCCGTTCAGGAAGTTCTCGAGATTTATGGCGACGGCATCGGCTGTGAAGTGTGCAAGCCGGCGCTGAGCTACATGCTCGACATGCTCTGGTGTGGCGATCATGATGAGGATCGCTCAGCGCGCTTCATCAATGATCGCGTTCACGCCAACATTCAAAAAGATGGAAGCTTCTCGGTAGTGCCTCGCATTCGCGGCGGAGTAACCTCGCCGGACGAACTGCGCCGCATCGCTGACGTCGCGGACAAGTATCAAGTCCGTATGGTGAAAATCACCGGAAGCCAGCGCATCGATCTTCTCGGGGTGAATAAATCGGACCTGCCAAAAATCTGGGCCGATCTTGGAATGCCTTCCGGACAGGCCTACACCAAAGGTGTCCGCATGGTGAAGACCTGCGTCGGCACGGACTTCTGCCGATTTGGAACTCAGGATTCCACAAGCGCTGGCATCGAACTGGAGCGCCGGCTGGAAAATCTCTACACTCCGCACAAAGTCAAGATGGGCGCGGTGGGCTGCCCGCGAAATTGCGCTGAAGCCACCGTGAAGGATATAGGTCTAGTCGGACAGGAGGGGAGTTGGCAGGTGGTCGTAGGAGGAGCGGCCGGTAAAACAGTTCGCAAGGCCGACCTGTTGATCACTGTTGCCGGTACCGACGAGGCACTCGAGGCTGCTGAGCTGTTCTTCCAGTACTACCGGGAACATGCAAATTACCTTGAGCGGACTTATGACTTCGTCGAACGCATTGGAATCGAGAAAGTCCGCAAAGAGACCGTCTACGCAACAGACATGTCAAAGCAAGGATTACTCGACCGTCTTCGCAAATCCAAAGCACTTGCCAAAGATGCGTGGCTGGAACGGAATGAGCCCAGGACGGCGACGCAGTTCGTACAGATCACACCGATGGAGGTGTTCGCTTGAATTCTGGACGTACCTGGGTACGTGTCACTGAGTGTAAGAACATCCCACTGCGGCAAGGTCGCACAGTTCGTCTGGGAGAGCGCGAGATCGCCATTTTCAATCTGGGAAGTCGCTTTCTGGCTGTCGAAAATCGCTGCCCGCATCAGGGAGGTCCCCTAAGCGATGGGATCGTGACAGGCAGCAGCGTGGTGTGTCCGCTTCACGCCTGGAAGCTCGGTTTGGAAGACGGCAGAGTCGAGCGCCCTGCGGATAGACCCCATAAGTGTGTGGAGACGTTTGCTACCAAGATCGAGAACGGGACGGTGGTGGTTGAAATTCCTCTAACGCGTGGCGCCACGACTTGCCATGACGAAGCCATGATCGATCTTTGTGTTAGCGAACCATCACGGCTCGATCGTAAAGAGCTTTCCGCCCGAGCGTACGAATCGGCGTTCGACTTTTTGGCATAAGACAAATCGAAGGGAGATCCTTGTAGTGTCATTCACCACGGGTGTCTATCCCTGCCTCGACGGGGATCGTGAAACCAGGAGCGCAAGCGTTCTCTTTTGGGATTCTAATGGGTTGCCCACTTTCCAATTCCTGTTACTCGTCTGCCTCCTAAGTTTCGCTGCCGCTTCCGTCATCGGGCAGCAGACGAGTCCCAAAGTCAATAGTGCCGCACCAACCACCGGTCCGAACAACCCCAAGCTCCTTTCCGATGAGTTCAATAAAGAACTTCCGAAATGGCTGCGCTTCAATGGGGAGTATCGCGCGCGTTTGGAGGGCTTTAGCGGAGGCGGATTCAAACCGAACAACTCAGACGTTTATTTGCTGAGCCGATTGCGAATCAACATGGTCATCCAGCCGGGCGAGTGGGTGAAAGTTGCTTTCCAGGCGCAAGACGCGCATGTGTTCTGGAAAAATCAGAATCCGGCCACGCCTCCCTTTCAAGACGCCATGGACCTGCGCCTCGGCTATCTCGAGATTGGAGACATGGAGAAGAAAGCAGTCGATGTGAGAGTTGGTCGTCAAGAACTGGCGTTTGGAGATGAACGTCTAATTGGGAATACAAATTGGCTGAATACTGCACGTAGTTTTGACGGCCTTCGCGGGGCCTATCGAAAAGGTGGATGCCGCGTAGACGTTTTTGGCGCTCGCGTCGTGCAACTCACTGACGGAGAGTTCGATTTGAATACTCCAGGCAACAACTTCTATGGAGTCTATGGCGGCGCAGAGAAGCTGGTGCCCAAGGCCACAATCGAGGCGTACTTTCTGTGGCGGCGCGCTGCTAACTCAAAAATGAAGACCGGAGGCACAGGCATTCTCAACTTCGGCACCTACGGACTGCGATGGATCGGCAAATTGCAGGGCGACTTCGACTATGGAATCGAGATGGACAAGCAGGCTGGATCGGTCGGAACAAATTCAATCAGCGCATGGGCCGGCCACTGGGTAGTGGGACGAACTTTTCCGAAGACCAGGCTCAAACCACGTTTTTCCGTGGAGTATAACCATGCATCTGGCGACAACCCCAAAAACCCCATCACGATCGGCACCTTCGACCAGCTCTATCCGACCGCTCATGATAAGTACGGCCTAGCCGATCAAGTCGGGTGGAAAAACATACACGATGCGAGAGCCGGAGTAGAACTCAAACTGGCCGCTAAGTGGACTCTTGTGGGCCGATACAACGCCTGGTGGCTCTCAAATACACATGATGCGCTCTACAATGCCACGAGCGCCGTCATTGCGCGCGTTCCAAACGGCTCGGCAGGAAGATTTGTGGGCCAGGAGTTGGATTCCATAGTTGCGTATAACCTCGCCAGGCAGATACAGCTCGGCGCTGGTTACGGGCACATCTTCCCTGGAACATTCCTGAATAGGGCGACACAAGGAAGTTCCTACAACTTTCCGTACGCATCTACGACGTTTTTGTTCTAATCAGACTGCCATGATCGGAACTAGTCGAAATCCAGCCGCTGCCGGTTGGGAGCTACTGCTGTAGGATTTTTTCTCTTATGCCGCAACCCGGTTTTGATGGTCTTCTGGTGCTCGCACTCGAGAGCCGTCGCGCCCAGGAAATGTCCAAGCTGATTGCCAACAACGGCGGTCGTCCTCTCGTGGTTCTCTCTGTCCGAGAATTGCCGCTGGAGTCGAACACGGAAGCGCTGGACTTCGCCCGCGCCCTTGATGAAGGCAGCTTCGGCATGGTTGTTTTCATGACCGGGGTCGGAGTTCGCCTGCTGCTGCGTATCGTGGAACTCGTCTATTCCAGCGAGAGGTTTGCCGAGCTGCTGCGCAGCGTAACAGTCGTAGCCCGCGGGCCCAAGCCAATCGCAGCTCTTCGCGAGATCGGCGTACCCATCAACCTGACGGTTCCAGAACCTAACACCTGGCGCGACCTGCTCGCTACGCTCGACGAGCGAAAACATGACTTTCCTCTTCTGGGAAAGCGGATAGCGTTGCAGGAGTATGGTGTTCGAAATCCGGAGTTGCTGACTGGACTTGAGCAGCGCGGCGCGAAAGTGACTTGCGTACCCGTCTATGAATGGACACTGCCGGAAGATGTACGCCCGCTTCAGGAAGCCGTGGGTGCGATTGTGCGTGGCGAAGTGAATGTCGTGCTGGTCACATCTTCCGTGCAGATTAGACACTTGCTGGCAGTTGCTGAGAGCATGGACAGCGCCGGCGCCCTGCGCAACGCCCTGGCGCAGACTGTCGTCGCCTCCATCGGACCGATGACCTCCGAGGAGATACGTCAGCAAGGCCTGACGGTGGACATGGAGTCCACCCGTCCTAAGATGGGCTTCATGGTTCGGGAAGCCGCTCAGGCATGCAGCACGCTGTTGGCAAAAAAAATTAGAGAGTGACTGCCTACCATCCGGTCACGGCCATCAGCAATGAATCGAGAGAGTTGCTTACGCCGGTAGCAGCATCCCCTTCTCCAGGTGCCGAGTGATGTGAGCATAGGCTGCAGCATTGGGATCGTGCAACGCCGTGCTCCTGAAGGTCAGCAATAGCACAAACTAGGTGCTTCAACGAGCGACCAAAGCGATCAATCTTCCACACCAGTACGCCGACAAACCTGCGCTGATGCGCGTCCTGTTGCGCAGCTTGCACTAGGTTCTTGCAATCAGGCTCGCCCCGCGGTACGCCCGTACTTCCGGCGATACTGTGCCCGGATCGTCATCAGCCGCGCTGGGTTCACTGGACCCTCCGAGGTTATCTGTGCGTTCTACCCTGTGCCCTGGTCGGCGTAAGCTAGACCGTTGAATTGATTGGGTGCTCTCGCATCCAGCACAGGCTGGATGTTCGCATAGCAGAATCATGGCCGCGGTAGTGGCCGGATCGATGGCTGGTGGAACTTGATTCCACCCAGATGTGATTCCAAGTGAATGCTCCAGAGTTTTGGTCCTCAACCACACTGGCTCATTCACGTGCCTTCGGCACGCAACAGGTGTCGTGTATCTTGACAACGCCTTCGTTCTTATCGAGGGGCACCCGGCACCCGGCATCACGGCGCGGCTGAATCCGCTGCGCTTCCCTGAACTCCTGCCTTTGTTTCTTGAACGTCACTCCAGCCTGCGCAAGTACGCTAACAATGCGGCGCGCTCCTCCGGCTTGGGTGGACGATCGATGTGAACGCCATCCGTGGTCAGCATCGGCGCGGTTGGCACAGTGGCGGCGACGAAGCGGAAGAACGCGTCGTAGTGGTCGAGCATTTCTTCCAGTGTGGCGGCACTGTTGTTGTGGAAATAAGGAGCAGTTCTGGCAATGCCGCGGAGCTGCGGCACGTCGAAGGCGCCAAAGTCTGCTGCATTGCCTGTGAGCAGGCCCCGTCCAGGGTCGCTGGTCACCATGCGCGTTTTCGTTCCGTTAGCAGCGGTGATTTCGTAGGTGCGAACATTCTTCATCATCTGTTCCGAACACGGCGCGAAGCCGAACCCCACCGGCCGAGGGCACGTGTCGCGGATTCTGTGATAGCGGGGGATCGCGTTCGGAGTGGTTGTGGCAAATACCTGTTCGATGGGCGTGGATTGAGTGGGGTGGCTGCCGTTATTGCCGTGGCACTGTGCGCATGCTCGATTGAAGACAGCTTTTCCCTGCTGCTCCAGCAGCGTAAGTTCCGGATCGGGATCAGGCAGCGGTGACGTTCCCGCTTCCATGGCTTCAGCGAGTTCGTGAACCGAGTCTGAGGAAAAGATCGTCTTCTCAAAGGCCGCAATCCTGTCGAGCAGCTTCACGCTCGGAGCCGACTTGATCTGCGCATGCGCCACCATCGCTCGGAACGCCTGCTCCTGCAGCGTCAGGAAACGTCCGTCCCACTGATATCCGCCTGTTGGGCCCGGTCCCTGCGTCGAAACCGGGTTTCCGCCATCCGGTCCGGTGATTCCCACATTCAGAAGCGAGGGGACAGCGCGCCATACGTCGACGAAGGTTTCGCTCGACGGCTGATTCGTTGCAGGGTCGATGAGCTTCACATTGGGAGGCAGTGGCAGAGTAATGCGAATCAGTCCAAGCTTCGTCAAGTTCGAGTAGTCGCTGGCGGCCTCACCGTTCACGCGGAAGTCGTCAGCATCAATCGCCCGAAACAGCGGGTCGTCGGCATTGGGATCGTGAGCCCGCCTCTCCATCAGGGTCTCGAAGCGGGCCTGCGCCTGCGCCGGCGAGAGCTGATACACGCCTCCCGCAGGCATATGACAATCCGCGCATGAACGCCCGTTCCCGCCCAGCTCCTTGAGTTTGCGATCGTGAAAGGCCTTCCTTCCCAGAACGACGTCGTTGCAAGGATGGTGTTCGCAACCCAGTCCTTCGCCTTCCCCTACACGGATCTCACTCTGATCAGGAGACTGGTCATCATCATCCTGAGATGACATCTTGGATTGTGCGAGCGGATCTTGAGCCGCGATCGATCGCGGATTCCATGCACCAAAAACGATGATCAGCCCGCCGAATACCATTCCGGCAATCACCGACCTCTTTCGCGCACAAGTGGTTGTCAGGGAACGCATGTGCTTCTTCTCCTTCATCCGCCTGGGGAATCCCTATCGCCGCGCCTGGATATATAACCTTGCGTATATATGCATGGAAGTTCAAAATACTCAATAATTGTTGAGGAATTCTCATCAATGGAATTTAGCAGCCGGCAGCTGCGTGCCTTTGTGTTGGCGGCGCAGCACCAGAGTTTTACGCGCGCCGCAGAGGCATTGTTCATCACGCCCTCGGGCCTCAGCGTTCTGATTCGGGAACTGGAAACTCAGCTCGGCTTCCGGCTTTTTGACCGGACTACGCGCCGCGTGGCGCTAAGCGCTCACGGAAGCGCATTACTCCCAGTGGCACAGCGAAATCTCGACGAGATTGAGCGTGCGTCGGCGCGCATCGGCAAGTCAGCCAGGCAGGCGACTTCGACCATCTCGATCGGCGCCACGCCGTTAATGATTACGAATGTTCTCTCGGAAGTGGTGCGCGAATTTCGCATACATCGCCCCGATCTGAGGTTGCTCTTGTTCGATGGTGTCGACCCACCAACCATCTTTCAAATGGTCGAAGAGCGAAAGCTGGACATGGCTTTGGGCGCATCCTTCAAACGCAAAATGGGAATGCAGCGCACGCCTCTGTTCCGGTCATCTCTGATGTTGATCCGGCCCAGCCGGACTCGTCATTCTGCACTTGACACAGCGACTTGGTCCGCGTTGCAGGGAGAAATCGTGTTTACCGTGCCGGCAGGCCGTCCCATGCAGCACCTGGTCAGCAAAAGTCTTGCCCACGCAGGGGTGACGCCGAAGGAGATGGTTGTGTTGAATTACTTCGAGACACAAATCGCGATGGTTGATGCAGGCGAGGGTGTCGCGGTGATTCCCTCATTCGCCCTCCCAATGTGCCAAAACCGGAACATTAAATACAGCCGCCTGATCAGTCCCGAAGTCCACATCGATTTCCATGTTGTCCGCAATCGCTCCCGCAAGCTTCCCGCCGGCGCCGACGACTTCATAGCTTTCCTCCAGACCTACATGTCGCAGTGGGCTCGAGAAATGGGTGTGCAGTAGTTTGCCCCAGTGTCGGCCGGGTTCTATCAAAGCAGTTAACCGTGAGCGGCACGGTCACTAGCGCCAAAAGCTTGTCGCGAGGCTCACCCGGTTTTGTAACTCTATCTCCGATTAGATTCGGCAAGTCAAGGCCGACTTCGAACTGGTGGGCGGGCTACCCTTCCATCAGACTCCAAGACAATTGGATGCCCTACTCTTGTTTAGTTCCATATTGACACGGGAACAGAAGGCGAGGCCACCTGCCGTGTTTCGTATGGCACTCGTGAAAGTGTCACAAAGACCTGACGCGTTGGCACCGAGGGGTTCTAAAGTCACTTTTCAATGCGATACCGTCGCGTTACCTATTGGATCGTTTCCGCGATTTTGTTTCTTTTGAATTGCCAGGCTCAAACCGGCGACAGGCAGGCGGTGCAAGATATTCCGCCGGGTTCCCTGATATCCGTGAAAACCCAGTTCGGCAGCAAGAGGTGCGCTTTCCAGATCGCAGGCGATACCGAATTGTATTGCGACGTCGTTACTTTCCACCGCCAAAGCATTCGCCGGGTTCGTCTGGAGCACCCTAATGCGAGTGCCGTCCTCGGAGCGGTGGTCGGTACCGGAATTGGAATTGGAGTTGGAGTGGCAGTCACGAACAATTC
>Ga0126378_10001512_pt1 | contig 17280 bp, 13 predicted proteins | sample PanSoiMetPlot_23_FD_92587 | JGI IMG/M metagenome (GOLD analysis project Ga0126378, IMG submission 92587) | Tropical forest soil microbial communities from Panama - MetaG Plot_23 | ecosystem: Environmental > Terrestrial > Soil > Tropical forest > Bulk soil | place: Panama | collected 2016-02-17
CGAGTGGAAGTTCACCCGCGCCGATCTCGCCAAGCTCCTCCAACGCCTGGCGTCGAAGGAGGCAGGACGGCTGCCCGAAGCGGCATGAATACATCACCGAATTTACGTGCCAGAGCACTAAGGCCAGGTTGGCGCTGCGCAGTTCGGGCTGACGTCCCACCAGACCCAGACTCCCTTCACGTACTCCGGCGCCCGGCCGACCACCCACGACATCGTGGCTACAGCCTCGTCCTCGTGGTTCATGGGTCCGACCACCACGGTCCGCACCTGCCAGTGGGCGAGATCGCACGCAATGGATCGCCTGAGTGTCTCGCTTCGAGGCGGGATGGTGTTGCTCAACTCGATCGTGCGCAGCACGCTGAAGGTCGAGGAGGAAGGGGGATCGAACGCAACCGTGCCATCAGGGCCGGGGACAATGGCATATCCCTCAGGCATCCGGTAGCGGTAACGGGCCGCCGACTGCCAGTTCATAGCCGTCGCGTCGAGAGGTCCGGCCCAGGGCACGACCAGGGTCACACTGCCGAGAGGGATCCGGGCAACCTCACGACTGGAAAAGAACGGCGGGTCAGCGCGCTGTGACACCCAGGGGGTTGCCATGGGTGCCAGCAGCAGCAGAGACAGCGTCGCCAGAACCACTGGAGGAACGCGCACGAGAAAGCCATGACCAGTGATGACGGCGCCGTGCACAAATTGCGCGAGCAGGACCCCGGCGAACAGGTAGAAGTGCATCATCAAGCGTGACGGCAGGGCCTGCGCCAGGACCGGTATCTGGCCGATCAGCCACCAGGGAAGCAGCGGCTGCTGGAAAACCCTGCCGAAAAGGTGCAGGTGAGGCCCCAGGGAGAGGATCACGACCGCCCCCGCCACCATCGAAGCCCATTGAATCAGTGCCCGGTCCCTCCAACGCCAGACCGTGAGGGCAGCCAGCAGCAGAAGTGGAAGGCCGATGTACCCGTCCCACTCGACCTCCAGGCCGGTGAAGCTGTCGGTCAGCTTCACCAGCTGCTGAGGCGCGATCAGCCTCAGGTGGTTAGGCACCACCAGGCTCCCAACGTCGGTCACGAACGTGTCCGGTGGCTGGATCAGCCCGTGCACGACCTGAGGTCCCAACTCCATGGTCAGCAGGCCAGGGGCGCCGAGCGCGAGGCCGAGCGCCAGGGCGACGCCACCACCTCTGGCCAGTGCAGACAGCGCCGGCTGGAGCGGGGTCCGATGGAGGCGCGCCACAACGAGCAGAGCCGCCAGGCCCAAGATGGCAACCAGGGCGGTGGTGGCCAGCAGCTCCGAAGACGTATAGAGCTGCAGTCCGGCCACGAGCCCGAGCAGTGCGCCTGACAGCGTCGCTGGCCACCGCATCCGGATCAGCAACTCATGGAGGAGCAGTAGCACGAGCGGTGGCAGCCAGGCCATGACCATGCCCAGGTGCCCGAGCTCGTGGGCCATAACGTACGGCGAGAAGCCGTAGAGCAGGCCGCCAAGGAAGGCGGCTCCATGGTTGGGAACCAGGCGGCGGATGGCTGCTGACGCGGCCCAGGCCGAGAGGGCCGGCCCCAGCGTCATCAGCAGGTTGTAGGACACGATCGGACCCCAGACCGTGGTGATGGGACCGAGGAGCACAGCCGGTGCCAGGGGCGTGGGCGTCCACATGAGGTTGACGCCGCCCGGATAGTCCAGGTAATCGGTGAGCCAGGGGTTCTGTCCCAGGGCCAGCGCGTGCAGCGGCCAGCCCAGGGTCCACATCGTCTGTATGGGATCGTTGCCGCCACCGATCAGGAGCCCTGTCGGGTCCCGCCAGGCCGCGCGGAAGTACGCAAAGGCGATGCCCAGATAGGTGACTGGTGGAGCAAGGCATCCGAGCCGCATGGTCATGAGCCCCCTCACTCACAGGTCGGAGGTCAGTGGCGCCGGCTCCTCGCGCGCCGCACCGAAGAGCTCAAGCGGAGTGGCCGGCCACGGTCGGCAAGCGCCTGGCGGGCGGCCGCGACCGAGCCTGGGTCCGCCCCGTCCGCGGCCCGGACCATGAGGCGGCGGAGCCACGGCAGCGAAAGGACGTCGATGCGGAGCACCGGCAGGAAGCCTGCCTCGGCGATCGCCTTCTCGCCCACCGCCCCGATGCTGCCTATCCAGAGACGGACCAACCCCTCCTCCTTCGCCTGCGCAGCGATGGAGAACAACAAAGCCCGGAACATGCCCTTCTTGCGATGGGCGGGGAGGGTCACACAGTTCCACAGATATGCCTCGCCCCTTCCAGGTTCGATCTCCAGCTCGACCTCCCCGATCCACTCGGCCCTGGTGGACAGCCAGCCATACGCGATGACGTCGGGGCCGAGCCACGCGGCGAAGCAGCGGCACCCCCGGGCGAAGCGCTCTGCGGCGAGATCGCCCTCCTGCCCCATGGCGGCCGCGAGGGCGGGTGCAGAGCTCGAGACGACCTCCCTGAACTCGACCGGAAGCGCGGCGGGCGGCGGACTCAACGCGCGCGTGTCCGCCGCCCACAGCGTGCCTCGGATCAGAATCGGAAGAAGAGGCCGCGAACCTTCTCGATGACCTCCGGGTCGCCGGTCGCCGACCCGCCCGGAAAGCGGCCGAAGACCGTCAGCACGAAGTCAGAGGGTGTGTAGCGGAAGACCGCCTGGCAGCCTTTGAAGTCGCCCTCCTCAGGCTGCGAGGACCACTGGCCGTCTTTGACCGTCACGCGCCACTTGCCGCCCCAGGGACCGGAGACTTCCATGCCGTAGACGGCGTCGACTCCCTCGGCCGCCTTCTGATCGACCGTGTACTGCATGATGATGTGGCAGTACGGGATCAGCACGCCCGCCGTGGGTTCGTCGAGCTCGGCCAGCTTGTCGCCCAGACCATATTCGATGTCGTACGGGTGGATCCCGTAGTCCATGATGTGGAAGGCTGGGTAGAAGCCGGCCGGCACGGGGCCCATGTACGGGTGGGTGACCATGAAGCCGGTCCACTCCTCGGGCGTGAGCGCGTCGAAGATCGCCATCATCTTCGACCTGTCGTCCTTGAGCCGGCCGAGCGCCTCATCGCGTGAGAGCTTCCGGAACTCGAGGGCGTGGTCGTTCAGCATCTCGCCCATGACCGGGAGGCCGAGCGCGCCTGCGCTCTCCCCCTTCCGGGCGACCTCCCACCGTGAGAGGTAGCCCTCGGTGACGTCGATCATGTGACCGACGAGGTCGCGCACCTCCCACTCGGTGCAGCGCGTCTGGACGTTCCAGTTCTTGGGGTCCTCCACCAGGTCGGAGAACTTCTTCTGGTCGCGGCGAAGGACGTCGAGGACGGTGTCCTTCCCCTCAGCCGCCATCGGGTTGACCGGAGCCATCAGTGCGCTCATCAGTGCATTCGTCCCCCAGGGTCAGATTGCGACCACCCGAAACCGGATCAAGGTTCTGCGCTGCTCGTCGCGGTGGTCGGTACGACGATCGGCGGCAGGTTGAAGTTCAGCTTCTCGCGCCGCCCTTCGTACTGGGGCGGCAGCTGAAGGGCCGAGCCGAGCGCCTCGGGCGCCTCGTCCACGGTGAACCCGGGCTGGTCGGTTGCGATCTCGAAGAGCACGCCGCCGGGCTCCCGGTAGTAGATCGAGCGAAAGTACTTGCGGTCGATCACCGGCGTGACGTCCCGCCCGGCGTCGACAAGGACGTCGCGCCAGGCCAGCTGCTGGCCATCGTCCGTGGCCCTCCAGGCGACGTGGTGCACCGTGCCCGCCGCTTCCTGTCCTCGGGGCGTATCCGGGGCCTCCACCACCTCCACCAGCGCACCCGGCCCTCCAGGACCCGTCTCGAAACGTGTGCGGCCGTCCTCGCGGCCGGCCTGACGGAACCCCATGGTGTCGCGGAGAAGGCGGACCGTAGAAGGTGCCTCCCCAACGCAGAGGGTGACCGAATGGAAACCCCTGATGGCGTGGACCGGGTCTACCGGGCCGCCTGGCCAGGGGACCCAGCGCGCGTCGGAGGCCGCCCCTACCAGCTCCAGCTGCATGCCATCCGGATCACGGATGGCGATGGCCTGGACATCAAAGCGAGTGGTCTCGGAGGCTTCGATGCCGAGCTCGCGAAGGCGGCGCGACCAGTAGGCCAGCGACTCGCTGGGAACCCCAAACGAGACCACCGTCACCTGCCCGCTGCCCTGCGGGCCGCTGGCCAGATGGGGCCAGGCGAAGAATGTCATCGCCGTCCCCGGCGTACCCAGCCAGTCGCCGTAGTAAAGGTGGTATGTATCGGGCACGTCGAAGTTGACGGTCTTCTTCACGAACCGGAGGCCGAGCACACGGACGTAGAAATCCACGTTGCGCTGCGCGTCGCCGGTGATGGCGGTTACGTGATGGATACCCGGCAGGGTCTCGGGCACAGCCTTCTCCAGTCCTCCAGCGAAGCCATATGTTAGGTCAGGCCAGCCACATGTGGAACGTGCGGCCACGGCGCCGCCAGGTTCGTCCCGACTCATTCCCGGCGGACAGAGAGCCTGGTCTTGTAGCCGCTTTCGCCGAAGGCCGATGCCGGGATCAGCTGGATCCTGCACCGAAACGTCAGCCTGGACCGGATGGCGTCCTCCAGCTGCGAGGCCAGCGTCAGATCGGCGAGCGGCTCGGGTGGGACCTCGACCTCTATCGGCACCGGTGGCTGGACGCTGACGTCGCTGCCCTGGCGCACCACGCGCGCACGTCCGGTAACGCGAGGCCTGAACTCGCCGACCACCGCCAGGATGGCCGATGGATACACGTTGACCCCGCGCACAATGAACATGTCGTCACGGCGGCCAAGGCAGCGCATCCGGAAGCTGGTCCGGCCGCAGGCGCACGACGTTCCCTCGATCCTGACTATGTCGCCGCTCAGAAAGCGCACCACCGGCATCGCCTCGCGCGTGAGGCTGGTGTAAACCATCTCGCCCACAGCGCCAGTCTCGATCGCCATCGTCTCTCGGGTGTCGAGGTCGACGAGCTCAGGCCAGACGTTCCCCGTACCGCAGAAGTGCATTCCCTCCTGGTGCGGGCACTCCCCGAACAGCGAAGGCGCCACATCGCCGATCCCCATGACTTCGTTGACGGTCGCCCCCAGCACACCCTGGATGTGGTCGCGAATGGCTGGTATGCCGCCGCCGGGCTCACCGCCGGTGACGACGTGGGTCAGTGCCAGCGAGCTCGAGTCCAGGTCGGTCTGCCCCAGTCGATTGGCGACGTATTGAGCAAACGAAGGCGTGGCGAGGAAGGTGTCGGCGAGGCCCGACCTGAGGCTGAAGACAACCCTGTCCGTGTCGCCGGGCGCCACGGGCACAGCTCGGACTCCGATGCGTGTCAGCACGAAGTGAGTGTGCCCGGCCACGAACGGGCCGGCGCCGAACGAGGTCAGGACGCTGTGGTGGTCGTGGATCCCGGTCGCGTAGTAGCTTCGGGCCCCGATCGCGGTCCAGGTCTCGATGTCGCCAGAGGAGAGCGCAATGATGGTCGGAGCTCCTGCAGTACCACTCGTCTGATAGACGCGCTTGATCCGCTCCGCCGGGACGCAGGCGTTGGTCCCGAACGGGGGGTCCTCGTCGATCGCCTGCTTGAGCTCGTCCTTCGTCGTGAAAGGCAGCTGCGACACGTCCTCAAGGCGGACGCCTGAGTGGCCGATCCCGGCGTCGCGAAATTTGCGTGTATAGAAGGGCGAGCTCCTCACGAGGTGGCTGAACTGGGTCTCCCAGGCGGCGGCTGCCACGCCTGGCATCTCGCTGGAAGAAGCGGTTTCGAGCTTGCGGTCCCAGATCCAGTCTCGATCGCATGCATCGCCTTTCAGGCGGCTGCTCGAGTGCTGCGCACTGCTCCCGTGCTTCGGTTCCATCGTGGGCTTTGAGATTATGTCGCTCATGCCGGCGTCCCCCCGACCCGACGACCGGATCTTGCTGACCACGGTGGTCGGCAGCTACCCCCAGCCTGACTGGCTGATCGATCGGGGAGCCCTGGGCAGCCGGCTTCCCCCGCGCACGCGTGCCCGAGACATCTGGCGGGTCGCTCCGGAGTTCCTCGAACAGGCTCAAGACGACGCGACCTTACTCGCGATCCGGGACATGGAGCTGGCCGGCATCGACATCATCACTGACGGCGAGATTCGGCGGGAGAGCTACTCCAACAGGTTCGCAACCGCGCTCGACGGTATGGACCTGGAAAAGCCGGGCACCGCCCTTGACCGCACGGGACATCCCAACCCCGTCCCTCGTGTGGTCGGGCCGATCGGGCGCCTGCGTCCGGTTCTGGTTCGAGACGTCGAGTTCTTGCGCGCGAATACCGGACGAACCATCAAGGCGACGCTGCCTGGTCCGTTCACGATGTCGCAGCAGGCACAGGACGACTACTACGGCGATGAAGAGGCCCTGGCGATGGGTCTCGCAGAAGCCGTCAACGAGGAGATTCGGGACCTCTTCGCCGCCGGCGCGGATGTGGTGCAGATCGATGAGCCGTATCTGCAGGCGAGAGCGGAGAAGGCTCGGCGATTCGCGATTCGAGCCATCAACCGGGCGCTGCTGGGCACGCAGGGGACGACAGCGCTGCACACGTGCTTCGGCTACGCGCACATCGTCCACGATCGACCGAACGGTTATCCCTTCTTCGAGGAGCTTGCAGACGCGGCCGTCGACCAGATCTCACTCGAATCGGCCCAGCAGAACGTTGACCCGTCGATCCTGGGGGCGGTTCCCCACAAGCGGTTCCTTGTCGGTGTCATCGACCTCGCCGATGACAGCCCGGTGGAAGACGTCGAGGTTGTCGCCGGCCGGATTCGCAACGCCCTCAGGTTCGTGACGCCCGAACGCCTTCTTCTCGCCCCGGACTGCGGCATGAAGTACTTGCCCCGCTGGAAGGCCTTCCAGAAGCTGACCGTCCTGGCCGACGCCGCGGCGAAAGTTCGGGCAGAGCTCTAGAAACGCCGTCAGTCAGGATGCGATCGACATCTGCAGCTGCGTGCAGCCTTCGGTGTGGCCGTCGGCTGCCAATGCACAGGCGCGCATGGTGGCCGGCCCGGGCGCCGCCTGGCCGGGTATGAACACGCGGACAGAGAAGCTGCCGCCCGCCGCCACGCGGGCCGGCGGCTGCAGCTGGTACGCGGCGCCCGGCTGCTCGAGTGCGACCACGAACGAGCCGTTGGGGTCGAAACCGGTGCCACTCACGACGAGGGCATCACCACGGCTCGGCGTCTGAGCGCTGAGCTTGATCGACAGCCCCGTGGCCGCCGGTGTCGGGGCTTTCGACGGCCCGCCCGGTGAGGGCGCGACGGCCGCGGGCACCAGCCCTGAAGGCAAGCTCTCGACCGCCCTTGACGGCGTGCTCGACGCCGGTGGCGGCGCCTCGGCCCTCGGCGCGCCTCCGATCCCGGCTGACCTGGTAATCATCGCTTGCAGAGATGGGTGGGTCGCGAGGAACGCGCCGGCCAGCAGCGGCAGCCCTACTGCTGCCGCCAGCCCGAGCACTGTGGCGGCCCAACGGCCACGTCGTGATTGCCTGGTGGGCGCTCTGGAGGCCTGCGTCGACAGGGCTCGCTCGAGCGCTCTCAGCATTGCGCCGCAGCTCCGCCAGCGCGCCGCCGGGTCCTTGGCCAGGCCGCCGAGGAGCACGGCGTCGACCCAAGCCGGGAGGCTCGGGTCCCGTGCAGACGGAGGCGCCGGCCGGCGGCGGAGATGTGCGTCAAGCTGATCGGGCGCCGAGGTGCCCGGCTCGTCGAATGGCGCCGTCCCAGTCAATACGTCGTAACCGATGGCGGCGAAGGCGTACACGTCTGCGGCAGTGCCTGCCGGCTCGCCAAGAATGTCCTCCGGTGCCACATAGGCTGCGGAGCCGAAACCGACGGCACCTCGACGGCGCGCCTGCGTCGCGCTCGCCAGGCACGCCAGTCCGAAGTCGGCCACCAGCGGTGTGCCGTCCGTCGCTAGCTTGACCACGGCCGGCTCCAGGCCACCGTGACATAGGCCCATCTCGTGTGCGTGGTCGATGGCTCCGGCGATGCCTCGGAGCACCGCTACGGCTGTCCCCCGATCGAGTCTGCCCCTGGCGAGGCGCTCCGCAAGCGACAAGACCTGCTCATCCGGCGTAATGACGAAAGGAACGCCGTTCACGTCGCCGCACTCCTCGACGGGGAGGATGTTCGGATGTCGCAGCGCCGCGATTCGCTGGAGCTCGCTGGCAATCCGTGAGGCTGGTACCCGGCCACCGGCGAGGGCCGGCAGCAGCTTGACCAGCACCCGCCGCCGCTGCCGCTGCCGATCTCGGCCGTGATACACCAGCCCGAGCCGCGTCTGGGTGACGCCCGCCTCGATCTTGTATCCGGGCAGGCTCTGTCGGACCCCGAGTCCCGCCACTCCAGCCTGTGTCCTCAGCGGCCCCTGACGTGCAGAGGGCACCCTCTCGACCCCTGTCCAAAGCGCGGGTTTAGCACGTACTCGCCGGTCAAGTCACCGTTCGCGTCCACCTGCCAGAACCCTCTGATTGCAGTCACCGGAACCGGGGCGCCGGGCGCCTGATCGCCGACGACTTCGTCCAACCAGCCGCCGCCAGCTCGCCGGGCCTGGTCCCTCAAGTGCTGCGGAAGACCACCCATTTCAGCGGCCTCCTGTGTATTCGAGGAGCGGGAAGGCACGGTGACGTCGTGGCGGAGCAAGGAAGTTCTGCCTCCGGGTCGCCGTCATGAACCGCTCTATCCCGTTGTCGTCGGGGTCGACCTTGAACTGCGCCTGCAGGTCCTGGGCGGCCGCGTTGGCTCGCATCGCTCTGAAGAACTCAGCGCTCGGAACGAACGCCGTGAACTCGAGCTTGGGCTGCCTGGTCCCGTCCGGGACGTCGAGGTTGTCGAATCCTGTGCCGTCCATGCGGATATGGATCGGCGTGCCGTCCTTGGCACGCGATGACCGCTGCAGCGCTGAAATGTGCCCGATCCTCGATGTGCCCGTGAACGTGGCCCGTTGCGTTTGCTTGCCCTTGGGCGGCGGTGCGAAGGTCCCGTCCGCATCCTGGGCGGTCAGGAACGCGTCGTTGGCACCCTGGAACCTGTTGTTCAGGAAGGCCGGGCCGCCCCCGTCTGTGAACTGGTCGGCATTGCCCTCGGAGGGGAGGCCATGAAGGGTGCCCAACTCATTGGCGCGGAACATGTACTGGACCCGCTCCGCATAGGGCTCGCCGTCGGGATGGTCGGGGTCCACGTGGGCCAGCTGGTAGAACTCCGCCAGGTCGAGGATGTCGTGGGAGAGGTGCTGGATCGAGCCGTTATCGAAGTAGCTGCCCGGTTCGGCGCTGGTCAGCCTTGCAGACGGGTTGCCGACGAACGTGACTATCGCGGCGGGGCCGCTGGCATCGACCTGCTGGTCGGCGAAGCCCATCCACATGGGCGACTGCGGATTGATCTGCCTCGTGAAGGGCAGGTTGTTGGCCTCGGCGACCTTTCGCGGCAGTCCAATCTGCTGGAACATCACGCGCGTGCGCTGGAACTGAAACAACCCGTCGAAGTCAGGCGACTCGACACGCCTGTCCCGCAGAATGCCGCTGCCCCGCAGCCAGGCCTGGATCTCGAGCAAGTTCCTGATCGAGTCGCTGCGGAGCGTGAAGAGGACGTCGTTGTGTTCGATCACCACCGGCACGTTGAACTTCTTCTTGGTGATGCCCGGGTTCCGGGGTGACACGTCGGTCGGGCTGGGCACCGCCTCTTCGAGCACGTAGCGACTCGGGTCTGAGGTCAGCCTGGGCAGGTAACGGGACACCAGCCTTCCGTGGAGCCCACCCGCCAGCCGGTTGAAATACGGGATGCCGTAGGCCACGAAGGTGAACAGACCTCTCGGGCTGAACCGGAACTCCGCCTCTATGGTCCCCAACGCCTCGGCGAAGACGGCCCGGTCGCGCATGCTGGGCGTTCGCGTCAGCCTGGCCGGCGTGAAGAATGTGAAGACCGGACCGAAGCGGACGAGGACGCCGTTGATGGTGAAGGCCGGCGCGATGAAGTTGCCGATGTCGAACTGAATGTCCGGCAGAGACGGCGCTACGGCCAGGCTCAGGCGCTCCGGCATCCGGGCAAGCTGGTTCAGCAGGAACAGCTCTGAGGCGACGAGGCCCGCGAGACCGAGCTTCAGGACGTCGCGCCGGTGCAGGGCACGATCCAATCCGCGCTTTTCCATAAAAGCTACCCCCCTTTGATGGAAGACGCGCTAACGTGTCTCCGACCGGCGCATGTACTTGCGACGCGGTCGGGATACTCCCTGCACTGTAGCGCGCCGGCCCAGACCTGGCAAATCGGGTCGGGTGCTGACTACCTGATGGGCAGCGCGGTCGTCGTCTACAAACTCGGCATCTCAGCTGAGGCGCTGAACGCCGACGAGCTCCCTACTGGTCCTTTTGCGTTAGCCCGCGTGGGCGCGCCTAACTCAGCTCAGGGTGCGCTGAGCTGGATGCCGGCGCCGGCACGATAACGAGCATTCTCAGGGTGCAGGCGCGCGTGGTGCAGCCGGCAGTACAAACGCAAGTTGGAGAGGTCGGTCGGGCCACCATCTGCCCAGTGGCGGACGTGGTGCGCCTCGCACCGGTTGGGGAGCATTGAGCAGCCCGGCCACCGGCAGCGGCGATCGCGCAGGTTCAAGGCCTTGCGCATGCGCGGAGACACCGACCGGGCGCTGCGCCCGACATGGAGGACCTCGCCGTTTGTGTCCACGATCACAGGTGTGATGGCCGCGTCACAGCCAATGCGGCGGGCGGTCTCGCCGGTGACAAGCGGGCCCCAGTCCAGCTCGGCCATCCGCGAGCCCGGCTCCAGGCGCAGCGTGGACAGATCGGCGGTCAGCATCAGGTGCGGCTTCTCGCCGCCCTGCTCGGGCAGGTCGCCCGCGTCCAGGCAGCGCCAGGCCATCTCCACCATGGCATCTGCCCGGCGCTGCGGGGACGGGCGCGCGTCGTCTTTGGGGAGCGTTGCCATCAGCCCTTGCAGCGCGGTCTTGAAGGTGGCGCCGCCCTCGGCGTCCAGCTCACCCTCTAGCCGATAGCCACCGCTCCACGTCTGCAGCAGCCGCAGCCAGCGACGCCGGCGCTGCTCCTCTTCTGCCTTTAGCCCAGCCTCCTGGTCGGCCTGGTAGCGCAGGTGCAGCCAGTGCCGGTGCAGCTGCCAGGGGTCCAGGTAGTGGGCGGCAGTGACCAGCTCCGACTCCACCTCGGCCGGATCCAGACGGGTCTTGTGGAGCTGGCCCATCGCCTGGCAGATGACCGAGACCTGCTGCCCGCTCAGCTCGCCGCTCCGAAAAGCCGGCATGGTCCGCGGCAGGTGCTCCAGCTGGCGAGCGGTTCGGAGCTGGGCGTAAGCGGCGTTGGGAGTCAGGTGCAGCGTGTCCTCCAGCCACTGGACGCAGGAGGAGGAGTGAGGGGCTGGAGCTTCCCGCTCCCGGCGATCGAGCTCGGCCAGCCAGATCGCGCACATCGCCTCCACAGATCGCTGCACGCGGGAAAGCCACTCCAGATCGTCGCGCAGCGAGTCTGCCGAAAGCTGATCGGGACCCTCGGCCTCGATCTGAGCCAGCCCCATCTCGACGCTGGAGAAGGGCGGGTGAGAGTAGGCACTCGGGCCGGGAGGGGAGATCGACTTGACCAGCTCTTTGAGTGAGGCCGAACGCATGTACGTATTGTAGCACTTTCCAAAGTGCACGTCTACGCTCCTCGTCCGGTTAACGTGTCAAGGCCTACGTGCAGCCCCCGCGAGCGCATCTTTCCGGCCCCCACTCGGCGCGGTCGCGTCCCAGCAGCGCCGGAAAAGTAGGACGGCATAGTCTTCTGCAGCAGGTCTGACCAACCACTGCAAGGAGGACTACGCCGTGACTACGAGAATAGCGCCGAGTGCCGCGCTGGAGGCCGCCATCGAGGAGTGTTTGGCCGAGCGGCCTTGGTGCCGGGGAGCGGCTGGCGGAGATTGGCCGGTTATGCCGTCGCTTTCCAGCGCTGCCGGGACACGGCCGATTGGCCGGATCCCCTGACACGGCGCACACGATCATGTCGCCGTGATCGTCCGTGCGCGACCGCTGTGGCGCAACCGCGCGTTCTCGGTCTTTTGGGTAGCGCAGTCCATCTCCTACACCGGGTCGCAGGTCAGCGAGTTCGCAATCCCGCTGGCCGCAGCGCTGGTGCTTGGAGCCGACCCTGGGCAGATGGGCGTCCTCAGCGCGGCGGAGCTGCTGCCGCCGCTGGTGCTCAGTTTGCTGGCGGGCGCCGTAGTCGACCGCTTCCACCGGACCAAGCTGCTGATCTGGTGCAGCCTCGGCCAAGCCATGCTGCTGGCGACGGTGCCGCTGGCTGCCCGGCTCGGCGCCCTCACGCTGTCGCAGCTCTACGCCGTAGCCTTCCTTACCGGCTCGCTGACGCTGGTCTATGGCCTGGCCGCTGCGGCGTACCTGCCGCTTCTCGTCGACAGGCGCCAGCTCGTCGCAGCGAACAGTGCGATTGTGCTGAGTGACACGGGCCCTTCGGTCGTGGGCCCGGGCCTGGCGGGCGTTCTGGTGCAGCTCCTCACCGCTCCCGTCGCCGTCGCCGCCGACGCCGTCTCATTCGTGATCGCCGCCGCGCTGCTTCTCGGGGCACGGCGCGGCGAGCCGAGCCCGGTGCCCTCCGGGCGAGAGGCCGGCTCCCTGCGCAAAGGCCTGACCAGCTTCCTGGAGCGGCCGGGCCTGTGGGCGCCGACAGCCGCCCTCGGATCGCATGGACTGTTCTACGGCGGGATCCTGGCGCTAATCGTCCTCTATGCGGTTCGAGAGCTGAGACTCACGCCAGCGCTGCTTGGGCTGATTTTCGCCGTCGCCACCCTGGGCCCGACGATTTCGGCGATCGCAGCTCCGTGGATCGTTCGCCGGTTCGGCGACGGCTGGCCGCAGGTGGTGGCGGCAGCGCTGTTCGGGGCGAACCTACTCATTCCGCTCGCCGGCGGCCCGTTGTGGTTGATCATCCCGCTGCTCGTCACCGCTAGGGCCTTGGTCGGTCACGGCGCCGTCTTCCTCCAGATCAGCAGGTCGGCTGTGCTGCAGCAGACAGTGCCCCCCGAGCAGAGGGGCCGGGTCGGCGCGATCACAAACCTGATCCAGTGGGGGCCTGTGCCGATTGGCTCCCTCGCCGGCGGCCTGCTCGGGGATCTGGTGGGATTGCGGCCCGCACTGTTTGTCCTGGCTGCATGTGGCCTGACGGCGCTGCCGTGGGTGGCCGTGAGAGTCGCTCGTCCTCGGGCTGCTCCGGTCTGAATGGCCCCGGCGTCCAGGCCGCTGCAGCGATCTGTAGTAACCTGAGGGTTACGGTAACTCTCTCGTTACCTCCCAGTGCCATCGACCAAAAAGAGGGATCGCAAATGAACCAGCTGTCAGGCCAGACCGCCCTCGTCGTGGGAGCCAGCCGCGGACTCGGGAGGGGCGTGACCGAGGCGTTCGTCGACGAAGGCGCTTCCGTCATCGCCGTCGCGCGGGACACCAGGCCGCTGGCCGACCTTGCCGCGCGGAGCCCGCTGCTTCATGTCGAAGCTGCCGACGCCAGTGACCCGATCGTGGCTGGCACGCTGCTGGAGCGCCACAGCCCAGACGTCCTGGCGCTCATCGCCGGCGCCACACCGCTGCTGCGACCGATTCACCACCACACCTGGGAAACCTTCTCTGCCAACTGGCACACCGACGTCCGGATGACGTTCCACTGGCTGCGCGAAGCGCTCCTCCTCCCCATGCGGCGCGGTGCTCGGATCATCGTGATGAGCAGCGGGGCCGCGCTCCAGGGATCGCCTCTCAGCGGAGGCTACGCAGGGGCAAAGGCAACCCAGCGCTTCATGGCGGAGTACGCGGCGCAAGAATCCCGCCGTGGCGGGCTTGGAATCACGGTAACGGCCGTTCTGCCCAGACTTACGCCCGCAACCGACCTCGGCCGGCCAGCTGTGGCCGCTTATGCGGCGCGCACGGGCGTGACCGAGGCGGATTATCTTGCCCAACTGGGCGAGCCGGTCACCCCTCGAGTTGCAGGTGCGGCCTTCCTGCGTCTCGCGGCCGACGGCCAGGACGCCGAGGCCGCCGCGTACCTGCTGACGGCCGACGGGTTGCAGCCTCTCAAATAACAGCCGAGTTCAATCCGGACAGCGTCCGATCAGACTCCGCAAACTGTTCGAGGTGCGGAGTACCGCTGCATCGAGCAGCCCGGCCACGACAACAGCCGAACGGCTGTCACCGGATGAACTGCGCCGCATGGACGCCTACTGGCGCGCCGCCAACTACCTCTCGGTCGGCCAGATCTACCTGCTGGACAACCCTCTGCTCCGCGAGGCGCTGCGTCCGGAGCACGTGAAGCCTCGCCTGCTCGGCCACTGGGGCACGACGCCGGGTCTGAACTTCATCTATGTGCACCTGAACCGTGTCATCAGGGCGCGGGACCTGAACGCGATCTACGTCATCGGCCCTGGCCACGGCGGCCCGGGAATCGTGGCTAACGCCTACCTCGAGGGCACCTACAGCGAGGTCTACTCGGCCGTCACGAGCGATGCCGACGGGATGCGCCGGCTCTTTCGGCAGTTCTCCTTCCCCGGCGGCATTCCAAGCCACGTGGCGCCGGAGACCCCAGGGTCCATCCACGAGGGAGGCGAGCTCGGCTACTCGCTCACCCACGCCTACGGGGCCGCCTACGACAACCCCAACCTGATCGTGTTCTGCGTCGTTGGAGACGGCGAAGCAGAGACCGGGCCCCTCGCCGCCAGCTGGCATTCGAACAAGTTCCTGAACCCGGCCACGGACGGCGCCGTCCTGCCCATCCTGCATCTGAACGGGTACAAGATCGCCAATCCGACCGTGCTGGCGCGCATCCCGGAAGACGAACTGCGACGCCTGCTTCAGGGGCTCGGTCACGAGCCTCTCTTCGTCGAAGGCGACGACCCCGCCGTGATGCACGACCTGATGGCGGCGGCGCTCGACCAGGTGCTCGATCAAATCGCGACAATTCAGCAAGCGGCCCGCGACCGAAGACAGACTCAGCGGCCCCGCTGGCCCATGATCGTGCTGCGCACACCCAAGGGCTGGACGGGCCCCAAGGAGGTGGACGGCCTGCCCACCGAGGGCACCTTTCGCTCTCACCAGGTGCCGCTAGCCGAGGTTCGAACCAATCCCGAGCACCTGCGCGCCCTGGATGCGTGGATGCGCTCCTACCGCCCCGAAGAGCTCTTCGACGACGCAGGAAGACTGAGGCCGGAGCTGGCCGAACTGCCACCCAGGGGCGAGCGACGGATGAGCGCCAACCCCCACGCCAACGGCGGGCTTCTGCTGAAGGACCTGCGGCTGCCCGATTTCCGCGGCTACGCGGTGGAGGTTTCCAGGCCTGGATCCATCACCAGCGAGGCCACCCGAGTCCTGAGCGAGTTCCTGCGCGACGCAGTGCGCATGAACCCCGGCAGCTTCCGGATCATGGGACCGGACGAGACCGCCTCCAACCGGCTGTCTCATCTGTTCGAGGCCACCGACCGCACCTGGATGGCTGAGCTCATACCTGGTGACGATCACCTCGCGCCAGACGGTCGCGTCATGGAGGTGCTCAGCGAACACCTCTGCCAGGGTTGGCTGGAGGGCTACCTGCTGACGGGCCGCCACGGCCTGTTCAACTGCTACGAGGCATTCATCCACATCGTCGACTCGATGTTCAACCAGCACGCCAAGTGGTTGAAGGTGACCCGCGGCATTCCCTGGCGGAGACCCATCGCGTCGCTCAACTACCTGCTGACGTCACACGTCTGGCGCCAGGACCACAACGGCTTCACGCACCAGGATCCTGGCTTCCTCAATCTCGTGATGGACAAGAAGGCCGAGATCATCCGGGTCTACCTCCCACCGGACGCCAACACGCTGCTGTCGGTCGCCGACCACTGCCTGCGCAGCCGGCACTACGTCAACGTCATCGTCGCAGGCAAGCAGCCCGCGCTGAACTACCTGTCGATGGAGCAGGCAATCATTCACTGCACCCGCGGCATCGGCATCTGGGAGTGGGCCAGCACAGACGCCGGTGGTGAGCCGGATGTGGTCCTGGCGTGCTGCGGCGACATTCCGACCCTGGAGACGCTGGCTGCGGCAGACCTGGTTGGGCAGCACCTGCCGGACCTCAAGGTCCGCGTCGTGAACGTTGTCGACCTGATGCGCCTGCAGCCGGCGGCTATACATCCCCACGGACTCTCGGACGCGCAGTTCGACGCTCTGTTCACCACCAGCCGGCCCGTGATCTTCGCCTTCCACGGCTACCCCTGGCTCATCCACAGGCTCACGTACCGGCGGCACAACCATGACAACTTCCACGTTCGCGGATACATGGAGGAAGGGACGACCACCACGCCATTCGACATGGTGATGCTCAACGACCTGGACCGGTACCACCTGGTCATAGACGTGATCGATCGGGTGCCCGGGCTTGGACCGCGAGCCGCGCATCTGCGCCAGCAGATGGAGGATCAGCGGCTGCGCTGCCGCCAGTACACGCGAGAACACGGCGAGGACGCTCCCGAGGTGCAGGGCTGGACCTGGCCGCGCTGAGCGATCAGAGAGGCCGGTGACGCCGTGCGGATACTGGTCATCAACGCCGGCTCGACCAGCCTGAAGCTCCGCTTTCTCGACGCCGACGACACCCTGCTGGCCGACCACGAGCTGCCGGCAGTCAAGGGCGCGTTTGACGAAGAAGCGGTGGCGGCGCTGCTGGCCGGGCTGGACGGCGTGGACGCTGTGGGTCATCGCGTCGTGCATGGTGGGCCGAAGCTTTCGACAGCGGCGCTGGTCGACGAGCGCGTCGAGGCGTACCTGCGCTCACTCGTGGACCTGGCACCCCTCCATCAGCCGCCCGCCCTGGAGGGCATCGACCTGGCGCGCCGGCTTCTGCCCGGCGTCCCGGCGGTGGCCTGCTTCGACACAGCCTTCCACGCCAGCCTCCCCGCGGCCGCCTCCATATACGCGATCCCCCAGACGTGGCGCAACCGGTACAGCCTGCGCCGCTACGGCTTCCACGGCTTGTCTCACGCTTACGCTTCGCGTCGCGGTGCCCAGCTGCTGGGGGTCGAGGCTGAACGGCCGCGCGTGGTGACGTGTCATCTCGGCGCGGGCGCGTCGCTGGCCGCGGTGGTCGGCGGCCGTTCCGTCGATACCACAATGGGGTTCACCCCACTCGAGGGCCTGGTCATGGCCACCCGGCCAGGGAACGTCGATCCAGGGCTTCTTCTCTGGCTCCAGCGGCATGGCGGCCTGACCGAGGCGGAGATGAGCGATGCGCTCGAGCACCGCTCGGGTCTCCTGGCGCTGGCC
>Ga0126378_10001516_pt1 | contig 17260 bp, 14 predicted proteins | sample PanSoiMetPlot_23_FD_92587 | JGI IMG/M metagenome (GOLD analysis project Ga0126378, IMG submission 92587) | Tropical forest soil microbial communities from Panama - MetaG Plot_23 | ecosystem: Environmental > Terrestrial > Soil > Tropical forest > Bulk soil | place: Panama | collected 2016-02-17
ACCGGGAGCTTCAGCTCGGTGAACAGAATCTCCCGCAGCTGGAGGGGCGAGTTGAGATTAAACTTGCGGCCCGCTGCCTGGTAACAATCCATCTCCAGCCGTGCCAGTTCCTTGCCGAATTCGTCGGCGATGCCCTTGAGCGCCGACGCGTCTACGCCAACTCCGCCGGCCTCCATCTCCGCCAGGATCACTGCAATCGGCAGCTCGATTTCCTTGAACAGTTTCTCCAGTCCCTGGGCGGCAAGCTTGGGTGCAAGCGCGTCGCGCAGCGACGCGACGATCTCCGCCTGCGGCAGTGACTCGCTGGGACGGCCCAGCGGTGCCAGATGTTCGTGATAGAGGTCGTCCAGCGATGGTTCCGGGCGCCCCGAGTTTATCAAGAAACCCGCCAGCATCGTGTCGAAATCCGCCCCCCGGAGGTTTATTCCTATCGCCCCGAGGAGGCGCAAATGGGCCTTGAGGTCGTGGCACGCTTTCGGCGGGCTGTCCTGTGTAAGCAGCGGGGCGGCCGCCGGGATAAGCTCCCTGCTCAAAACATGGGTTTTTCCAGTTCCGTGAAGTTGGAGGCCGTTGGCAGCACCTCCGTTGCTCAGCAGCGCCAAAGAAACGCGCGGAGCGTTGCTCAATTCGGCCAGAATTTTGCCAACCTCGGCCGCGCGCAGCGGCGTTTCGCTGCGCGCAGTCATGGGCAATTCGACCTGGCTGGGACGAATCTCCTGCAGCATTGAGGTGAATTCCAGCTCGCGTATGAGTTCCGTGGCAGCCTGCTCGTCGATACCTCCCCATTCACAACCTTCTGGCGTCACATCGAGGGGCATGTCGGTACGTATTTTCACCAGTTGGCGAGCGAGGTCGACATCTGCGCGATGCTCTTTGAGTAGTGCCGCGACTTTCGCACCGCCTCGAATTCCGCACGCGGGGACTTCCACCAGGTGTGCGTAGAGATTGTCCAAGTCGCCGAATTTCTGGATTAGCGTGGAGGCGGTTTTCTCCCCGACGCCGGGAATCCCCTTGACGTTGTCGATCGGGTCGCCGGTGAGAGCCTGGATGTCGATCAGAGCACGCGGCTCCACCCCAAAGCGTTCCTTGACCTCACGCACCCCGGTGCGCTTGTCGCCCATCGTGTCCCACAAGGTGATCCGCGGTGACACGATCTGCTTGAAGTCCTTGTCGGAAGTGACGATGACGGTGTCGATGCCCTGCTTGGCCGCGCGCGTGGCCAGCGTGCCGATCACATCGTCGGCTTCGTAGCCGTCGCGCATGATGGTCTTGATGCGGAAGGCGTCGACCGCGCGATGGATGTAGGGGATTTGCTTGAGCAGATCGCTCGGCGTTGCGACGCGGTTTTTCTTGTAGTCCCCGAAAAGGTCGTCGCGAAAGGTCTTTTTAGCGCTGTCGAATACGACTGCGATATGCGTTGGGCGCGTGTCCTTGAGCAGCTTCATCAACATGCGGATAAAGCCGTAGATCGCATTGACCGGCAGACCACTGGAATTGTTGAGTTCCGGCAATGCGTGGAAAGCGCGGAAGACGTAACCAGAGCCGTCAACCAGAACCAGATTACGCCGCACCTCCGCCATAACCTGAACCTACCGGATGCAGCCAGCCAAGGAAAACGCGGGTTCCCGCCAAGCTCACCGCCGTGTTCACTTATCCTCGCCCAAAGCATACAAGCTTCGGCAACCACACACCGGAGGTGAGCGATGCATGTCGCAATCGTGTGTACGGTACTGCTTGGGCTGCTCCTTTTCGTGCTCGGAGTGGCGGTCTCGATGACGCGGGGAAGAACCGGCGTCGTGGCCGGATCGTCGAACGATCCGGCCGACTGGCTCTACCGGCTAATCAGGGCGCACGGCAATACCGCCGAGTACGCGCCGATGCTGGCTGTCCTGTTTCTGCTGGTTGGCGCGCGCAATCCCGCGACCTGGCTGTTGTGGACCATGATCATCGCGGTCGTATCGCGCTACCTGATCGCGATCGGAATGATCTCCGGGCCGACCCTGGCCAAACCCCAACCGCTGCGGTTCGTCGGCGCGCTCGGCACTTACCTCACCGGCATACTCCTATGCGTCGGGGCGTTCATGACTCCCTCATGAACGCCGTCTGGGCTGGTCACTTGCACCGAGACCACCCGGCGAGTCGTCTCCAGCTACGGCCGAGCTCTGCTTCCGATTGAAAAAATCGAAAAAGGACCCTCGGCGTTCCGTGCTCGTATTGACTCTGCGTCCCATGGTTGTTTAAGTTTTTGGCTGCTCGATGCGCGTCGAATTCATGGCATCGAGCCTTCGTCATATTGGCTGGGAGACAAGTCAACCGCTGATAGCGGCGGCTGGAGCGCGGGCGACTGATGATAGAGGTCAAAAACTTAACCAAAGTCTACGGCAATTTCGTCGCAATTCGCGATGTCTCCTTCAAGGCCGAACGTGGTTCGATCCTGGGTTTCCTGGGCCCCAACGGCGCGGGTAAGACCACCACAATGCGCATCATCACCGGGTTCATGCCGGCGACCGCCGGAACCGTGGTGGTCGACGATCTAGATATCTTCACCCAATCGCTCGAGGCGCGGCGCAGGATCGGTTATCTGCCAGAAAGCCCCCCGCTCTACCTCGATATGCGGGTGGAAGCCTACCTGCGCTTTGTCGCCAGGCTGCGGGGCGTACAACGCGCGAAACTCGACGAGGCACTCGAACACACACTTGAGGTTTGCGGCCTGGCCGACATGCGCTCGCGGATCTGCGGCCAGCTTTCCAAAGGCTATCGCCAGCGAGTCGGACTCGCGCAGGCGCTGATTCATGACCCGCAGGTGCTGGTGCTCGACGAGCCAACCATCGGTCTCGACCCGCGCCAGATTCACGAAATCCGTGGACTCATCAAAACCTTGTCGGGCGATCGCACCGTGGTGCTGTCCACCCACATCCTGCCCGAGGTGTCGCAAATTTGTGACAAGGTCGTGATCATCGCCGAGGGCACGGTCGTGCTCGAGGAAAAGCTTTCCGAAATTCCGGCGGGAACCACGCTCGAACAGGTCTTTCTCGAGGCGATCTCAAAGGATCGGCACACCGGGGCAGACGCGGAGGAAACGCTGGAGGAGGTTGGGGCGGGCCGCGCCTGAGGGTTCCGCGCTTGCAGCGATGAAAAACGCTTTCACGATTGCGGGCAAGGAGCTCGCCGCCTATTTCGTTCAGCCCGTCGCCTATGTCGTGCTGACCGTGTTTCTCCTGCTTGGGGGGTTCTTTTTCTTCGAGCTCCTCAGCTACTTCCAGATCGTCCTGCAGATGTACGCGGCGATGCAGAATCCCCAGGTGCTGGAGCACATGAATCTCAACCAGCGCGTCATCGAGCCGCTCCTGCACAATCTTTCAATCGTGCTGGTCATCCTGGTCCCGGCTATCACGATGCGCAGCTTCGCCGAGGAAAAACGCTCCGGCACTTACGAATTTCTCCTGACGGCGCCGGTCCGCACCGGCGAAATCGTCGCGGGCAAATTCATCGCGGCGGCCGCGTTCATGTTGATCATGATTGCTTTGGCCGGCATCTTTCCCATCATCCTCGTGATCTTCGGAAACCCGGAAGTCGGCGTGATGGTCGCAGGTTACCTGGGGTTGTTGCTACTGTCGCTGTGCTTCGTGGCGATCGGCCTCTTCACCAGCTCGATCACCCAGAATCAGATCATCGCAGCGATCACCTGCTTTGGCGCCCTGCTCATCCTGTACGTGATTTCATGGCCCGCGCAGACCGGCAGTTCCGGATGGGTTTCCGACCTGCTGCGCTATCTTTCGATCACGGATCATTTCTCGCAGATGGTTACCGGTATCATCGACACCAGAGATCTCGTCTACTTCCTGAGCCTCATCCTGGTTGCGCTGTTTCTCACCCAGCGCTCGGTTGAGTCGGCTCGCTGGCGTTAGCGGGGGGCATGATGCGGCGATCGGCGGCACTCTACGGGATCATCGGCCTCATACTGCTGACTTTCGGCATTATCGATCATCTGATCGCGCCGGGCTTTCGCTTCTTCGTATGGGTAAACGTGGTGGCCGGCATTTTTGCGCTGGTGTTGTGGATAACCTCGAGCGGCGCAGCCATCGGGACGCTCATCGGACAGCGTTCCACGCGCTATGGTGCGAACGCGATCATCTACTCGGTTGCGTTCATAGCCCTGATAGTCGCCGCCAACTACCTCTCCAGCCGTCACCATCGTCGACTCGATCTGACAACCGAGAAGATTTTCAGCCTCTCGAGCCAGTCCGAACAGGTGGTCAAAAACCTCGAGCAGCCCATCAAGCTGATCGGGTTTTTTCCGGGCGGGGAAAATCAGACCGCGCGCGACCTGTATGCAGCTTACGCCTACGCGTCGCCCAAGGTCAGCTATCAGCTGGTCGACCCCGACAAGCATCCCGAACTCGCCGAGCGCTACAAGGTTACGGTAATGAACACCACTCACATCCAGGTGGGCGGTGCCGAGTCGGGCGGGGGCACCAACGTGACCGATCTCAGCGAGGAAGCCCTTACCAACGCCATTATCCGTGCGACCCGGAATACCAAGAAGGTAATCCAGTTTCTCGACGGCCACGGCGAGGCGGACCCGGACGATGCGCAGAACCCCACCGGGTTCGGCGAGCTCAAGAAAGATCTCGAGGGAGAGGGCTACGAGGTACGCAAGCTCGAACTTGCACAGCTTGCAAAGGTTCCCGACGACACCACGATGGTGGTGATTGCCGGTCCGGTGAAGCCGATCCTGCCGCACGAGATCGAGCAGCTGCAGGACTACCTCAAACGCAACGGACGCATCCTGGCGATGTTTCGTCCCCAGCGCGCAGACCAGTCAGTAAACCAGGTGGCGCTCGAGAGCCTGATTTCGCAGTGGGGCGTGCGGGTCGGCAACAACATCATCGTCGATCAGGTGGTGCGGCTGTTCGCGGGCCCCGCGCTGGGACTTAACCCCATCGTGCAGGACTACGGCGAACATCCGATTACTCACAACTTCAAGCAACGCACGGTTTTCCCGATGGCGCGCTCGCTGACCGTCGAGGAGAACTTGAAAAATGGCTTGACCGTCACCCCGCTCGCCAAGACCAGCGATACGTCGTGGGCTGAGACCGATCTCGACACACTGTTCAAGCAGCAGAAAGCGCAGCTCGATGCCAAGGACACCCGCGGACCGATAAACGTCGCGGTCGCGGTCAACGGAAATCTCACCGAGCTTGGATTGGGCAAGGGTGATGCGCGGCTGGTCGTGTTCGGCAGCACCGACTTCGTGAACAACCAATACATCAGTAACTTCTTCAACCGCGATTTCTTCGTTAACAGCGCGGATTGGCTGGCGGGTGAGGAAAACTCCATCTCCATTCGTCCACGCTCGCTGCGCGCCTCACGCTTCCGGTTGACTGTCGATCAGTTCAGCGTGGTGTTCGCGCTTTCCGTGCTGCTGTTGCCGCAACTGCTCCTGATCGTCGGAATCGCGGTCTGGTGGGAACGCCGTAACTAAGCTCCACCTGCGTCGGCAATGCGCTTTCGGAACACGATTATCGTACTGGTTCTCGCGCTGCTGGTGGGCGCCTATGCCTACTACAGCGCCTACTACAACAGAGAAGCGCCCGCCCAGAAGGTTCTCAACGTCGAACCGGGGGACATCGCGAGCATCGACCTGAAATATCCCGACCGTGAGATCATGGTCGAGCGCCCCAAGGGTGGTGACTGGCGGATAGTCAAGCCGATCGGCACCGATGCCGACCAGACTGCATCAAACAACCTCGCCCGCGCGATCGCCGATGCGGTGGTTACCAAGACCGTGGACGACAAGCCCATCGATCTGGAACCGTTCGGGCTCGCCAAGCCGGCGACGGTCGTGACGGTCACCACCTACGCCGGGCAGAAGCTACCCGGTATCGAGGTGGGCAAGACTACCCCGGTGGGGTTCAACGCTTACGTCAAAACGACCGACAAACCCGCGGTCATGCTGACCTCGTCCGCTTTCCCCGCCGGAATGAACAAGACGGTCGATCAGATGCGCTCACGCGAGTTGATGACACTCAAGGTCGACGAGGTCTCCCGCTTCACCATCAGCAAGGACAACGGGCAGACCATCGAAGTGACCCGCGACGGCGACAAGTGGCATATCACCAAGCCCGGTAATTATCTCGCCGATCCCACCCAGGTTCGCCAGTTCCTGAGCACGCTCGTCGATGCCAAGGTTGCGGATTTCATCGCCGATGCCCCGGCCAGCGTTTCCCAGTACGGTCTCGAAAAGCCGCACCTGACCATCACCGTGTACGGAAAAGACAAGGCGTCGGAGTCGATGTTGCTCGGCTTCAAACAAACCGAGCAGGGCAAGGATGGTATCTACGTGCGGCGCGGAGAGCGCACTCCCGTCTACACCGTGCATCAGTGGGTCCTGAGCAATCTTGATCGCACGGTATTCGACCTGCGTGACAAGACCGTGTTGAGCTTCGTACCGTCCGCGGTGGCAAGCGTGGATGCCAAAGTCGGCTCCGATCATTTCGTCCTGCAACGCGCGCCCGGCGGAACCTGGAAGGTTGTCGAAGGTACCACCACTGTGGCTGCCGATGTACCGGCAGTCGAACGGTTTCTTGACGAACTGCGCGAACTGAAAGGCGTTTCGATCGTCGCCGACCCGATGCCCTCGCCGGTGCCCTTCGGACTTGACCAACCCGCGATCGTCGTGACGCTCGGCGGCAAGGATGGAAAGTCGCTGGGCACGGTTAAGCTCTCCAAGATCGCCATCAAGCCAACTGCGTCAGAACCGGGCGCCGCCGCGGGCCCGCGCACCGAATACTACGCTACCTCGACCATGGGCGGCGCAGTTTACTCGATTAGCGATTTCACTTTCAGTCAGCTCAACAAACCGCCAGTCGTGTTCCGCGCCAAGATCGAACCAACTCCGACCGCCGCCCCCGCCAAGAAGTAAGGTTTGGAGCGCCGCTTCTCAGCGGCGGCTGAGGCTCGTGGCCCGAGCCGTTCGCCCATTACCTCAAAGATAATTGCTTCGAATCCGCAAAGCCGCGATCGTCGTCGCGCGCGGACGCCAGCACGAAAAGGTGATGACGATGGCAAATCAGCGCTCGGTTTCACGGGTATGCCCCTTCTGCGAGGCGACCTGCGGGGTGATCATCGAAGTCGTCGACGGCGCGATAGTCAAGGTGCGCGGCGACATGGACGATCCCTTTTCTCGCGGGTTTATCTGCCCCAAGGCCTACGCGCTCAAGGAACTCCACGATGATGCCGAACGTTTGCGCCGACCGCTCAAACGTACGCCTAGCGGGTGGCAGGAGATTTCCTGGCCGGAAGCCTATCGGGAGATCTCGGCGCGCCTGCTGGCGATTCGAAAAAAGTACGGCCCCGACGCGATCGGTATGTACGCGGGCAACCCGCTGGTCCACGACCTGGCGTTTCTCTATCTGCCGGTCTTGGGGCGCGCGCTGGGCAGCAACAACGTTTTCAACGCGGGGGCGATCGACACGCTTCCCAAGGAAGTGCAGACCGGGTTGATGTTCGGCGGACCGTTCCCGGCCACGATTCCGGTCCCGGATATCGATCGCACGAATTATCTCCTTATCGTCGGCGCAAATCCCGCCGTCTCGCACGGCAGCTTGATGACTATGCCGGACGCGCCGGGGCGTCTGAAAAACGTGATTGCGCGCGGCGGCAGGGTAGTTGTCATCGATCCGCGGCGCACCGAAACCGCCCGGCTTGCCAGCGAACATCACTTCATCCGGCCCGGCACCGATGCGGCGTTTCTTCTTGCGATGGTGCATACGCTGCTCGAGGAGGGGCTCGTCCGATTGGGAGCGGCCGCAGGGATGGTAAACGGCCTCGATTCGGTGCAGCAGGGCGTACGCGACTTCACCCCGGAAGCGGTCGCGGACTATTGCGCAATCAGCCCGGCTCACATTCGGCGAATCGCACGGGAATTCTCTGCCGCCAACGGTGCCGCCTGCTACGGACGCTTAGGTACCTGTGTGCAGAAGTTTGGAACGCTCGCGAGCTGGGGCGTGGAACTGATGAACATCCTGACCGGCAATCTCGATCGGGCCGGCGGGGTGATGTTCACCCGCGCCGCGGCGCCCGTGACGGCGCTGGCCAGCCTGCGTCCATTCGAGCTCGACAGGTCGAAAACCCGGGTGAGCGGGCATCCGAAAGTCGGCGGCATGAATCCCTCCTCCGCGATGGCCGAAGAGATGCTGACGGCGGGCGAAGGACAGGTGCGGGCGATGATTCTTCTGATGACCAATCCGCTGCGCAGTGCCGCCAACTCACGCGAGCTTGAGGCGGCATTTGCCGGCCTTGAGTGTCTGGTCGCAATAGATTTCTACCTAAATGAGACAACCCGTCACGCAGATTTCATTCTCCCGACGCCATCGCCCGCCGAGCAGCCCAATTATGAGTTCGGGCTCTATCACTTGTCGGTCCGTAACATCGCAAAATGGTCATGGGCTGCCGTACAGCCGTGCGCGGATTCACCCCCGGCCTGGGAGGTGATGCTTCGGATCGGAGCCGGGCTTTTGGGTCTCGAAGGCCGCGCAACGAAAGAGGTTGACGACATGATCTTTGCGCAGCTTGCGCAAACCGCGGTGAAGAAGAACCGTCACTGGGAAGGCCTGAGTGTGCAGGAGGTAGTCTCAAGTCTCGCCGAATCGATCGGACCGGAACGCGTTATCGATATGCTGCTGCGGCTTGGTCCCTACGGCGACGGCTTTGGGCGCAACCCGTCGGGATTGACGCTGGGGCGGGTCAGGGGTGCACCCCACGGCATCGACCTTGGACCCCTGGAGCCACGTCTGGGAGAAATCATCAACACCCTTAGCGGAAAAATCGAGCTTGCTCCCGCCCTGATGGTTAACGATCTCCCGCGGCTTCGTGAACACCTCGCCAGGTCTGGCGCAGGCGAGGCGATGCTGCTGATCGGGAGGCGCAACCTGCGCACCAGCAATTCGTTCATGCATAACCTGCCGGCCCTGGTGAAGGGTCGCAATCCCTGCACGCTGCAAGTGTCGCCGCACGACGCAGCCCGCCTGGGCATCGCTGATGGAAGCGCGGCCCGAGTAACAAGTCGGGTGGGCAGCGTAATTGCGCCAGTCGAGGTGACCGCAGACCTGATGGCGGGTGTGGTGAGCCTCCCGCACGGATGGGGCCACGAGGTCGAGGAGACCCGGCTGAGCGTCGCCAAGGCCCACCGGGGAGTAAACACCAACTTCCTGACCGACAACCAGGACTATGATACCGCGAGCGGGACCGCCGTGCTGTTCGGCACGCCGGTAATCGTCGAGCCCGCGCCTTGAGGTGGCGGCCCCGCTTTCAAGGACCGCCGGGCTCGCTTAACGCGCCGCACTGGCGTACGTGCTACCCTCACTCGACTTTCGGCGGTGACAGGTCATTGCCCTGATTGATGACGGGGGTGGCCGGCGTAAACTGGGGAGAGCGTTATCCTTCGGCGATCACGTGGGCGATCGCCTCGTGTGCCGTATGGGTGATGCTCAAATGAAACGCGCTGATATGTTTCTTGCGCGCGAACGCCGCCGACTTCCCATGCAGCACGAGGGTGGGCGCTTTGCCGCGCTCGCGCACCACTTCGATCTCGCTCCAGCCGACGTTGCGATTCCATCCGGTCCCCATCGCTTTCATCGCGGCTTCCTTCGCGGCAAACCGCGCCGCATAGCTCTGATAGCGGGGTACGCCGCGCGATTCGCAATACTCGATCTCGCGTTCGGTGAACACGCGCGCACGAAAACGCTCACCGGTGCGCTCGCGGACCAGCGCACGCTCGATGCGATCTACTTCAATGGCGTCGATGCCGGTGCCCAGGATCTTCGCCATCACCACCTCCCGGCGAAAAGTATCGACCCCCGCGCCGCGGGTTTCAATCGGGTTCGCGGCCTCGGTTCGCTTGCCGCCCGCCGACCGGCAATTCTAAGCTGCGGATCAGTCGATCGAAGCATGGAGAACCTATGGCAAGCCTCAAAGTGACCGTAAATAAAACGCGCTGCATCAGTAGCGGAGATTGCGTTGAAACCGCGCCCGCAGTGTTCCAGCTCGATGCCGACGAAAAGTCCGACGTCTTGAACCCCAGCGGCGCTCCCGAGGCGACCATCCTGGCCGCGGCCCGCTCCTGCCCCGTGAAAGCCATCACGGTCGTGAACGAAGCAACCGGCGAGCAGCTCTTTCCGCCACCCAAAAAATAGGCGGCGAGCGGATTGGCCTTTCGAAAGCATCGTGCAGGTCAAATAGCGATTGAGCAGACGCGCGACCTCGCGCGCGTCCGCAAGCTGCTCGAGCAGGGCAAGATGCCCACCGACGGCGTCGAATGGCCATCCGCCTGCTATCTGCTGGCCTTCGACGGCGATGACGCGGTCGGAGTGGTGGGCGTCGAACCGATTCTCGATTCTGCGCTGCTGCGATCGCTTTACGTGGATAAGCAACATCGCCGTTGCGATATTGGCCGACGCCTGGTCACAGCAGCCCGCCAGGCGGCTCACGCTCGCGGCGCGCGCCAACTCTATCTGTTTGGCGCCAGTGCGGAGGGCTTTTTTTGCCGCGTGGGATTTAAGCGGGCGGCACTAGAGGAGCTGAGCGCAGCCCTGAAGGGCAGCCCCCAGACCGATTACTACCTGGCGCGGCCGCAGGAGTTGGCTGCAGAGGTGGCATACCGGCTCGACATTTCGCGCGACGGGATCATCGAGCGATAGGCTCAGCATTAAAGTATTACTTGAGCTTTTCCGATTCCTGGCGCATTTCGGCCAAATGGGCCAGGGTCAGGTGAACCAGCAGTTCGCCGCTGCCCTGCGCGACCCGGGAGGTTTCGACCTCGTATCCTCCGACCTCGTATGCCTCGCGGGTTGGAATGTAACCCACCAGATCGTTGCAATAGCCCAGCACAAAGGTGTGGCGGAAGTACGGATTTGCCTTGATCGCAATTCCGAGCTCCGCGAACAATTCCCCCGGCACCCCGACCAGGACTAGGTCGCCTATCGCGAGCAACGTCAGATGGGTGCGCAACTCTCCCGCGCCCTGATCAACGCGCCGGTCGCGCCGATTCGCATCCTCGAGCGCCTCCAGCGCGCCCAGCTCCCTGAGTGACAGCCGATGTTGTTCGGTCAGCCGCTTTTGCTGAATTCCGCCCACGCCCGCGTGGTTCTTAAGCGCGAGCTCGGTCTGTTGGGCGTTGGCGCGCGCGATGGCGAGCGGCGCACTCAGGTCACGCAGTTTCATCAGAACCGGCACGCGGCGAGTGACCACGTGTGGGGAACCGATTCGTGGTGCGCGCGCGAGCGCCTCGTTCGCGAGCGCGGCCGCGGCGTGCCCCCATTCGCGGCCGGCCGAGAAGTCGCCGCGGCGCACCGGATCGATGTTGCCACTGGCCCCTTGGGTAAACAGCGCAATGAATGAGCTCCCGGAGCTCGATCTAGTGGTGCTCTGTTGCAGCGCATCTATCGCGAACCCGGGCCAGTCACGCGAATAGAGCAGGTTGTCCTCACACAATACCACCCCGTGACACGGGTAGTTGAGCATGCAAGCAATCGCGCCCGCCCCACGCGTAGTCGCGAACAAGCCCAGGACCTTGAGCTCGTGATCGACGGCCCCCGCATAGTTTGGCGCGAGCTGAATCGTTCGGTCCGCGCGCATCAGTCGTCGGTTGGTGCCCAGCCCGAACTGCGCGCCCGCCGCTGCGACGGCGGCCGGACGCAGGTGCGCGTTCGCCTCAACCACAGCGCGCGCGATCCTGTCGGGCAGAGCGCGTTCCCAATTGAGATCCCGCCCGGAAACATCCGGCGACGAATCACCACGCGGCGTCGCAAAGATGTTGAAAAGAGGACCGGAATGGGTATGGGTCGCGCAGACCATGACGGCTTCGGGGGGAATGTCGGTGTGCGCCGCGATCTGCTCCGCGATCGAATCGCAAATCCGGATTCCCAGCGCGAGTACCTCCACGCTCACGATCGCGGCCTTGCGGGTCCCGTCGGAAACCACCAGTGCGGCCGCGGTGAGGTCGTCATGGATACCGGTCGAGTGCCCGATGCGGCGGCCGTAACCTGCCATCGCGATGCCGAGCGGCGGATCCAGCTTCACTCGCGCAGCGCCCGCGTGAAGGTAAGCTGACACCTCAGGATTCTCGCTCCAGGGTTGCGGTCGAAAGCTGCGCAGCCAATGAGGAAACCTTGGCCGCCGCGGCGACGATATCGTCAACGTCGGCGTCGCTGCCGAGCAACAGCTGATGCGGGATCGCAACCAGTTGCTGCTCGAACAACCGCACGGCGATTGGGCAGTCGTGCGGCGCTGCTCCCTGGTCACCTGCCAGCCGGCAGGCCGTGCGGTAGGGCGATGAAGCGATCGGAAAAAGGGCCGAGCGATAGACCGGCTCGTTGGCTACCCCACAGGGAATTCCCTCCGCGCGCAGGGCGCGCAAGAAGCGATTGCGCGAGATACCCAGCCTCGCCTCCTCGACCTGGAAAAGAAACAGGTAAATGACCTCGCGCGTCACTCTGCGCTCGCGCGCAAGGACCGTGATTCCCGGGATCTCACGCAGCCCGGCACGCAGGCGCTCGGCCTGACGGCTCTTGTGCTCGATCTGCGCAGGCAGCCGATCCAGCTGGGCCAGCAGAACCCCGCACTGCCACTCTGTCATCCGGTAATTGGCGCCCAGCAGAGGTGCGTCGAAGGTGTCGGCGGGGCGCCTTCGCCCGCAATTGATCAGTGACTGGCAGCGCTGCTCGAGCTCGGGATCGTCGGTCGTGACCATTCCGCCTTCGCCCGCCGTCATCGGCTTGCTGGTTTGAAAGCTGAAACAGCCGAGGTTCCCCCACGCGCCCACTCCGCGTTCGCGCCATCGTGCTCCGGGAACGTGCGCGCAGTCCTCGACAATTGCAATCGAGTGCCTGCGCGCTATCTCGGACAGGGTGTCGAGGTCCGCGAGCGTGGCCCCGTAGTGCACCGGGATGATCGCCTTGGTGCGCGGGGTGATGAGCTGCTCAGCACGACGCGGATCGATGCAGGCGGTAGCAGGATCGACATCGGCGAAGACCGGACGTGCCAGGGCAGCGACCGCGGCGTAGGCAGTCGCCGCAAAGGTGAGGGCGGGGACGATAACTTCATCGCCGGGGCCGATCCCCAACGCTTTTATCGTCACTTCCAGCGCGCTGGTGCCCGAAGATGCCGGGATCGCGTAGCGGGCGCCCTGGAAGGCTGCGAAGCGGCCCGCCAGCTCCGACGCTTTGCGATTGGGCGAAGGGTGCCCACCCCAGGTGGTGGACGACAGCACGTCTTCGAGTTGCGCTCGTTCGCGATCGTCGAATTGCGGCCAGCGCGTGAATGGCCGCCGGCGAAGCGGCTCACCGCCCAGCAATGCGAGAGGCGAAGCCATGGATCTGCTTCGAATCTACAGCGCTCGCTTTATCTGCGAAAGCTCTTCGCTCGCCGCACGCCTGGCGTACCTTTGACGGATTCCTTGCCGCTGTGAAATTCTTTCATTTCCCCGGCGAGGAGAGATGCCATGTACACCGAACTCAAATATGAACTGGACGATCACGTGGCCACTATCACCCTGCAGCGCCCCGAGGCGCGCAACGCGCTGACCTATACCACCTATGGGGAGCTGGAGGATGCCATCCGGACTTCCACCGCGCGTTGTTTGATCATTACCGGCGCCGATCCCGCCTTTTGTTCCGGCGACGATGTGAAGCAGATAATGGCCAATGCTTCCGCCCGCCCCGCGGTCACGAATCTCGTGCCGCGGCTTACACCCGCCGCGGATGCCTTGTTGCACACCGACATTCCGATCATCGCCGCGGTCAATGGCGCGGCGATCGGATGGGGGATGGAACTCTCTTTGATGGCCGATCTTCGGGTCGCGTCGGAGAAAGCGCGCTTCGGTGAGCTGTTTATCAAGCGCGGCCTGTGCTGCGATGTGCCCGGCATCGGTCGGCTGGCGCAGCTGGTCGGACGCGAGATGGCCGCTGAATTGCTCTTCACCGGCGATATCATCGACGCTCCTCGAGCGCAGCAGATAGGCCTCGTCTCGCGCGTCGTTCCGCACGACCAGCTCCTGGCGACGGCCGGCGAGCTCGCGCGCAAGATCGCATCCAATCCGCCCCTGGCGGTTCAGAAATTGAAAAACGGTTTGCGCCGTGCCCTCGATCCCGATTGGCGCGAACTCGGCGCATGGGTCAGCTCGAGCTTGTCAGAGTTATTCAAGACCGAAGACCACAAAGAAGGGGTGGCGTCATTCCTGGAAAAACGGGAACCTCATTTCGTGGGCCGCTGATCGCAACTCCCGCTTTCGCACTAATAGTCGGCCCGGGCCCGGCTACCTGCCCGGGTCGGATTTCAGGGAAGTTCGCCCTCGCAATCGGAAATTAAACCGGCAGCGCGTCGATCAGCACTCCCGCCAGTAGCGCAGGCTCGGTGTCATTGTTCCTCCAGGCATGATTCGTGCCTCGTTGCACGACCACGTCGAACGGCCTAAGCCTGACCTCGTCGTGATCGAGGACCAGGGTGACATCGCCCTTAAGCAGGATGATGTAGTCGACGGTCCGGGTCGTATGCATCGCAGGATCCCGTGTGGTATCGACCCGGCAATGCTCGCCGCCGATTGCTCTGAATCCGTCGGCGGCCTGTTCTTCCAGCTGCTGGGGCGAAAGCTGTTTGTTGGTCGGCGCCAGGACAAAGAAGCGGAAGATGCTCCCGTTGACGGGCGGCTCCAGACGAACCGGGCGCGCACCCGCGTCGGCGGGATTTCGGTTGTCCGCGGGAGTCCGGTCGGTAATCCATATTTCACCAAGTCCAGCGCGTTCCGTTCCGACGATCGAGACCGGAGGTCCATCGAGCGCGACGATGGACTTGCCTTCCGCGTTGTGTCCGGTGACGACCCTGCGCAATTTATCGATCATGATGGATCTCCTGGCGCACGGATTTTAACCACGACGTTGCGTCACTCGAGAGTATAGGTGGTTTGGTCGCGAAAATCGCAGGGCCATCAGGTACCGTTACTTGCAACGCCGCTGGTTTGCTGCCCGCAGCTTAGCCAGAAGCGGCAATGATCGGCGAGATTTTCGAGAACCCTTGAGGACTTCGAAGGAGTCAGCGAAGGCCCCTCAAGTCGGAGGGGCCGCAAGTGAGCGCTCCTGGGGAAGGGCTAGCGGGGCCGCGCGGTTCGCCCCGCGCTGCGCATCGGCAGTGGCCCAAAACCGGAGCAACCAGCAGCTAGCTCAGCAATCGGTGCGTCGGCGCGGTAAGCGTGTCGATTGCCAGGCCGTAAGGGCAAGCGCCTGCGCAAGGTTTTGCGGTGCACGTCAGGCACGCTTCGGCATTCCGCTCCAGCAATGAATACTCGGCGCGCGCAAAGGTCAAGTCGCCATAGTCTTTCGCATACATCCGCGTGCGCATCACGTCGGCTATCGGAACCTCGTTGGGACACGAATCCTCGCACGCGCTGCACGCCTGGCGGCAATATGAAGTACCGTTGATCCGCGCATAGTGCCGCAGGAGCCGCAGGTCGCCGACCGCGGCCCTCTGCCATCCCGACGCGCCCAGGTACTCGTCGATCATTTCCTTGCTGGTCATCGAAACGATCAGCGCATTGACGTTGTGGTTCGACAACACCCAGCGAAACGCGGCCTGTGAGAAGGTCGCGCCGCCTTGTTCGTAGGGCCGCATGTCGTTGAGCCGTGCCCCCATCAGGGTCTTCATCACCACGACCCCGACATTTTTTTGCTTCGCCTTGGCCATGATGCGAGGCAGATCGGGCTGGCGCGCGACGAAATCGTAGCCACCGAGGAAGCGTTGGTAGAAACGGGGGTCCTGCCCGAAGTTGTGCGCCGCCAGGAAGACATCGATCCCATCGGAATCGAGCGCATAGTCGAGGCATTCCGTGAGATGCCCCGCGTGACCGGACATGCCGACGAAGCGGAGCTTCCCCTGTTTGCGCGCTGCGGCGGTGAATTCGAGCCACTCCGGATTCTTGAGTCGAGCCACGTCGTTCACCGCGTGATTAAAGTAAACATCGACGTGGTCGGTCTGCAGCCGCCGCAGACTGCCCTCGAGCGCTTCCATCATCATCGCGCGATTATCCGTCGCGCTGGTGATTACCTTGGAAGTGATGAAGACCTTGTCGCGCTTGCCGCGTAGCGCATTGCCAATCGTCTGTTCAGACTCGTGGTCGGTATAGGTCTCCGCACTATCGAAGTAATTGATTCCGCGGTCGTAGGCGTGAAGGACGATATCTTCTTCGCCGCTATGGAGCCGGCTGCCACCAAAGGAGATGTCCGAAATCTTGAGCGCGGTCCGCCCCAGGGTGGTGTAGCGCTGCACCTGTGGGGGACCGGCCGGCGGCGTCGCTGCGCTCACCTCTGCGAGCGGGATCAGTCCGACCCCGATCCCGGCCAGCGTGCTGCGCTTGATAAATTCCCGCCGATTCAGAACCTGTCGTCGCGAATCCGCCATAGACCTTAGTCCTCCGGATTTGTGCGCTAGCTCGCAACAGGCTCTTTGAGTCTATCGAACTACCTGGTCGGGCGGAACCACACTCGGTTTGCGCTTTCCCGTTAAGCCGACAAACCGCGTCCAACTCCGCGGCCCGCGGCTGCCTGACGCCTCGATTGCCTACTACTCGGATATGGAAGACAGCGGCTTGGCGATAGCCTCCAGCCCTGCACGCTCGGCCGCCACCCCGAACCGCAATTCCGCCCCGGCCGCTAGCAGCATCAGGCCCGAGGCAATCAAGTAACCCACGTAGAGAGCCCTCCGCGATCCAGAATCGATGAGCACGCCGAAGAACCACGGCGCCACGACCCCGCCCACGGCGGTTCCGATCGAGAAGAAGATTGCGATTGCCAGGGCGCGAACCTCGAGCGGGAAAATCTCGCTGACCGTCAGGTATGCCGAGCTCGCCGCCGAAGATGCAAAGAAAAACATCACTGTCCACAGCACCGTCTGCGAGGTCGCCGTCAACGCTCCTCTTTCAAAAAGGTATCCGGTCACGATCAGGACCAGCGCCGACGCGGTAAACGTTCCGGCGATCATCGGACGGCGTCCCAACGTGTCAAAGAAGTGCCCGAGGACCATCGGACCAATAAAATTCGACAGCGCGAACGGCATCAGGTAAAGCCCGGTAATTTCGAACGAGACTCCGTAGTAACGGTTCAGAACCAACGCGTAGGTGAAGAAGATCGCGTTGTACAAAAACGCCTGCGCGGTCATCAGCGAGAGCCCCAGCACGCTGCGCTCGCGATACTCCTTGAGCAGAGGCCGCACA
>Ga0126378_10001519_pt1 | contig 17248 bp, 15 predicted proteins | sample PanSoiMetPlot_23_FD_92587 | JGI IMG/M metagenome (GOLD analysis project Ga0126378, IMG submission 92587) | Tropical forest soil microbial communities from Panama - MetaG Plot_23 | ecosystem: Environmental > Terrestrial > Soil > Tropical forest > Bulk soil | place: Panama | collected 2016-02-17
CGGTTCATCTGGCTAACCGAGACGATCCAGCAGCCGACGGCAATCCCAATCGTCACCGCGAGGGCGGCCGCCGTGGGAACAGTTTTTGTGCCAGTCGCGGTCGCCGGTACAGCAGTGTTGTCGTTCATGACTACCTCCCTGCCAACGTCACCGACTGAGGTGATCCCGGAGCGCATCGAGCGGCCCGTCCCAGTCGCGGGCCAGCGCCGCCAGGAACTGCTGAGCCACCTGCATTGGCGCTGACTGGAGGCGGTAGCGGACGCGACGCCGCTCGCCAGGTTCGGCCGTTACGAGGCCCGCTTCGGCCAGCAGGGCCAGGTGCTTCGCGATGCCCTGCCTGGTGATCGGGAGCTGCCCGGCCAGGTCCGTGGCCGTGGCCGGGCCACCCGAGGCCAGCGCGGCCAAGATGGCGCGCCGGCTTGGGTCGGCCAGAGCCACGAAGACCTGCTCGGCCACGGTTTCTATGTCAGGCGGCATCGAGGTACTCGACCAGCTCAGCCAGCTCGCTAGCCCAGCCCCCGGTGTTGCCGTCGTATGCCTTGTGGTGGGCGTCGTCCGCCAGTTGGGCGAAGCCGCTCTCGACCACGGTCAGTCGCGTGCCCGCGCCGACTGGCTCAAGCGTGAACTCGACATACGTGCGGCGCGGATCGTCATCGGGCAGGCCGTAGATGTGCCAGGTGTAGCCGAAGACCGTCGGCTCCTCTACGCGCTCGACCCGCATGTCCGCGATGTGACCGCCGCCAAAGGTCATGTGAGCCGATCCGCCGGGGCGCAGGTCGATGCTCGCCTCATTGCCGAACCAGCTGGCTAGACCCTCGGCTGTCGTGAGAGCGGCCCAGACCTTAGCCGGCGGGTGAGCGATCTCGACGACCCGCTCGATGCGATCGGGGAAACCCATGACTGCCTCCATCTAGTAGCAACTGTTCGGTTGCTACATTATAGCAACCGCGCGGTTGCGTCAACTCAGAGTCGATGTGTTTCGGGACAGACATGGAGCGCCTGGCTCATGATCGGCGGTCCAGCCAAGCGCGCCGACTAGGCTGAGATCGTGGCGCAGCTTCGGATCGGACTGGCTCAGGTCAACGCGACAGTCGGTGATCTGGCAGGCAACAGCGACAAGGTGATCGAGTGGACCATGCGTGCTGCCGAGCAGGGCGCGGGCATCGTTGTCTTCCCCGAGATGATGCTCACCGGCTATCCAGTCGAAGATCTGGCGCTGCGCAAGTCTTTCGTGGGTGCATCTGTCGGCGCGCTGCACGAGTTGGCGCGCGACCTTGCTGCCGAGGGCCTAGACGGGGTCGCCGTCGTCGTCGGCTACCTGGACCGGCGCCAAGGCCAGCAGCCGCGCGTCGGCCTTCCGGCTGGAGCGCCACAGGACGCCGCGGCGGTCCTGCACGGTGGCACCGTCGCGATCACATCGGCCAAGCATCACCTGCCGAACTATGGCGTGTTCGACGAGTACCGCTACTTCGTACCTGGCGACACCCTGCCCGTGTTCCGGCTGACGACCGCAAGCGGCGACCAGGTCGACATCGCCGTCGCAATCTGTGAAGACCTCTGGCAGGACGGCGGCCCGGTCACTGTCACCCGGCAAGCTGGCGCGAGCCTCCTCGTAGTACCGAACGCCTCGCCGTACGAGGTCAACAAGGACGACGTCCGTCTCGAGCTATGCCAGCGCCGGGCTGGGGAGGCCGGGACCGTGCTCGCATACGTCAACATGGTCGGCGGCCAGGACGAGCTCGTATTCGATGGTGACTCGATCATCGTCAGCCCGGACGGTGCTGTGCTCGCCCGTGGACCCCAGTTCGACGAGGCGCTCGTGCTCGCCGACCTGGACCTGGCTGCAGCCGATCCGAGCCTGCCCGCCGGTCGTCAGCGCGCCAACGCCGCCGACGGCACGTCGATGACCATCGAGCGCATCGAGCTCGCACCACTGCCAGCACCCGAACCAGAGGCGCCACTGACCGCGCCAATGGTGTGGCCACGCCTCCCCGATCTGGCGGAGATCTACGGCGCGCTGGAGCTCGGCGTGCGCGACTACGTTCGTAAGAACGGCTTCAGGTCGACCATCCAAGGCCTGTCCGGCGGAATCGATTCGGCGCTCGTAGCGACGATCGCGGCCGACGCTCTCGGTCCAGACCGCGTGCACGTCGTGCTGAACCCTAGCCCGCACTCATCGCCGCACTCCGTGGCCGACGCCGAGGATCTCGTCGGTCGCCAGGGTATCCACGCGCGCGTGATCCCGATCAAGCCGATGATGGATGGCTACGAGACGAGCCTCGATTTGCACGGCATCGCCGACGAGAACCTGCAGGCCCGCATCCGCGGCACGATCTGGATGGCGCTGTCGAACGAGGAAGGCCACCTAGTTCTCGCGTGTGGCAACAAGAGCGAGCTAGCGACCGGTTACTCGACGCTCTACGGCGACTCGGTGGGTGGCTTCGCGCCTATCAAGGACGTTCCTAAGACCCTTGTCTGGGAACTCGCTCGGTGGCGCAATCAGCAAGCAGTTGAGCGCGGCCAGCAGCCGCCAATCCCGGAGAACTCGATCAACAAGCCGCCGAGTGCCGAGCTGCGGCCGGGGCAGCTCGACTCGGACTCACTGCCCGACTACGGCCTGCTCGACAAGTTGCTGGACGACTACGTGGAGAAGGACATGGGCTCAGCCGAGCTTGTCGCGGCCGGCCATGATCCGGCGCTGGTCGAACGCGTCATCCAGCTCGTGGATCGAGCCGAGTACAAGCGCCGTCAGTATCCACCCGGGCCCAAGATCAGTGCGAAGAACTTCGGCCGTGATCGCCGCCTGCCCATTACCAGCCGCTGGCGCGAGCCTCGCCACGCCTAACCGCTGTGACGCGCCCTCAGGCAGCGACACTCACTCCGGCGCCTCAGTGGGTCATCAGGTACGAGTTGGGCGGCGCGACGTCCACGCCGTCTGGATTGGCCAGATAACCGGGCGCGGTGCCCGCGACGCCGCGATGGCCGTATTGCCACACGATCCGGTTCGTCCTGGGGTTGATCACGATGACGCGGTCGTTGTAGTCGTCGTTAACCAGGATGTTGCCATTGGGAAGCGCCAGCGCGAGCGACGGATGGTTCAGTGCGTTCGGCCCAGCCGGCCGGAACCGCCACAACGCGCGGCCGGACCGATCGAAGATCAGGATCTGACCCGGTGACGAGTAATCAGCGACGAGGTAGCGCCCTGGCCCGATCTGATTCGCGTCCGACGGATACGCCACGCCGGACGGCTGTGCCGACCAGTAGATGTGCCCGTTCAGGCCCATTTCGTCGACCCAGTCGCCGTTGATCTCCGTGATCAGGGCATGGCCGCCGGGCATCGGGAATGCGCCGTTGGGATTGCCGAAGTAGGCGGGCGGATAGTGCACACACTGCGAGGTGGTGCCGAACTGTCGCAGCACATGCCACCGGCCCGGCGCCATGATCAGGACCCGGCAGTTGATGATGTCCGCCAGCATGAGATCGCCATCCGGAAGCAATATCGCGTCATCAGGATGGCTGAAATAGCCAGGAGTGGATCCCGGCACGCCCAGGTGGCCGTAGAACTCGATGATGTGGCTGGTCGCGATGTCGATGACGGCGACGCTGTCATCCTCCTCTTGCGTCGCCACGATCATGGTGCCGTCCCGCGAAATGAACGCGTCATCAGGTCGACCGAACCGTCTGGCGTCCGTTGAGTCTGAGCGGCCGGGGAACATCCACCGGACCCGACCTTGCGGATCTACCAGCAGCAGCCGACGATTGTTCTCGTCTGCGATGAGCACGTCGCCCGGGAGGGCCCGCGGGTCTGAGCCTGGTGCGAGATACCCGGGCCCAGTAGCCCGAATCAAGCGGAATGCGCCCGGGCCATCATGACCTGCACTCGAACTTGGCGCACGCGCGCCGGACGCAGCGACTCCCGACTGCGCGATCGCCGAGGCATCACGCTGATGGCCAGCAGGCATATCGGAAGTCACGGACTGGCGCCCAACAAGACCGGCGGCGAACACCAACGCGACCGCGCACGCGACAGCCACGGCGGCCCGGTAGTAGCCTCGCGCGGAAGTCACGAGCTCATGGCTTCAGCCAGCACGCAACGGCTGGCGTGGTCCGCACCCACATTTCAAGCCGTCTGCCCGGAGCCACCCAGGTCCAAACAACTCTCTGGTAGGACTGGAAGCAGCTAGCTAGCCCAGGGCGGTGCGCGACATGACGGTCATGAGTCGGTTCTTCGAACGCTCAATGCGCCTGCCACCTGCGCAAACCCGTGCCGTTCAGGTCGAGCGCGACCTGCGCGTCCCGATGCGCGACGGGGTGACGTTACTCGCCGACCGGTATTTCTCAGCCGATGGAGCCGACCTGCCCCTGATCCTGGTGCGCTGCCCGTACGGCCGTCGCGGGTTCTTCGGCATATTGGCGGGCAGGCTGTTCGCTGAGCGCGGCTTCCAGAGCGTGGTGCAGAGCTGTCGTGGCACATTCGGGTCGGGCGGAGAACTCGATCCGTTCGGCATCAACGAACAATCCGACGGCGTCGCGACCGTCGAGTGGCTACGGAAACAGCCATGGTATCCGGGCGCGTTCGGGACGTGGGGGCCCAGCTACCTCGGGATGACGCAGTGGGCGCTGGCCACTGCGGGCCTACCCGATCACAAGGCGATGGCGATCCAGGTCAGCAGCGCCCAGCCGCGCGAACTGGTCGAGGCTGGCGGTTCGTTCAGCCTGGAGACCATGCTGGAGTGGATCGATCAGGTCGCCCGCCAGGAGCGTCCGGGCGCGATGCTGACCCAGCAGCTGCGGGCGCGCGCACTCCGCAAGCTGCACGACCACCTCCCACTCGGCGACCTGGACCGGCTCGCAACCGGAGCCCGCAAGCCCTACTGGCAGGCGTGGCTGACAGACGACGCCGACTTCTGGTCGCAGCACAACTTCGCGGCTGGGCCCGAGCGGACCACGGCGAGTGTCGACATGATCGCGGGCTGGCACGACATCTTCCTGCCGGCCCAGCTGCGTGACTATGCGGCGCTGGTAGCGGCTGGCAACCAACCTCGGCTGACGATCGGGCCGTGGCGGCACACCGACGACGCCGCGGTCGGCACGTGGGTCCGACAGGGCCTCGAGTTCCTGCGTTCCCGCCTGGACGGCTCGGCTCCCGAACTGGTGACCGAGCCCGTGCATGTCTTCGTGACGGGTGCCGAGCACTGGCGTGACCTGCAAGCCTGGCCCCCCGCGAGCAGCCCGCAGTCGTGGTTCCTCCAGCCCGGGGGCGGGCTGGGCACTGAGTTTCCAGCCGAGAGCGCACCCGACAACGCACCCGACAACGCACCCGACAGCTACATTTACGACCCGGCCGACCCGACGCCAAACCTCGCGGGCCCTGTTGGCGCGCAGGGCGCGGCCAGGGTGGACAACCGGATGCTGGAAGCACGCCATGACGTCCTGACCTTCACTGGCCAGGCGCTCGAGCGCGATGTCGAAGTGATCGGGGTGCCGACCGTCGAGCTGCACGTCGCATCCGACCGTGAGCACACCGACTTCTTCGCCCGGCTATGCGAGGTTGAACCAGCAGGCCGTTCCATCAACATCAGCGACGGGCTGCTCCGCCTGTCCGCCCGCATGCCATCCGCCGCGGCGGACGGTATCCGCCGCGTCGCGTTCGAGCTGTGGCCGGTCGCTCACCGATTTAAGGCCAGGAACAAGCTCCGGCTCCAGATTTCCAGCGGCGCACATCCGCGGTATGCGCGGAACTCCGGGACCGGCGACCCGCTCAGCACGGCGACGAAGCTCGTGCCAGCGAGTCAGCGCATTTATCACGATCCCGCGCACCCGTCAGCGGTCATCCTCCCGATTCCAAGCTGAGGTAAATGGCCGATTGCGGCAGCTGTTGTTGCTGACCGCGGCGCGATGATATGAAAGGCTAACCGCGTTTGAGCGGCCGCTAGCGAAGAGAGCCGCTCGTGAGCACAAGCACAGATCGTGGCCCAGCTGACGTCGGGATCCCGGCTGCTACCAGCGAACACAACCGCAGAGATCTCGTCATTGGCGCCGGTGCGATTATCGCCGCCCTTGCCCTGGTGTATTCCGGCGCCATGGCCTTCTGGATATTCGCCTCAGGCTGGTTCTGGATCGCGACCTTGGCATGCCTGATAATCCTGCTGGCCGGTGGGGCCACTGGGTCGCTCGCCGCCGGCGCGTATATCGAGATCCGGCAGAAGAATCGGAGCGCGTTCAGCAGACCGGGACAACGTTTCGGCCATGCCCTCTTACTTGTTCTTGTCGGGCTGGTGACCGCGGCCCTCGTCGGCGGCCCGTTCATTCTCTTCGGGTCAACGCTGCCGCTGGCTTACCAGATCGTCGCGCCGCTGAGCGTTCTCGCCGGTCTTGGCGTCGGCGTGGTCAGCGCGGGGTTACGACCCGGATTTGAGAAGCTCTCGGACGAACGGCGAGTGGCTATCCGCGCAGGCAGCCGCCATTCCCGGCGATACGCGCTCTGGCCGGGGAAGTACGGACTGTGGCCTGATCGGGAGATCTTCACCGACGCTGGTCACTGGCCCACGCTGGGCATCTTGTCAGCGCTGCTTGGCGTGGCAGTTGGTGTTGTGATCTCACTGGCCTGGGTGATCGGCTCCGCTTACTACGCCAACAACGAAAGCGCTTCGGTTGGCCGCTCGCCGATTATCAAGACAGTAACCGGGCCTTACGTCGCGCTCGGCGACTCCTATTCAGCCGGGCAGGGGCTGGGCCCGTTCGAGCCCAGTTCGATCCCTAACGGATGTAATCGGTCCCCGAAGTTTGCTTACCCGGAGCTGCTCGCATTCAGCGGCCACCGCGAAAGTCTGACCTTCGACGCTTGCTCAGGCGCCATTGTCGACGATGTCCTGCACGCCAATAACCGCGGCCGACCCCACATCGCGGCCCAAGTGACCGACGCCGTTCACAGCGGCGTCGGACTCGTGACGATCACCATCAGCGGTAACGACATGATCTTCGCGGCCATTCTCAAAAAGTGCTATCTGGCGGCCGACTGCCTCGGCGATCAGTTCCCGCCTGCGGGCACGCAAACGTACGAGCGCATCCCGGTAGGCACGCTAGGGACTCAATGGGCACCAGCGGCCATCATTGCTGCTGGAAACAGAGACCTGGCCCTATTCAAGAGGCTGCGCAAGGACTTTCCCGGGGCGCGAATCGTCGTGATCGGTTACCCGCACCTTTTTGCCGGGCCGGCTAGCCGGGCCGGCTACCTGCCGACGTTCTGCAACAGCTTGCTGCGCCGATACAGCCTCGCTGAGCGCCTAAGGCTTCGCCACCTTGAGGATCAGTTCAACGCCAGAATCTACGAAGCTGCCGTCGTCGCCGGCGTCGAGTTCGTGTCGCCCAACGCCGCATGGTCGAACCATGAGCCGTGCGGGGTTGCCGGGCAGCTCCTCAATTCGTTCAAGCCATACCTCGCGTTTCCCGTTCCCATCGATGGCGGGAGCTTTCACCCAAACCGTTCTGGCCAGCGTGTGCTGGCAGCAGTCGTAACGTGCTACCTGAACGACTTTCCCAGTCGCCCGACCTTCACCCAGACCGGCGTCTCAACACCGACAAAGCTGCCAGCAACGCTCCAGCCGCCTTCCAGCCTCGGCCTCATGCCGCCGCCCGGATTCCAGACGAGCTTGCCTGGCTGCGCTGCATGGTGAGAAGACCAGAGAGGACATTCAGTGAGTGGACAGATTCCAACTGGCGAGATCCATCATCTGCGGTTAACAGTGACGGATGTGGAGCGCAGTCGCCGGTTTTACACCGGGCTGCTTGGCTTCGAGGTCGCCGTCGAGTCGCCGCCAGACGACGACCCATCAGCAGCGGAAGTCTTCAAGATCCTCTTCGGCGGAGTCGTCATGGTTCGCGGCAACCTGCTGATGGGCTTGCGGCCGATGGCACCTGCCGGAGATCGATTCGATCCGGACCGGGTCGGCCTTGACCACCTCAGTTTCAGCGTCACTAGCCGCGACGAACTTGACCACGCGTTCGCTCTGCTGAATGAGTACGGCGTTCCGCATGGCCAGATAACCAGCCTGGCCTCGTTCGGGATCGACGTATTACCGTTCGAGGATCCAGACGGCGTCCAGCTTGAGCTCACCGCGCCGATGCGCTCGTGAGGGACCGGTCTGACGGGTTAACCCGAACCGGCGGGCGCCATAGCTCGTTCCCCGCGACCGATGCACGAGATGACCGCCCACCTGCTAAGCCGCCATCCCGCGGTCGGCTCGGTCGCCCTACTCCGCACGCAGGCGCCCGCCGGTCCCTTCGATCAGCCGCTAGCGTGTCCGCCAGCGACTAATCGAACTGACGATACAGTTAATAATGATGGGAATAATGGACCATAAGGAGACACCCGAGTCTCCTATCAGCATCCCGACATGCTTTCGACAGCAGAACGCGGATTGGTCCGTTCGGTGAGTCCACGGCAAGCGCCCAGTCGCCATGACGCGACGGCACATCAGTTCCTCAAGGCGGCCGTCGGCTTAATCGACGCCTACCTCGACGACAAGGGCCGCGACGCGCAACCGCCGAGACTCCGCGCCATCCGCTTTCCCGCAGCCTTGGACTGGCTGCGAATCGAGGACGTCATCCGGTTCGCCGCGATTCCGGGCGAAGGCGGGGTCAGCCGCAAGGCTTTCTTCAACCGGTGGCGCACCAGGGACGAGTTCCTGCCAGACGCGCTGGTGTTCGCGCTCTCCTTTTACGAGCCGCCGGCCGAGCGCCCTCACGAGCAGGCCAAGGACATGCCCGCGACTGCAGCCGCCGCGGCGACGTTCTCCGACGCAGTCATCAGCATCTGCGACGACCTGCTGGATTCCCTCCGGCGTCAACCCCGCAGCTACCTGACGATGCACATCGGCCCCCTGCTGCCCCAGCACCCGCAGCTCTGGCAAGCGATCCTGCCGGAAATGCGGCAGGGCACGCAGGCCTGGGCCGATGGCTACACGACGCTGCTCACGGATCTTGGTCTGATCCTTCGGCCAGGGTGGACGCCCGGGCGCCTGTCCCTAGCGCTGCAGGCAGCGCTCGACGGTTTCCTGCTCCGATATCGCGTGCAGCCCGAAGACTTTGCAGAATCGCGATGGGAGGGGGTCGGACTATTCGCCGACACGGTGATCGCCATCATTCTTGGCGTCATCGACGCCGACCGCAGCGGCCGCAGCGGCAGGGCAATACTCGATCAACTCGTCAGCCGGTCATGATGCCGGCCGCTGGCAACCGTCCGGCCCGGCCGCGGTACGGCCGGGCCGGATGTCAGCGGCTGAACTACTGCTGCATGATCAGCGGTATCTCGCTACCGCCGTTGTCATAGACACCAGCTGCCCACAGCTGGCCGTCCACGTTCGTGATGCCTCCGAGGATGTTGCTACCGCTCCCGGGGTTGGGCGCGTTGTTGATGGTCCACATCCCGTTGGTGCCTTGCAGGACCAGGGAGTTGTTGTTGTCCGTCGCCGGGTCCACGTAGGTGCCGACCGCCCACACCGTCCCGTCCTTCACCGTGATGCCCCACATGTTGGTCCAGTTGGCACCATCGGGGGTGGCCGGTAGCTGCGCGGTTGTCCATGTTCCGTGCTGGTAGCCCTCGACCAGCGGCTCGCCGCCGCCCTCAGGGCTGTCGGCCTCTCCGGTCACCCAGACCTGGCTGTCGGTTGCGGTGACGCCCGTCAGCATGACCACGTCAGCCGACGGCTGCGCGGGCAGCGGCACGACAGACCACTGGTGGCCGTCCCAGTGCTCGACGAGTCCCTGGTCGGGAGAGTCCCCGTTCAGCGTCATCCCAGCCGCCCAGACGTTGTCCGAGCTCACCGCTTGGACTGCGTAGAGATGGTTGCCGCTGGTGCCGGGATCCGGGGTGCGGATCACGGTCCAGTTCGAGCCGTCCCAGTGCTCGGCGAGCGTCTCGAACTTGCCGTTAGCTCCCTCCTGGTCGCCGACGACCCACACGTCCGCGGCGGAGAGAGCGGAGGCTCCGAAGAGCATGTCGCGCTGCGAGCCTGGCTGCGGGTTGTTGGCGATGGACCACTGTGAACCGTTCCAGTTCTCGATCAGCGCGCGGTCCTGGTAACTGCTGTTCTGGTACTCACCGACAGCCCAAGCCTGGCCCTCGCTCGCCGCTATGCCGTAGAAAGAGTTGAAGTTCACGCCCGTGTTGGGAGTCGGGATCACTGACCACTTCTTGCCATCAAAGTGCTCGGCGAAGCCCAGCGTCGCGTCCTGATTGCTTGTCGCGGTATCCGGCAGGTAGTCGCCGACCGCCCAGACATCGGTTGGCGACGAGCCCGCGATGGCTCCGACGCTGTTGTCGTTGGTTCCGTACAACTGCGCCTTCTGGACGGTCCAGCCGCCAGACTTTTGCGTGCTGACACTCATCGCTGTCGGCTCTACAGGGGTGGGAGTCGGTGTAGGCCAGGTCAGCTCCGGCTGCGGCTTGGTTGCGATGGCGCCCGAGCCAGTCGTCGCGAACAGCGGCGAGATCGGTTGGACGTTGGCCGTGTCGCAGGTGAACTGCAGGCAGCCGAGCCCGAAGGTCTGCTGAACGCTGGTCAGCAGCGAGTAGTGGTTGGCGGGATCTGAATCCTGCACTCCGCGCGGTCCGTGGCTGGTGATCACGACGGTCGCGACGTGACCAGCGCCAGGGTTGGCGTCACAGCAGCCGGCGCTGTCGTCGCCTTCGTCGAACGTGACCACGATGGCGTTGTTCCCCTGCGCCCAGAACGGAGCGTTGGTGATCTGGCTGACGAGGTGACCGAGGTACGCATCGCCGACAGCCACGAGATGCTGATTTTGCGGGTCGCCGATATTCCCGCTGTCGAGGCAGTAGGGCGGATCGCCGTGCATGTCATGGCACTCGTCTGGGATCACGTAATTGAACTGGGGCACGTTGCCGCTGCTCAGGTCGGTGTCTAGCTGCCCGATCGGCACCTGCCGCGACCAGTCGGCCGCATTCCACGACGTCGTGAAGTTCTGGATGCCGTCGTGTTTCGAGACATACAGGGGGTCGCTGTCGGGCGCCCCGTTGCATTTCTCCGGGTAGCAGATGCCCTCGTAGTTCGGGTGCGGCAACGCCTGCAGGTACGCCTTCCAGCTAACTCCGGCCTGGTCGAGCTGACTGATCAGGCTCGGCGCGTCGACCTTGTTCTTCCAGTACGCGTCATCGCTGTTGACGTTGAACGTGTTGCCGCCGAGCAGGCCCACGTAGTTGGCCTCGCTGCAGCAGGGGCTGACCCCGAAGTAGTTCGTCTCGAGGCCGAATGTATTCGCGAGGTAGTTGAGGTTAGGTGCGGCCGCGTTCCCGATCACGTCGCTGAAGCCGTTGTTCTCTTCCATGATCACGAAGAGGTGATCCAGCTTGGGCATCGCCGGCGGAGACGCCGCATGCGCTGAGGCCGAAGTGGTGGCGAGTGTAGCGCCGCCCAGTGCCAGAGCCGAGGCCAGGATTAGGAGTCTTGGTAATCGGCCGAGACCAGCTAGCGGTCTTAAACGCGTGGTCAGTACGGACATGGTTCCTCCTTCGCACGCCGGCAGGGTGACGGCGGCAGCCGACCGGTTCCGGTCCGGCCGACCCTACGGAAATCGAAGCAAGGCTCACTGAACTGCCCGTGACGTGACAGCGACCAGCAGCCGGTCCTTGCCCCGCGCGCAGCTGAACCGTGCGCAACGCGCAAGCGGCTTAGCTCGCGCCGAGCGGTTTATAGGTCGATGGTCGAGCCAGGAACCAGGTACGACGCAGGGCCGGACGCGGCCGGGACGAGACTCAGCAGGTTCGTGATCAGGTTCGAGCCCTTGCTATTGAGCAGCGCGTCGTGGATCCAGTAGGCGCGCTCGGGCGCGACCGCGCGCATGTAGCCGGCGACTTCGCTGAACTTCAGCCAAGGCGCGCTGACGGGCAAGAGCAGCGTCGGGATCTTGTCTTCCGGGACCGTGAATGAGTCGCCGGGATGGAAGATCTCGCCGTCCACGGCGAATCCGGTGTTGGGCACGATCGGGATCGCCGTGTCCAGAAACGCATGGTCGGAGCCGTAGACGTGCACGTCGAAGCCGGCTGCGTCGAATGCGTCACCGGAATGCACAGCGCGCACCCGCTCACCGAACTCAGCAAACTGGCTAGCTACCGTGTCGCTGGCCCACAGGCGAAGGCCGGCATCGGCGGCCAGCGCCGCTCGCACCGCCTCATCGTCCACATGATCGACATGCTCGTGCGTGATCAGCACAGCGTTCGCCTCATCGAGCACACCCGGCCCGGCCCAGATGCCCGGGTCGATGACGAGCCTGGCGCCGTCCTTCTCCAGCCGGACACAGGAATGGCCGAACTTCGTCAGCAGCATGAAGTGAGCGTACCCAGTCAGCGAGCGGCAAGACCGCGCAGCAGCTCCTCCACCACCCGCTTGGCGTACCGCGTATCGGTCGGCTCCGGTCCGTACATGCTGGCCAGAACTGCACCATTCAACAGGAACGTGGCAGCGTCGATATCGGTGTTTTCGCGCAGCTCGCCCGTCGCGACGCCACGGCGGAGCACGGACATGACGACGTCGCGCTGCGGCTGGACCACTGTCTCGAGGTACTTCGCCATCAGTCGCGGGTAGCGCAGGCCCTCGCCCTGCAGCAGCGCGAACAGCCGCGACCGTCGCGGGTCGGCTGCTTCGGTGCAGATCGCGGTCAGCAGCGCGACGAGATCGGCCCGAACGGACCTGCCCTGGGGTACCGGCAGCTGGGTGCCGAGGCTGCCAAGCGCGTCGACAAGCATGTCTTCCTTGCCCGGCCAGCGGCGGTAGATCGTCGCCTTGCCGACACCGGCTTTAACGGCGACCTGCTCGATGCACAGCGCGTCCGGGCCGCACTCGGCGAACAGGTCAAGCGCGGCCGCCAAGATCGCCTGGTCAGCATGCTCGCTGCGCGGACGGCCCGGACGCCGCGGCTCGGCCACCGCGGGCGCAGCCTGTTCGTGGCTATCCATCGGCTGCTCCGGTAGCGGCAACAGCGTTGGCGGCACCGCGCGTGGACGGCCCCAGTACTTCACCCGGTCCGGCCGGAGCCCGGCCAGGCATCCAGATCCAGACGGCGATCGCTCCGACCACAGCGATGAGAACGGAGATCAGCACGGTCACGTGCATGGCGCCCACGAACGACGTGCTCGCGGCCGCCATCAGCCGGCTGCCAGCCGACCCGAGGTGCGCGGCGACTACCTGCGTCTGGGCGATCGAGACCGTCGCGCCGCTACGCGCTCCAGGCGGCAAGACGGTCAGGTACGGCTGCAGCCGGGCCCGGTAGGCCTGCGCGAGGACGGAACCGAGCACGGCCACTCCGAGCGCGACCGACACCTGACGCGACGTGTTCGTGATCGCTGATCCCGCGCCGCCGCGCTCGCGCGGCACGACAGACATGACGCCCTCGGTCGCGGCCGGCATAACGAGTCCCATGCCGCAGCCCTGCACCGCGAACGTGACAAGCAGCGCCCATACGGGCGTGCTCGTCCCGAGGAAGTGATAACCAGCCAGCGCGCACGACATGACGACCAGCCCGGTCGTGCACACGGCTTTCGCCCCGAACCTGCGGACCAGGCGGGCGCTACGCGGGGCGAACAGCAACTGGCCCACGGCCAGCGGGATCGTGAGCAGGCCAGCGTGCAGCGGGCTGAAGCCGCGCACGTTCTGGGTGTAGAAGCTGATGAAGAAGTAGACGCCGCCCATGGCGAAGAAGACCATGCAGATCGCGGCCGCCGCCGACGACAGCCGCGGATCACGGAAGAGCCGCACGTCAAGCGACGGGTGGTCGGTCCTGGCCTCGTGCCAGCCGAATACACCGAGCACCGCCAGGCCTGCCGCGACGGGACCGAGAACATCGACACGCAGCCACGAGCCGGTGTCACCACCTTGGATGATCCCGTAGACGACGAGGACAAGCCCGGCGATCGATAGCACCACGCCAAGCAGGTCCAATCGGCCGGGACTCGGGCTCTTCGACTCGGGCACCAGCGCGACGATGGCGGCGATGCCGATCGCCGTCAGCGGGACGTTGATGAGAAAGACAGACCCCCACCAGAAATGATCGAGCAACAGGCCGCCAGCGATGGGTCCGACGGCGATGGCCACGCCAACCGCCGAGGCCCAGATCCCGATGGCGCGGGGCCGCTCCTCCGGGTCGAAGACGTTAGTGATGATGGACAGCGTCTGCGGCATGACCGCGGCGCCGCCGAGACCCATGGCCGCGCGAGCCCAGATCAGCTGATCGGGCGTCTGCGCGTACGACGACACCAGCGATGACAGCCCGAACAGCGCCATTCCGATGATCAGCATCCGGCGCCGGCCGATGCGGTCGCCGATCACGCCGAAGGTAAAGAGCAGCCCGGCGAAGACCAGCGTGTAGGAGTTGATCGCCCATTCCAGTTGGCTCTGGCTGGCGCCGAGCCCGCCCCGCGGCTCGGCGATCGTCTTGAGGGCAATGTTCAGCACGGTGTTATCCAGCACGATCGCCGTGAGGCTGATGATCAGGACGCTGAGAATGAGCCAGCGGCGCCGGTGAATTGCCGTGCTATCCATGCCTGCCTTCGGGATGCGCGAGCCTCGTCCACCGCGTTCTGGTTGACGGCCCGTAAAAACGATACGAGACATCATCGTATTGCAAATACGATGATCTGCCAGCCAGCCATGTCGTGACCAGGCCTGGCATGCGGTCGGCCGCCATGCGATCATCAGAGGGTCCGGGGACGCCATTGGGGCGCAACGAGACGCGGAGGAAGCAATGACTGCTGACCAGGGCCAGTTCACGCCTGCCACGAACACGCCAGCCAAGAGCGCCGGGATGCCAGAGCCGTTGTATGGCGGCCAGGCGACCCGCCGGTTGACAATCCGGGACATCGCGGCGGCCAAGGCCCGCGGCGAGAAGTGGCCCATGCTGACCGCCTACGACGCACTGACAGCGTCAGTGTTCGATGCCGCGGGCATCCCTGTGCTCCTGGTCGGCGACTCGGCGGCCATGGTCGTTTTTGGCCACGACTCGACCATTCCGGTCACCCTCGATGAGCTCATCCCGCTCACGTCGGCTGTCGTCCGCGGCACGTCTCGCGCGCTGATCGTCGCTGACCTGCCATTCGGCTCCTACCAGGCCTCGCCAGCTGCCGCGCTCGACGCCGGGATCAGGTTCCTGAAGGAGACCGGGGCTCAGGCAGTCAAGCTCGAGGGCGGGTACCGGGTCATCCGCCAGGTCGAGGAGCTGGTTTCAGCCGGGATCCCGGTCATGGCGCATCTCGGCCTCACCCCGCAGTCGGTGAATGTCTTCGGCGGGTACAAGGTGCAGGGCCGCGGCGAGGACGGCGAGCGCCTGCTCCACGACGCCAAGGCGCTGCAGTCGGCCGGGGCCTTCGCGGTCGTGCTCGAATGCGTGCCCGCCGAGCTGGCCGAGCGCGTCACCGCCAGCCTGGAGATCCCCACCATCGGTATCGGCGCCGGGCCGGGCTGCGACGCCCAGGTCCTCGTCTGGCAGGACATGGCCGGCCTTTCGCCCCGGACGGCGAAGTTTGTCAAGCGGTACGCCGACGTGGCCGGGGTGCTGCGCGGCGCGGCCGAAGCATTTGCCGCGGAGGTCGTCGGAGGCACATTCCCGACGCCGGAGTACTCCTACCGCTGACGAGCGCGCACCATGCGCGGTCAGACGTCGGTAATACGGATGCCTGCGTGCGCCTTATAGCGCCGGTTGATCGAGACAAGGTTCGCCGTCAGCGCTTCGACCTGGCCGCAGTTGCGCAGCCTGCCGCCGTACACGCCGCGCATCCCGGGAATCTCGCCGGCCAGCGCCATCACCAGATCGGTAGCGACGCGATCGTCACCCAAGACGAGGACGTCAAGATCCATGGTGTCGACGTCGGGATCCAGCAGAAGCTGGGCGGACACGTGATGGAACGCGCCCACCACAGTGCTGGTCGGCAGTACCGTCGCCGCCTGCTCAGCGGCGCTGCCCTCCGGCACGCCGATCGGATAGGCACCGCGGGAGTCGAAGCCGAGTGGGTTGACACAGTCGATGACGATCTTCCCGGCCAGCGGACCAGCGAGCTCGCTGAGCAGATCCGCATGACCTTCCCAGGGGATCGCCGCGATGACGACATCCGCGGCAGCGGCGGCCTCATGGTTCAGGCAGCCGGTCAGTAGCGGGCCGCCGCCAAGGTCCGCCGCAGCTGACTTCGCCCGCCCGGCGTCACGCGAGCCGATGATGACCCGATGACCCGCCATCGACAAGCGACGTGCAAGCCCGCGGCCCTGGTCTCCGGTGCCACCGAGAATGCCGATGACCAGGCCGGACAACTCCGAAGACGCGGCCATCTGCGTGCCGGGGGCGTCAGTCATGCGCCTGATCCTGCCAGACACGAGTAGAGCCGGCGCCGGTCGGGCACCATGGTGGGTTATGAACGCCGACCAGGTCGCCGCGCTCCGCGCACTGCTCGCCCCGACCGGGTGGCTTGACCGCACGGCCGCGTTCGCGAACGCGCTGCGGCGCAGCGCTCGGACGCCGAACGGCCTGCTGATCGTCGGCACCGCTGACGACGAGCCCTGGCACATGACCGCGCACTTAGCCGACGAGAGCCGGTACGCCGACGCTCCCGAGCTTGCGCCAACCCTGATCCGCTGGGCGCCCGAGCCTGGCGCGCCCGCGCACCTTGCAGTCGGCATCGACCGTCTACGTGCCGCGACCCGGGCCGAGACGCTGCTGGTCGTCACCCAGCGGATCGCCCCGGCCGAACTGCTCGAACGGGTACATGACGTGCGGCGGGCCGGAGCCACCGTGTTTGCCCTCGATCAGCAGGATCCGGAGCTGGAGCAGCTCGCGCACGAGGCGCTGCCGGTCAGCCCGGCGACCGCGCCGGTGTCGTTCGACGGCGCCCAGCACCTGGTGACGTCGTCGCTGACGGCGCGAGCCGATCAACCCGGCGGTCCCGACAAGCGACTGCGGTCTCGGCTGGCAAGGCTGCTTGACGCCGTCAGCGGGACGCCGACGGACTAGCCGAGATCCCCTGGCTCGCTCCCCTCCTCCGGCTGACCTGGCGCAAGCTCCCGGCCCGCGCCGCCCTCAGGCGTGCCGCCCAAGCTCACCGATAGCTGGTGAACCGCGGGCGCCGCGGGCCTGCGCTCGTCAAGACGCCGGATCCCGTAGATCGGGGGTGGGGCGATGTTTGCGAACTGCGCGATCGCCGTGCCGACGATCGTCGCCTGCACAATGTGATCTTTGCCGAACGGCACGA
>Ga0126378_10001520_pt1 | contig 17241 bp, 16 predicted proteins | sample PanSoiMetPlot_23_FD_92587 | JGI IMG/M metagenome (GOLD analysis project Ga0126378, IMG submission 92587) | Tropical forest soil microbial communities from Panama - MetaG Plot_23 | ecosystem: Environmental > Terrestrial > Soil > Tropical forest > Bulk soil | place: Panama | collected 2016-02-17
CCGGTCATGAAGCTCTACGAGGCCGGGGAGCCGAACCGGACGCTGTTCCGCCTGCTCGCTGCCAACGTCCGGACGCCCGAGGAGGTGCTGGGCGACCTGCACGCGCAGGTGGCCGGCAACCAGGTGGGCGCGGACCGGCTGCTGGCCTACCTGGACGAGATGGGCCTGCCCGACCTGGAGGAGGTCGGCCGCGAGATCCTGGACCGCTCCGAACGGGCGATGCGCGACGCCCTGCGTGCCATCCCCGATGGCGACTACGAGCGCACCTGCCTGGTCGACGGCCTGGACGAGCCGATCCGTATCCAGTGCCGGCTGCAGATCCGCGGCGACGAGGTGACCGCCGACTTCGCCGGCAGCTCGGCCCAGGTGGACCGCGGCCTGAACGTCGTGCTCAACTACACGACCGCGTACACCAACTACGCGCTGAAGTGCGCCGTGGCGCCCGGTGTGCCACACAACGACGGCAGCTTCCGGCCCGTTCGCGTGACCGCGCCCGAGGGCTCGATCTTCAACCCCCGGTTTCCAGCCGCCGTGGCGGCGCGTCAGATCGCCGGCCACTACATCCCGCACACCGTCTTCGGCGCGCTGGAGCCGGTGCTGGGCGGCCGGCTCATCGCCGAGGGCGCGGGCGGCATCTGGCTCACCACCGTGCGGGGAGCGGGCCGAGATCGCTTCGTCAGCGTGTTCTTCTCGGCCGGCGGGACCGGCGCCAGAGCGACCGCGGACGGGCTGTCGACGACCGCCTTCCCGAGCGGGGTGGCGTCGTCTCCGGTGGAGGTGATCGAGACGACGGGGCCGCTGGTCATCCGCCGCAAGGAGTACCGGCGCGATTCGGGCGGGCCGGGCAGGTTCCGCGGCGGGCTGGGCCAGGTCATCGAGGTGGAGGTGCGGACCGGCGAGCCGTACGTCGTCTCGACGCTTTCCGACCGCTTCACGGAGCCGGCGCACGGGTACGCCGGAGGCGGGCCGGGGGCGCGCAGTGGCTTCCGGACCTCTACGGGCGTGCGGCGCAGCCCGAAGCTCAGCCTGGCCCTGCCGGCCGGCGCCCGGTTCACGCTGGAGCTGCCCGGCGGTGGCGGCCACTCGGACCCCCGAGACCGGGCGCCCGAGGCGGTCGCCGAGGACGTCGCCGAGGGCCTGGTCAGCGTGGCGGCCGCGGCTCGGGACTACGGGGTGAGGGTCACGCCGCGCGGGCGCCTGCTCGACGCGGCGCCACGCAAGCAGGGAGGCGCTCGATGAGGGGACTGGAGGGCAGGGTGGCGCTGGTGACCGGGGCCGCCAGCGGAATTGGCCGCGCGGCGGCCATCCGGCTCGGCGAGGAGGGCTGCCGGGTGGCGGCCGTCGACCTCAACCTGGAGGGGGCGCGCGAGACCGCAGACCGCATCGAGCGCGCGTGCGCCGTGCAGGCCGACGTGTCCTACCTGGCCGCCGTCCGGGAGGCGGTCGCGGCCGCCGAGCGCGAGCTCGGCTCCCTGGACGTGCTGGTGAGCTGCGCGGGCTGGGACCGGGTGGAGCCGTTCGTGAGCAGCACGGAGGAGACCTGGGACCGCGTGATCGCGATCAACCTGAAGGGCGTGATCGCCTGCACCCGCGCAGTGCTCGACGGCATGATCGAGCGGCGCTCCGGCGCGATCGTGAACATCAGCTCGGACGCCGGCCGGGTGGGCTCCTCCGGAGAGGTGGTCTACTCGGGGGCGAAGGCGGGGATCATCGGCTTCAGCAAGGCGGTCGCGCGCGAGGTGGCCAGGCACGGGATCCGGGTGAACGTGGTCTGCCCCGGCCCGACCGACACGCCGATGATGGCGGACATGCGCGCCGCCAACCCCCGGCTGGGGGAGGCGCTGGTCAGGGCGATCCCGTTCGGACGCCTGGCCAGGCCCGAGGAGGTCGGCGCGGCAGTGGCGTTCCTGGCGTCGGACGACGCGCGCTACATCACGGGCCAGACGCTGTCGGTCAGCGGCGGCCTGACGATGGCGTGAGACCGATGCGGCTCACGCTCGTCCGCCACGCGACCCTCGTCCTGGAGATCGCCGGCCTTCGCCTGCTCGTCGACCCTCAACTGGACGACCAGGGGGCGCGTCCGGCCATCGATGGCACCCCGAACCCGCGGCGCAACCCGCTCGTGCCGCTCCCGCTGCCGGCCGAGGAGGTGGTGCGCGGCCTCGACGCGGTCGTCGTCACGCACCTGCACCGTGACCACCTCGACGAGACCGCCGAGCGGCTGCTGCCCCGCGACGTGCCGGTCCTCTGCCAGCCGGAGGACGAGGCTCGCCTCCTCGGCCTCGGCCTGGCGGCGCTGCCCGTGGCGGATGCCCTCGACTGGAGGGGCCTCGCCGTCCACCGGACCGGCGGCCGCCACGGCCATGGCGAGCTGGCGGACCGCCTGGGCCCGGTCAGCGGATTCGTGCTCGGCCCCCTCTACGTGGCAGGGGACACGGTGTGGTGCGCCGACGTTGAGGAGGCGATCCGGCGCCACGGTCCCCCGGCCGCCGTGGTCAACGCGGGCGGCGCGCGGTTCACGCACGGCGATCCGATCACGATGACGCCGGAGGACGTCCGCGAGGTGGCGGCGCGCGTCCCGACGGTCGTCGCCGTCCACATGGAGGCGATCAACCACTGCGTCGTCACGCGCACGGAGCTGCGCGCGGCGGTGCCGGGCGTCCGGGTGCCCGAGGACGGCGAGACCCTCGAGCTGGACGGGTGAGGAGGCTGCGTGGAGCGCAGGCGGAGCGCGGGATTGACGCAGCCTTGACGGTTGGATAGTCTGGTGCCTGACCTTTGGGGGTGAGGTGAGACCCGCAGTGGTCTTGCCGGTCGAGTGTCGGGCAGGGCCTCGACTTCGAGGGGGGGAAGTGGCCGGCTCGCTTGACGGCGGGCCGGCCCCACGCACAATCCGAATGTCGCGGAGGTCGGTTGAGCAGGCCCCTCCCCCAACCCCTCCGGCGAGCGGAGGGGGCCACCGAGGGGCCTGCCCCCCCTGCATCAGAGCTCGCGCTCGGCCCGGGGGAGCGCGATCATCGAGCCCACGCGCGCAAGCCTCCCGAAGGCGGCGTCGGACATCACGCTCAGCATCCGCACGACGAGCTCCAGGTCCGCGCAGCCGGTGCACGGCGCGTCGCCGACGGGCAGGCCGCCGTCGCCCCGGTTGGCGAACCGGCACCCACACGGCTCCGCCTCCAAGCCGTCCGCGCACAGCCGGCGACGCAGCTGCTCCAGGCTCCGCATCAGCGTCGACCGGTCCATGTCGACGGCCGCGAGGTCGAGGGAGCGGTCCGCCGGCGGGCTGAGGAAGTAGTCGGGCCGCTTCCCCGTGCGCTCGGCGATCAGCTCGAGCACCGGGAGCGAGGGCCGGGCGGCGCCACGCTCGACCAGGTGGATGAAGGCCCGGGAGACCTCCGCGCCGGCCACCTGGGCGAGGCTCAGGCCGCACTCCAGCCGGGCCTGGCGGACGCGCTCGGGGATGATCGACACCCCGGTCCCTCGGCGCCGCTCCGGCCCGTTCGCCTGCCAGCCTCCAAGCATGCCCTGCGCTGTCCATCGTACTCACCGGGTCCGTCGATGGGCGCGCCTCGTTGCCGTGCGATGATCCGCTCCGAGAAAGACGTCCATGGAGTCCGGGCCCTCCCACCCGAACCTAGGGGTGCAGCCGAAAACCCTGGGACCCAGGTGATCGATCTGACGACGCGCGGCGACTGCGCGCTGCTGACTGTGAACCGCCCGCAGGCGCGCAACGCGCTGAGCTTCGCGGAGCTCGACCGCCTCGAGGCCGCGCTGGACCGGGTGGCGCGGTCCCAGAGCCGCGCCCTCGTGGTGACGGGGGCCGGGGACCGCGCCTTCTGCGCCGGCGCGGACATCGATGAGCTGCGCGGCCGGACCCCGCTCGAGTGCCGGCGTGACATGCGGCGAGGCCAGGCCGTCATGCTGCGGCTGGAGAACCTGCCCCTGCCCAGCGTTGCGGCGATCAACGGCTGGGCTCTGGGCGGCGGGCTCGAGCTTGCGCTCGCCTGCACGTTCCGCGTGGCGGTCCGCCACGCGCGGCTGGGCTGCCCGGAGATCCGCCTGGGCCTGATTCCGGGCTACGGCGCGACCCAGCGGCTGCCCCGGCTGATCGGGCCCGGCCGCGCGCGGTTGATGATCCTGACCGGGGCACCGGTCGATGCGGAGCGCGCGGAGGCGATCGGGCTGGTCGACCGCGTCGTCGACGGCAACGTGGTGGAGGCGGCGCTGGAACTCGCCGGTGAGCTCAGCCGCCTCAGCCTGCCGGCGCTCGCCCTGGCGCGCGAGGCAATCAGGCGGGCCGGCGAGATCGCGTTCGCGGACGGGCTGGCCGTCGAGGCGGAGCTGGGCGCCCTGGCCTACTCTCTCGAGGACTCGGCCGAGGGCATCGCGGCGTTCCTCCAGAAGCGCCAGCCGCGCTTCAAGGACCGCTGAGCGACGATGCCCGTCCCCGACCAGCGCGATCCGGCGGTGACGAGCGCGGCCCTCACGGCCTGGCTGCGCGAGCGGCTGCCCGGGGTGGAGGACCTGGTGGTCTCTGGCCTCACGAAGCCCTCCCTGAGCGGCTACTCGAACGAGACCCTGCTCTTCGACGTGGAGTGGTCCCGGGCCGGCGTCCTGGACCGGCGGTCGCTGGTTGCCCGGGTGGGGCCGACGGCCTACCGGCTCTTCCCGGACGCGCGGTTCGAGGACCAGCACCGCCTGATGCGGATCCTCGACCGGGAGACGGACCTCCCGCTGCCGCCGGTCCGCTGGTATGAGCCGGACGGCGCGCTGCTCGGGGCGCCGTTCCTCGTGATGGACCGCGTCAACGGCCTCGTGCCCCCCGACACCCCCACCTACCACCAGGAGGGATGGGTCGTGGAGGCCTCGCCGGCGGAGCGGGCGCGGCTGTGGTGGGGCGCGCTCGAGGTGCTGGCCCGCGTGCACCTCCTGGACCCGGACGCGCTCGGCCTGGGCTTCCTCGACCGGCCGGAGTGGGGGCGAACCGGCATCGACCAGCAGCTCGGCTACTACGAGCACTTCCTGCGCTGGGGTCATCCCGGCCGGCAGCCTGCGGCTGAGGCGGCCCTGGCCTGGCTCCGCCGCCACCAGCCCGACGAGACCCTGCCTCCCCGGCTGCTGTGGGGCGACGCCCGGATCGGGAACATCGTGTTCCACGACGGCGAGCCGCGCGCCGTCCTGGACTGGGAGATGGCCACCCTGGGCCAGCCCGAGGTGGATCTCGCCTGGTTCCTCTACCTCGACCGGCACCACTGGGAGGGGGTGGGGGCCGCCCGTCTGGCCGGGTTCCCTAGCCGCCGGGAGACGGTGGCCGCGCACGAGCACCGGCTGGGCCGCCCCCTGCGCAACCTCGACTACTACGAGGTGTTCGCGGCGCTGCGGTTCGCGGTGATCATGGCCCGGCTCGGCCAGATGTTCATCGATTTCGAGCTGTTGCCACAGGACAGCACCTTCCCGATCGACAACACGGCCTCGCGCCTGCTCGCCAGGATCCTCGACGATGTGACCCAGCCATGCTGAGCCCCCTGGACGACTACCCGATCCACCAGGTCGCCGAGGTCATGCGCCACGTCGGCACGAGCGACCGCAACTTCTACGACCGCTATTACTTCAACTGCCACCGCTGCGCGCCCGGGCTGGTCCTGGCGGCCGGCCTGGGGCAGTACCCCAATCTGGGCGTCGTGGACGCGTTCGCGGTGGTGGCCACCGACGGCGTACACCGCGTCGTGCGGGCCTCGCGCGAGCTGGGCTCCGACCGGATGGACACCTCCGTCGGCCCCTTCCGGGTCGAGATCCTGGAGGGGCTGCGGCGCCTGCGGATGGTGCTGGAGCCGAACGAATGGGACCTCGAGTTCGACCTCACGTTCGAGGGCGGCATCGCGGCCCAGAGGGAGCCTCGCCACTTCGTCAGGCAGCGGGAGCGGGTGGTGTTCGACTCGGTCCGGCTGGCCCAGACCGGCGGCTGGAGCGGCCGGCTCCGGGTCGGTGACGAGACGCATCAGGTCACACCGGACCGCTGGTGGGGGTTTCGAGACCGGTCGTGGGGCATCCGCCCGGTCGGCGAGCCGGAGCCCGCCGGGATCCGCAGCGCCGACGTGCCCAGCTTCTTCTGGATCTACGCGCCGATGCAGTTCGCCGGCTTCTCGATCCTGGCCATCGTGCAGGAGGACCCGCGAGGCGGCCGGATCGTGGAGGAGGCGGTCAGGGTCTGGCCCGAGGCCGCCGGGCGGGAGCCGGAGCCGCTCGGCCGGCCCGAGCACCGGCTGGAGTACGAGCCCGGCACGCGGCGTGTGCGGGCGGCCTCGCTGTCCTTCTCTCCCCCCGGCGGCGGGCCGCTCGAGGTGCGGGTGGAGCCCCTGGAGCCGCTGCACCTGAGCCTGGCCGGCTACGGGGGCGACCCCGACTGGAGGCACGGCGCCTACCAGGGCCCGCTCAGGGTGGAGGGGCTGACCGTGGACCTGAGTCGGCCGGAGGACCGCGCCCGGCTGGTCAGTCTCGTCGACCACCTGGCCCGGTTCGAGCTGGACGGCGAGGAGGGGTGGGGCCTGTTCGAGGTGCTGAGCTTCGGCCCGCACCTGCCCTCCGGCTTCTAGCGGGGGCTGATCAGCGGCCGTACCGGCGCAGCGTGCGCTCGGCGTGTTCGACGACGCGGCACCGCAGCCCGTCGGGCGCCAGGACCTCGGCGCCGCCTCCGAACCCCGCGAGCGCGTGGAGTGCCGCCGCCTCCGAGTCGAAGACCACCGTCAGCACGCGCCAGCCCTCTGCGTCGGCCGCCGGGGCGGACTCGAGCGTCGCGCGAACCCCGTCGCCGAGCACCTCGGGGAGCGCCGCGAATACGCCGGGGCCGACCCGCACGGTCACCGGCAGACGGGGCCGGCTGGCCTCGAAGTCGGCCGTCGACCTGGCCCAGAACCGGGCCAGGTCGAAGTCGGCGGGCCGGACGAACCGGTCGTCCAGCGGCTGGACCTCCTGGATGCGGGCGGCGCGGTAGACGGCAACGTGCGGGCCGGACCTGGCCACCAGGTACCAGAGCCCGGCCTTGGTGACGAGCCCCAGCGGCTCGATCGTCCGCCAGCGCTCCGAACCCCGCGGCTGCCGGTACAGGATGCGCAGCCGGCGGTCGTCGCGGAGGGGCCCGACGAGTGCCGGCAGATGGGGCACCTCCTCGCGGACCCGGAACCACGCCGGCGCGTCGATGTGGAAGCGGCGGCGGCTCGAGTCCGCCCGCAGCGCGGAGGGGAGGGCGGCCACCACCTTGCGATGGGCGGTCGCCGCCAGCCCGGCCAGGCCCAGGTCCTCGAGGGGCCCCGGCACGCCCAGCGCCAGGAGCGCAGCGGCCTCGTCGGCGGCGAGGCCGGTGAGCGGCGTGCGGAAGCCCTCCATCAGCTCGCAGCCACCGCCGGGTCCCGAGCCTGTGCGAACAGGGATGCCGGCCGTGCCGAGAGCGTCCAGGTCCCGGTAGACGGTGCGCACGGAGACCTCCAGCTCGTCTGCCAGCGCCCGCGCGGTCATCCTGCCCCGGGCCTGGAGCAGGAGAAGCAGCGAAAGCAGACGGTCCGCCCGCACGGCAGCGCAAAGACTGACACAGGGTGTCAGCGATGGACCGGTAGGGTGCCGTCATGGAGCTCGAGGACGGGGTCGCGCTGGTGACCGGCGCGGCGATGGGCACCGGCAGAGCGATCGCCTTCCGCCTGGGGACCGAGAGGATGCGGGTGGTCGTGGCGGACGTGGACGAGCCCGGTGGCGAGGAGACGGTACAGCGGATCCGCGACGCGGGCGCCGAGGCCCGCTTCGTGCGGGCGGACGTGACCGACGAGCCGATGGTGCGCGCGATGGTGGCGTTCGCCGAAGAGTCGTTCGGGGGGCTGGACGTCCTGGTCAACAACGCCGGGGGCACAGAGCCGCCCCACTTCCCGGACGCGCCTGCCGAGCGGTGGCGGCTGTGCCTCGAGCTGAACCTGCTCGCGCCCATGCACGCCATCCAGGCGGCGCTGCCCGCGCTGCGCCGCCGCGGCGGAGGCGCCATCGTGAACGTGGCCTCCCTGGCCGGCGTCGGGGGCGGCCCGCACCCATCGCCCGAGTACGCGGCGGCCAAGGCGGGGCTGATCCGGCTGACCGAGTCACTCGGCCCGCTGCGCGAGCGGGACGCGGTGCGCGTGAACTGCCTCGCGCCGAACTGGATCCTCACCGAGCGCGTCAGGCGGCTGCTGGCCGCCATGCCCGAGGCGGAGCGGGCGGCGCTGCCGCCGCCGCTCAGCGCGCCAGAGGACATCGCCGCCGGGGTGGTCGACGTGCTCCGCGACGACAGCCTCGCCGGCCGGGTCCTGCTGTGGTGGCGAGAGCGCCCCAACATTGCCCCGCTGGATCGCTGGAGCGCCTGGACGTGAGCCACCCCGTGCTCCGGAGGCGGCACGGCGGCCGGCCACTACCCTGTCTCCATGCCCGAGTTCGAGCCCGCCTATCTGCGCGACCTGGGCCGGCGCGTCTTCGAAGCGGCCGGAGCCCCAACCGACATCGCCGCGCACGTGTCCGACCACCGGGTGGAGTCCAACCTCGCCGGCCACGACTCGCACGGGGTGATCCGGATCCCGTCGTACGTGCAGGAGGTCGAGCGCCGCGCCCTGCGACCGGCGGCCCGGGCACGCGTGGTCGACGACCGCCCCGTCGTCGCACTGGTCAGCGGGGAGTGGGGATTCGGGCACCCGGCCGCCACCCTGGCGGTGGACGCCGCCTGCGACCGGGCCCGGCGCCACGGGCTGGGGGCGGCGGGCCTGGTCCGCGCCAACCACATCGGTCGGCTCGGCACGTACATGGAGCGCGCGGCCGCGGGGGGCCTGGTCGCGATGATGTGGCTGGGGGGCCTGAGCGGCGCCCGCCGGGCCGTCCCGTACGGCGCCAGCCGCGGCATCTACGGCACCAACCCCATGGCCGCCGCGTTCCCCGGCGGCGAGGCGGGCACGCTCCTGCTCGATTTCGCCACCACGGCGGTGGCCGCCGGCAAGGTGCTGGTGGCCAGGGACCGCGGGACGCCCCTGCCGGCGGGCTGCATCGTCGACCGTGACGGCCAGCCGAGCACCGACCCCGACGCCTTCCTGCAGGGCGGGGCGCTGCTGCCGTTCGGCGGCCACAAGGGCTACGCGCTGGCCTTCTTCGCGCACCTGCTGGGACAGGCGCTCACCGGGGCGGAGACCGTAGCCGGCGAGGTGGACGAACAGGCGCTCTTCAGCCGGGCCGGCGCGTTCCTCCTCGCCCTGGACCCGGGCCTCTTCCGCCCCGCCTCGGCGGCCGTGGCGACGGCCTCCCGCTTCGCCGAGGAGATCCGGGGCCTGCCTCCAGCGCCCGGCTTCGAGCGGGTGCTGGCGCCGGGCGACCCGGAGGCCCGCGCGAGACAGGAGCGGCAGTCGGCCATCCCGCTGCCGGACGAGACCTGGCGGGCGATCGCCGCCGCGGCGGACGGTCTGGGGGTGTCGCGGGCGGGCTAGAGGTGCTCTCCTAGGGCAACGCGAGCCGCCGGTCCCAGGTGACGCCGCACCCGGCCCGGTCCCGGCGGTCGGACGCCATGCGGGCGTCCGCGACGTGTACGGCGGAGGCCGGGGGCAGGACGTTCTCGTTCGGCCAGAGGCCGCCCACCTCCGCCGCCAGCTGGCCGCGGGGCCGGTCCGACACGAGCACGACAGGCACACCGCGGGTGGCGCGGTCGGAGCGGAGCACCAGCAGCACCAGCGCGGGGACCGCCCACGACCCGAGGCAGACGAACACGAGGTCCGGCCGGGCCTTCGCGGCCGCCTCCAGGCCGCGCTCGAGGCCGGCGGCCGTGGCCACGGTGTAGCCGTCCTGTCGGAGCCGGAGGCCGTACGCCTCGGCCTGGCCCTGGTCGCCGGCGATCAGGAGCGCGGTGACGGCCCCCGCGGCGCGCACGCTCGGGCGCGCCCCGGACCGCCGGGAGCCGACGCGGTGCGTGGCGTTGCGCGACGTGGAGCTGGTCATTCGGTGCCTCCTCTTCAGTGGGCTTGCCGGCCGACCGGGGAAGTTGAGCGCCGGTGCCTGAAGCCAGCGTTAAGGCAACCTTGGAGATTCGTGAGAAAAGAGCACTGCCGGGAGATCTCCCGACGGTAGGACGCGCCGGACTTCGGCTAATGTGCTGCTAAGGAAGGGATCTTATCTTTGGCGGCGTTGGACATCCTGGTCGTGGACGACGACCCGGCGCTGCGAGCGGCGCTGGACCGCGCGCTGAAGCTGGAGGGCTACCGCGTCGCACTGGCGCACGACGGACGGCAGGCGCTGCAGATGATGACGGGCGGCAACCAGGACGCCGTCATCCTCGATCTCGGCCTCCCGCTGATGGACGGGGTCGAGGTCTGTCGGCGCGTCCGGGAGCGAGGAGACCGAACGCCGGTGCTGATGCTGACGGCCAGGGACGCGGTGACCGACAGGGTCGAGGGCCTCGACGCCGGCGCCGACGACTACCTGGTCAAGCCGTTCGCGCTGGACGAGCTGCTGGCACGGCTGCGCGCGCTGCTGCGGCGCACGGTGGCGGCGCCCAGCGAGGACGTGCTCAAGTTCAGCGACGTGATCCTCGAGCTCCAGACCATGGAGGTGCGGCGTGGCCAGCGGGAGCTGCAGCTGACACGGACCGAGTTCCGGCTGCTGGAGCTCTTCATGCGCAACCCGCGCGTGGTGCTCACTCGCTCGCGCATCTTCGAGGAGGTCTGGGGCTACGACTTCGGTGCGAGCTCCAACGCCCTGGAGGTCTACGTGTCATATCTCCGCCGCAAGCTCGAGGCCGAGAGCGAGCCCCGGCTGATACACACCGTCCGCGGTGTTGGGTACACACTCCGTTAGGCCGAGCTTCCAGGCTCGACTGACGCTCGTGGCCGCAGTCGCGGTCGCGGTGGCGGTGGCCGTGGCGGCGGTCGTGATGTACTTCGCGGCCAAGGTGTTCCTGGCCCGCCAGGTGATGGACAGCCTGCATGCGCAGGCCGCCCAGGCCCAGGTGGAGTTCCGGCCCCCCGGACAGGTGATCAGCTTCCTCGGCTCTCCGTTCGGCGGCACCCAGGACTATTACCAGGTCATTTCCGATGACGGCAAGCCGCAGCTCGCCAACGGCGAGACCACCCCGCTCCCGGTCACCGCCGACGACCTGGCGGTGGCGCGGGGCTCCAGCGACGAGACCAGCCGCGACGTCTGGTTCCAGGGCGTGCACCTGCAGATCCTGACCATCCACGAGGAAGTACCGGTTCGCAACAGCCGGCTCGAGGAACCGCTGACCCTGGAGATCGCCCAGCCGCTCACCACGGTCGACCACACCCTCGCCCTCCTCAAGCTGCTCCTGTTCGGGGTCACCGCGGGCGGCGTGGCGCTGGCCGCCGTCATGGGCTGGCTGATCGCCAAGGCCGCGATGCGGCCTGTGTACCGGCTGCGCGCGGCCGTCGACCGCGTCACCGAGACCCGCGACATGAGGGTGAAGGTGCCGGACGAGGGCAACGACGAGCTGGCCCGCCTGGGCGCCCACTTCAACCGGATGCTGACGGCACTCGACCAGTCGCTGCGCATGCAGCGGCAGCTGGTCGCGGACGCGTCTCACGAGCTGCGGACCCCGCTGACCAGCCTGCGCACCAATGTCGAGGTGCTGCAGCGGTCGCCCGACCTGCCGGAGGGCGAGCGCGAGAAGCTGCTGCGCGACCTCGTCTCCCAGGTGGAGCAGCTGACCCGGCTGATCCAGGACCTGATCGACCTGGCCCGCGGCGACCAGACGCCCGAGGAGGAGGAGGAGGTGCGGCTGGACTGGGTCGTGGCGGCCGCCGTAGAGCGGGCGGCCACGAACTGGCCCTCGGTGCAGTTCGACGCCCAGCTGGTGGAGTCGGTCGTGGTGGGCCAGGCCGGCAGGCTGGACAGGGCCGTGTCCAACCTGCTCGACAACGCCGGCAAGTGGAGCCGCGACGGCCAGGTCGTGGAGGTGAGCATGGAGGACCACGAGCTGGTCGTCCGTGACCACGGCCCCGGGATCGAGCCGAGCGACCTGCCGTACGTCTTCGACCGCTTCTGGCGCGCGCCGGGGGCCCGCGGGATGCCCGGCTCTGGCCTGGGGCTAGCGATCGTCCGCCAGGTGGCGGACGCCCACCATGCCACGGTGACGGCCGAGCTGCCGCCGGACGGCGGCACGCTCATGCGGCTCCGGTTCCCGGCGACGGAGGCTGAGCAGGCCGTTCTTAGCCTTCTCTAAGCTGCCCGTAACCGTCCTCCAAGGCTGCTCTGGTGCAATGAGGGAGCCGCGGCCGAGCGAGCGAACCACCCAGGAGGTAGAGGCGAAGTTGGCGAACCTCACAGAGTCCGCAGGCTGCGGCCCCCTGCCCTCCTCACTGCCGCCCGCCGCGGCCGCGCGTGCAACCCCCAGCGCGCCGGCCGAGGCGGCGGCGTCCGACTCCTCGGCAGGCACAGAAGCGAATAACCTCCCTCTCTCACTGGTTGCCGCGCCCGGCCCTCCGGCCGGCGCGGCGACCACCCCCCACGCGCCGGCGCGGCCCGAGCAGCGGCGCTGAGGTCGTGACTCGGTCCTGCCTGGTCCGGAGGGCGACGCTGGCCGACGTGGCGGAGGTGGCGCGGCTCTCGGTCCTGGCGGGCGCCGAGGCGCAGCGGGACCTGCCGGCGCTCCACCCCGCGCAGGAGCTGTCCGCGCCGGACCTGGCCCTGCGGCTGCTCGAGGACCTGGACGACGGAAACGGGCTCTATGTCGCCGAACTGGAGGGCCGGGTCATCGGCTTCGCCCAGATGACCGGCCTCATGGTGGGCGACGGCGGCCACCTGCTGGAGCTGCGGCAGCTCTACGTGGCGCCCGAGCACCGGCTGCGCGGCGCGGGGCGCCTGCTGCTCCGGCTGGTCCTGCGCGACCTGGCCCAGCGCCCCGGCCCGCCGGCGCTGCGGGCCTGGGCGGCCACCGGCAGCGGTGCAGCGACGTTCCTGGAGGCCGCCGGCGGCGCCGCGACGAGGCAGCGCTGGAAGGTCGGCTCCGACGGCATCGCGGTGCGCGGGCTGGCCTTCAGCTGGACCGCGAGCCCGCTGCCGGCCCTGCGCGGCCACGCCCTGGCATAGGAGCGCCGCCGGCCAGGCCGCGGCCGGTCAGGCCGCCGCCGACACCTTCAGCAGCCACTCTAGGGCGCCGCGCAGGTACGGCCGCTGAAGCACCACCAGCGTGACCTGGAGACGGTCGTCGTCCGCCCGCGCGTCCCACCACCGCCACTTCCGCAGGTCGGGCCGGAACCAGTAGGTCCAGGCCCGGAGCGACCACTTGTCGAGCACGCAGTCGCGCACCTCGGCGTCGTCGACGCAGGCGGCGGTGAACCACCGCGGGAGCGAGAGCCGCCATTCCTCGACCGAGGGCCACTCACCGCCGGCGGCGGCGCGGGCGAGCACGATCTCGAGGACATGCCGGGCCCGCTCCAGAGCCGGCGCGCCCCCGGCGCCCTCGAGGGTGTCGGTGTCGGCGCCGGCCGGCGGGAGGACGGCGCCGGCGTCGGACCGGAGGCGCTCCAGCTCCTCGGCGGGTGTCACGGCTGTCATTCTCCCCAATCCGACAAGGGCACCCGTCAGGCTGTCGCGCCGGATGAACGGCCTCCCCGCCATGCCTGTCGTCGTTGTGCTCCTGCTGGCGGCCGCCTGCGGCAGCGCGGGCCACCCGGCGCCGACCCGATCTGCCGCTGCCAGAACTCGGCCACCCCGGTGCCGGTGGTGCTGGTCATCCAGGGCGGGGCGAGCGCGGTCGTGAAGGCGTCATTCGGGTTCCCCGGCCATCCGAACGATGTGCAGTTCGCCGTGTCGGACCTGGGCGGCCGTTCGTGGACGACACCTAGTGCGCCGACCCGACCACCAGCATCTACCGGACGCCGGTCGCAGCCTGTGGCACCTGACCGGGCCGCCGGGCGGTCCTTCACGGCCGGGATTGACGGCCCGGCAGACCGGCCGTAGCGTCAGCGCGAGCTCCCCCGGGTGGGGGGTAATGGGGGTGGGGCACCTGGGTCGACCGTGGCCGGGGCCTTACGGCCGGTGCCGGGGTGGACGCGTGGCCGCCCTCCCTGCCTAAGCTCTGCACATCGACTCGCCGGCCGGCGGCGGGAGCGGTTGACGGCCGCGCGGCGGCGCGCACGGGAGGAGCACATGGGGAAGACGATCGGTTTCATCGGCCTCGGCACGATGGGCCTCCCGATGGCCGGCAACCTCCTCGCCGCGGGCCACGCCCTCAGGGTGTTCGACATCGACCCCGGCCGCGTCCGGTCGCTGGCGGAGCAGGGGGCGCACGTCGCAGGCTCGGCTCGGGAGGCGGCCTCCGGCGCCGACGTCGTCATCACGATGCTCCCCGCCTCCCGCCACCTGGTCGCGGCCATGCTCGACCCGGACGGAGCGGTCGAGGGCCTCCGCCCCGGGGCCACCGTGATCGACATGAGCACCGTCGACCCCGGCACCACGCGGAGGGTGGCGGATGCCGTCGCCGCCCGCGGCTGCCGGATGCTGGACGCCCCGGTCAGCGGGGGCTCCACCGGGGCCAGGGACGCGACGCTGACCATCATGGTGGGCGGAGACGCCGACCTCCTCGAGGCCAACCGGGAGCTGCTGCAGGCCATGGGCACGCAGGTCGTCCACTGCGGCCCCCTCGGCCTGGGCGAGACCGTCAAGCTGGCTAACAACCTGCTCGCGGGCACCGCCATGGTGGCCGTGGCCGAGGCCTTCGCGCTCGGCGTTCGGGCCGGGGCCGATCCGCGAGTCCTCCAGGACGTGATCGCTCGCAGCACCGGCGGGTGCTGGATGCTCCAGCGCGCCCCCATCCCCGGCCTGGTCGCGGACGCGCCGGTCAACTACGAGTTCGCGCCGGGGTTCAAGGTCGACCTGATGCACAAGGACCTGGGGCTGGCGCTGGACGCCGGCTCCGAGCACGGCCTCCCGCTCACACTGACTGCGCTGACCCACCAGCTCTACGGCCTGGCCAGTCGTCGGGGCTACGGCGCGCTCGACATGTCGGCCGTGGCCAAGCTGCTGGAGGGGCCCGAGGACGATCCGGAGGGCCGGCTCTGGCGCCCCGTCCCGAGCACCGTCGCCGACGGCGCCGGCCCGGAGGAGGCCCTGCAGGGGGAGCCCGAGGCCGACGTGCCGAAGGAGCCGATGCTCGTCGAAGGCGAATGGCGGGAGAGCGTGGACGGCGCGTTCCTGCCCGTGGAGAACCCCGCCCGCCGGGGCTGCATCATCGCTCGGGTGCCGCGCGGGACCGCCGCCGACGTGGACGTCGCCGTGAGCGCGGCGAGCCGCGCCTTCCAGTTCTGGCGGCTGGTGGCGCCGCGCGAGCGCGGCAAGGTGATGCTGCAGATCGCCGACGACGTCGACCGCCGGAGCGAGGAGCTGGCCAGGCTCCTCGCCACCGAGACCGGGAACGCCATCCGGCCGCAGGCGAGGCCCGAGGTGCGGAGCGCGGCCGAGGTCCTCCGCTACTTCGGCAGCGTGGCCGGCGAGATCAAGGGCTCGGTCATCCCGGTGGGCGAGGACCTGCTCAGCTACAGCCGCCGCGAGCCGATCGGCGTCGTCGGCGGCATCATCCCGTGGAACTCGCCGGTCCTGCTGGCCGCCCTGAAGGTCGCCATGGCGATCACCGCGGGCAACACCCTCGTGCTCAAGGCCGCCGAGGACGCTCCCCTCGCCGTGCTGCTGCTGGCCCGCATCTGCGCCGAGCACCTGCCGGCCGGCGTGCTCAACGTGCTGACCGGCTACGGCGAGGAGTGCGGCGCCGCGCTGGCGGCGCACCCCGGCGTGCGCAAGCTCTCGTTCACCGGCTCGACCGAGGTCGGCAGGCAGGTCATGCGGGCCGCCGCGGACCGCATCGCCCCGGTCTCGCTCGAGCTGGGCGGGAAGAGCCCGGCCATCGTGTTCCCCGACTCCGACGACGACCGCACGGCCGACGGCGTCATCGCCGGCATGCGCTTCACGCGGCAGGGCCAGTCGTGCACCGCGGGCTCTCGCCTGCTGATCCACGAGTCGATCGAGGACTCGTTCCTGGAGCGCCTGACCGGCAAGCTGCGGGGGCTCCGGGTCGGAGACCCGCTCGACGAGACGACCGACATGGGCAGCATCATCAACCGCCGCCAGTTCGACCGCGTCTGCTCCTACATCCGGGACGGGATGGGCCAGCAGGACGCGAGGGTCGTCACCGGCGGCCTGCCGCCGACGGACGGGGCCCTGGCGGAGGGCTACTACTTGCAGCCCACGGTCTTCGCCAACGTCGGCAACGACTGGCGGATCGCCCGCGAGGAGATCTTCGGACCGGTCCTCGTCGTGATCCCGTGGCGCGACGAGAAGGACGCGGTGCGGATGGCGAACGACAGCCACTACGGGCTGGCTGCCTACGTGTGGTGCCGGGACGCGGCCAGGGCGCTGCGCACCGCGCACGCCATCGAGTCCGGCTGGGTGCAGGTCAACCAGGGCACGGGGCAGCTGCCGGGCCAGTCCTACGGCGGGTTCAAGCAGAGCGGCATCGGGCGGGAGTTCTCGCTGGAGGGAATGCTGGAGAGCTTCACCCAGATCAAGAGCGTGACGGTCAACCTGCGGTCCTGAGGATGTCGGGCCTTCCGCCGGGAGACGAACGGTTCCTGGTCACGGGGGCGCTGGGCTGCATCGGCGCCTGGACGGTGCGGAGGCTGGTCGAGGAGGGCACGCCGGTCGTGGCCACCGACCTGGCCGGGGACGCACACCGGTGGCGGCTGCTGGATCCGGGGCTGGAGGGGTCGGTGCCGCTGGTCCGCTGCGACGTCACGGACGCCGAGGCGCTCCGCCGCCTGGTCGCCGGGCACGGGATCACCCATGTCGTCCACTTGGCGGCGCTCCAGGTGCCGTTCGCCAGGGCCGACCCGGCGCTGGGCGCCCGGGTGAACGTCGAGGGGATGGCCGTCGTGCTGGAGACGGCCCGCCGGCTGCGCGACCAGGTGCGGGGCGTCGCGTTCGCCAGCTCGATCGCCGTGTTCGGTCCGGCCGCGCGATACGGTCCCGGGCCGCTGCCGGACGACGCGGCCCCGGCGCCGGCCACGCTCTACGGCGCTTACAAGCTGGCGGACGAGTGGATGTCCCGCGTGTACGACCTCGACCACGGGATCACGTCCATCGGGCTGCGCCCGGCGGTCGTGTACGGCCCCGGCCGGGACCAGGGCCTGACCTCCAGCCCGACCATGGCCATGCTCGCGGCGGCCGCGGGCCGCCCCTGGCGGATCG
>Ga0126378_10001522_pt1 | contig 17238 bp, 19 predicted proteins | sample PanSoiMetPlot_23_FD_92587 | JGI IMG/M metagenome (GOLD analysis project Ga0126378, IMG submission 92587) | Tropical forest soil microbial communities from Panama - MetaG Plot_23 | ecosystem: Environmental > Terrestrial > Soil > Tropical forest > Bulk soil | place: Panama | collected 2016-02-17
CCCGGCGAAGGCTACAAGGCGCAGGTGCAGGGGCAGCTGCTGGTCAGCGGCTACGCCGCGGTCAACTTCATCAGCTACCGTCATGACAGTCCGCCTTGCGTCCTGCGTGTGGTGCGCGACGAGACCTATATCAGCGCGCTGTCGCGACTGCTCGATGACTTCTGCGCGCGGCTGGTGCGCGATGAGAAGCGCGCCCGCGAGGCGGGACACTGGGGGTGAACATGACCGAGCAGCAGCAGACCGAGATCCTATTGAAGCACCTCGTGCGCATCGCCGCGGCGATCGAGCAGATCAACGTCACGCTGAAGCATGCCGTCATCGCCATCACCGACCTCGACGGCACCGTCAACGATCTCGTGCCGAAGGTTGATAATATCCCCAAAAGACGCTAATACTTCATACGAAGCTATAGGAGGCAATGACATGACATGAAGCATGTGCAGATTCGCATCGCGCCAGACCTGATGACGAAAATCAACCGACTACGCGAGCAGCAACCCGTTAAGCCAAGCGTGTCGGACACGGTCAGAGTCCTCATTGAACGCGGTCTTGCGACAATGGAACAAGGAAAGAAGGGCGGATCGACCTAGCCGTCAACCCGCCCAGCGACACCTTTTAAAGGAGATTCAAGGTGCCATTAGATGACGCTACCCCGAAGACCAAGCGTGTCAAGATTCCGCCCCTTAGTCAGGCAGAACTCGACCAGATCGTAACCCCTGAAAAAGTCCAGATCAGCCGACCAAAGCTGCAAACGGCGACGATCGAGATCATCGGCATAGCACCATACGTGCAACACGCATTTTCGGAAAAACAGCGCAAGCAGATGGAGCAGACGCAGCGCGCCGGCAGTCAGTCGCGCACGCGGCGCACCCGAGATCCCAAGGATTTCGAGGCCGTATACGAAGCGGCCAAGCACAAGAGCAAGGAAGGATGGTGCGGTATCCCCGCGCCGGCGTTCCGCAATGCGATGATCTCGGCTTGCCGGCTCGTCGGCTACAAGATGACGTTTGCCAAGCTGTCGGTCTTTGTCGAGGCCGATGGGATCGACGCCATCGACGGCACTCCGCTCATCAAGATCAAGGGCGAGCCGCGCATCCACGAGATGGCTGCGCGGAACAGCAGCGGCGTTGCCGATGTACGCTGGCGACCGATGTGGGAAGAGTGGTCGGCGTCAATCCGCGTGACCTGGGACTTAGACCAGTTCAGCGCGACTGACGTTGTGAATCTCATGCTGCGCGCCGGACTGCAGGTGGGAATTGGCGAGGGGCGACCCGATTCACCCAAGAGCAACGGGTTGGGCTGGGGGCGCTTCCGCCTCGCGGAGGATGTCTGATGACGACCTCCGCAGACATCCGCCGGGAGTTGGAAGCTCTCAAGAACGGCAACGATATGATCCACGCCCGCGATGTTCTCGAATGGGCGCGGGCAAACCCAAGTAGCGCGCTCTATGCCCATTTGCAGTGGAACGACACCGTTGCGGGTGAACTCTATCGCCTGTCCCAAATCCGGCGGTTGATCGAGATTCACATTGTCGATCCGATCGGCAGGCGTAAATACGTGTCCCTGTCGATCGATCGCAGCGCCGGGGGCGGCTACACGCCAGTCCAGCGTGTCTTAAGCCATCGGGAATTGCGGCGCGTCATGTTTAACGACGCGCTCGATGATCTCGACCGGCTACAGCGGCTCTATGCGCATTTGGGCGAATTAAGCCCAGTGTGGCAGGCGGTCGACCGAATCCGTTCCGCGCCGGATACGGAAGCGGCTGATTAAACGCGGCAAGGCATGGTGCGGTACGGCACATCTGGGTCTGGCTAGGCGAGGCCGGGAAGGGCAGGTTCGGCACGTCAGCCCATGGCTGGGCGAGGCGCGGTACGGCATGGTCGGGCGTGGATGGGTAAGGGTCGGGCGTGGATGGGTAGGGCCTGGCACGGTTCGGCGCGGCAGGCGAGGCAGGGGCAGTCTTGGCAAGGTGAGGCGTGTGGTGACGTGGTCAGGCGGGGAAAGGCAGGGCAGGTGGGGCGCGGCGTTTCCTGGTGGGGCACGGCTAGGGCTGTCATGGTGGGGCGGGGTCTGGCAGGCACGGCTCGGTGGGGCAAGGTCCGGCGGGGCCGGGTACGGACCGGTCGGGTATGGTTTGGTTGGGCATGGTATGGCCCGGCGCGGTATGACGGGGTCTGGCCGGGTGGGGTTGGGCTTGGTTCGGCACGGCAGGCGAGGCGAGGTATCGCGCGGCGAGTCCTGGTGCGGCATGGCGGCGCCAGGTCAGGCAGGCACGGCAAAGATTGGTCCGGTGCCCGAGGCGTGGTCGGGCGACGTATGGCGCGGTTTTTAACTACGGGACGATAACCAGACCAAGGGGCCTAGACCCGCTACAAGGTAAACGGCGAGAGCGATGAGCCGTAATATATCGCTCTCGCTGACCGCCTCGTAGGCAAGGCCAATCGCGCCCAGCACCGCAATCATAAGGATGGCCCGCGCCGCAAGCACGCGGTTGATCGTCGCTAGGGCGCCGAGCAGCCCCTGCTGCCAGGCCGCCCGCGAAATAAGCTCATCAGCGTCAATCCTCGTCGGCGATGCCGTCGCTGATGTAGTTGAGGAAGGTGTCGTCGGTGTCGGGTTTGGCGGCGCGGGAGGATCGGGAATCTCGCTTTCCGTTACTAGAGTCATTTGCCGACGATTGGAACGCGGCGCTGTAGCGTGAAACGGCGGATCCGACATTTTCTCCACCACCTTTCAAGCGTAACGTCTGTAAAAGCACCCTAACCTGCAAGCACTTGTGGAGGGCTGACAGCAGTTGCGGCACAGAATAATTTTGAATTTCTTGATGACATCTCATTATTACTTTTCTTGTCAGGCGGTCGAGTTGTTGGTCGACATCATATTCAGGCTCCGAAAACGCCTCGGCCTGCTCGTCATGCACGATGAGGCGAGGCGCGGTCGGGCCCCTGCCCCTGCCCGGGGGTCGCCCGGGTCGTCGCACGACCGGACTGAGAACGTCGACCTCTACGGGGACAGGGCGAGGATTGCTGTTAGCCCAAGCATCATAAGAAGCATCAAGATCGTGTTTGCTACGTGGTGCCATTTGAAAGGCTCCCTCGGCTGATAGGACGAGGCGTTCTGAATATGCGCGCGCAGGATCTGACGCTGCGTCGGCGTCATGGTATAGCGTCACTGCTCGCGGGGGTAAGCTGCGCTGGCACCCCTCCACGCTGCCCCCTGTCCCCACCCCGCCCCTGGCGGGTCTCAGGCCCTCGCGAGCGACCTCTCGTCAGGAGCCGCCCGTGCGATGGCAGGCCCATCTGGTCGGGCGTGCGCCACTGCTCAAGCAGGAGCTTGCCGCCGCAGGCGATGCAGCGCGCCGCCCCGCCGGTGCCCCTGCTGCCGTGCTGCAGCGCGTCGGCAGCGCCGCTGGCGACCCAGCATGAGGGCGAGAGCGAGCACTCCATCGGGCGGCAGGCTTCGCGCTGCGCCAGCGCGTACGAGATCCGCTCCTCTTTGGTCATTGGCCGCTCCCCCAAGCCCATTTGATCGCATCGGCCGCCTTCTTCGGCAGCCGCATGAGTTCTTTCTTCGACGGCAGATCGCGCTGCCCGGTTGCGGCAGTGCCTGCAGCCCCCCCTCGCGCTGCCCGCTGCGCACGCGGTCGGTCGGTGAGCGCACGACGCACGAATGCCTCCAGACTGCTCTCGTCACCACCGCTGCGGCGCAAAAGACTGCGCAGCCCGCTCAATGTGATGCCCGGGCCAAGAAGCGGATGCCACGGGGTAATCGCAGCACCCGCACCCACCTGCGCGAGGCCGCTCGGAATGCTGCGGCGCGGGTAATTCGGGCGCGCCGGCACATCGCGCGGCGTTGGTGGCGGCTCTTCCGGTATCACATGCGGTTGATGCGGGGGTTCCGGCCCCAGGATAATCGGTTGCCGGGCAGGCGGCGGATCGCGCGGCGAGGGCAGCGGGATCTCGCGTGGCGGCGTGCGGGCGCCGGGGGCCGGGATCGGGGTTGGCCGGGTGGGCGGTATTGGCGGCGCCTCGCCCATCGGTCGGGTCACCTCGCGGTCAGTAGGCGAGCGCACCGCGAGCGCATCGCGCTGTTGCTGCAGCCAGTTTAGCTCGTCGTGGAAGGGACTCTTCGGGTCGGCGAGCGCCTGCTTGTAGCGCGCCTCGCCAAGCCGCCTGACCATGCGATCAATCAATTGCGAGGGGTTCGCTACCCCGCCCTGGCTCGCCTTCGCCGCGTCGTTACCGACGCCCCACATCATGTAAGCCTGCCGCGCCCGCTCTAAAGCGAGCTTGTCCTCGGACGACCCTGCGGCGTGGCCGATCACCGTGTCCTGCGCCTGCCGGTAAGCATCGGCCTGCGCCAGGAGGTCGGCGCGATCGGGATTGCCCGGGGCAATCGCACGTGCGCGGGTCGCTAGCTGGTTCGCCTCATCGCCGAGGCGCGAAATGTATTCGGTCAGTTTGCGGCCGGTGAGCGGGCCTTTCTCTAGCGGGTTCAGAACCTGGTCGACCCACTGCCCCGACACTTTGGGCGGCGGCGCACCCGCGGTGCGCGGCATCAGTGCGCCCTCTTTGTCGTAAACCAATCCCTGCAGCGGGGTTCGCGCCTCCTCGCTGAAGAAGCCGCCCTGGTTCTGCTTCTGCAGACGGGCGCTCGTCTGTCGCCGAATCTCTTGAAGCTGGTCTTTTAAGCCCGCGCTCTCGGGGTCGAGGTTCATCCGGTCGGTGAGAGTATTGAGGCGGACGCCGACCGCCTTCTGCACATGCGCGCCGGTATCGGCCGCGGCGTCGGTCGGCACGCTCTCGCCGATACGCGCGCCGGTGCGCTGCCACCACCCGGTCGTGGTCTGCGCGGGGATGTCGCGCCTTGCGGTTCGAGCGGCATCGCGCGCATCGAGTGCGGTCTGCTTGCGGCCTCGAAGCGCGTCGGCTGCTGCCTGCGCCCGCTGCCGTTGCTGGGTGTGATAGGCCTGCTGCGCTTCGCTCAGCGCTTGGTGCTGCTCTCTCTCAGTTGCGACGGTCTGCGCGTGCGCTGCCTGGGCGGCGGCGTTCTGCTGTTCGACCGCCTGCCGGTCGACTTGGTTCTGGGCGCGGGTGGCACGGATATCTGCCGCGGTGCCCTCGCGTGCCCGGCGCGTGGCGATCTCGTTGGCGTGCAGGCGGTTCTCCTCGTCGGTCGCGGTGCGTTCTTCAGCCGCCCGGCGGGCCGCCTCATTGGCCTGCTGATCCCATTCGCGTGTCTGCGCATGCGCCTCTGTCGCGGCACGGTTGGCCTCGGTCGCACTTTCATGCGCCGCGCGCTGGATCGGGCGTCCGAGCAGGCGCCCGAGGATGGCACCGAGGCCCGCGTCCTCTGCCTTCTCCTTTAAGAAATCTTCCCAGTTCGTGGCTTTGCTCGGCTGCGCGATGGTGCTTTGCGCGGCGGTCGAGAGCGTCGTTGCGGTGCGCGGGTTGCGCGCAATAAACCGCGCGAGCCCCGGTATCCTGCCGGCCACGCCGAGCGCATCCAGCGCCTCGCCGCCGAGCAGAAAGGTCGGGATGTTTCCCATCACCTCGCCGACCTGCCCCGGCACGGTCGCATCGGCGCGGTTCTGGAAATCGGTCAGCGCTTTGGGAAGGGTGCCGCCGAGCCACTGGTAGCCCGCCTCAAACGGCCCGGCGAGCCCCTGCAGAAAGCCAAGGCCCGTTTGCCCCCACATCGATGGCGGGATGTCGCCTGCCTGCTCGTTCTCGGACGGGGTCGAGCCTTCCATCTGCGAGCGGAAATGTGCGAGCGCGTCCTCTCGCGACGTGCCATCGGGCGCGGTGATCCGAAACTTTTTGCCCTCGGGCGAGGTGACATCAAATTTGGCCATCAATGCACCGGCGTAATCGACCAGCCGCCCTTATCGGTGTGCGTGCCGGGTGGGGCGGGCGCTACCTGCGGCACCGCGGGTTGCAGCAGCTCGGGCAGATCACCGACGGGCTTGCCGTTTTGATCTAGGAACTGGCCGCTGTCACTGTCGAGGCTCTGCTCGATGGTCTTCAACACATGGTCATTCTCGGGAACGTATCCGGCGCTATCCATGTCATCGTGAAAATTATGCGCCCACTCGCCCTTCAGCGTGTCGAGCCCCTTCGAGATATTGCCGATGTCGATCTTTACGGCTTCGCGGATCGCTGCCGGGTTCTCGCCGACCGGCATCGCGTTCTGCAGGAGGTTGTTGACCAGCGTCACCGCGGGCTGTCCCATCGACACCGTGCTGGTCGATTCCATCGCGAACTGCCGCAGCGCCGCGGCAAGGCCCGCATATTCCTTGTAGGTGCCGGTGGCGTGGGCGAGCGCCGCGTCGAGGTGCGAACCGAAATCGGTATCGTTGGGGTACTTGGCCTGCACCTTGTTGAGCGCGGTCAGGACATTGGCGGCGGCGCCCGGGATGTTGTTGGCGCGGTAGATGGTGCGGCTGCGCCAGCCCTTCATAAAGTCGTCGCGCAGATCCTGCTTCGACTTCCACATCGAGGGATCCCATCGGGGATTTTGCTTCATCGCGAGTTTCTGCAGCATCTGGTCGTAGGCCTGCAGCCGCCCGCCCATGCCTTGCGAGGGAATGCCCGCGTCATTGTGGGCGATGCGATCGATCAACTCGGCAACCCCGGGGTCGAGGCGCGCGATCTGCTTGTTGAACTCCTCGCCCGAGGCAGGCGACAGACGCGCGAGGTCATTGAGCTTAGCCCGGCGCCACGCAGCAGCGGTGAGCGCCTCTTGTTGGTTGCGCTTCGGGATGTCGCTGACCGCACCGCCGGTCATCAAGCTACTGACTTCGCCGTCAGCGGCTGAACCGGGCACGATGCCGGGGGTTGGGATGGGGGCGTTGGGGTCAGGGGAGGCTGCAGGCGCTGCTGCAGGTGTCTCAGTAGGGGCGCCCCCAACCGGCGGTGCGGCAAACGGTGCCCCGCTGAAAGCGGCAGGCCGCACGTCGGTGCGCTGGCGGATGGGATTGCCCTGCGCGTCTACGACCTGGTCTTCGCCGCCGCTCGCAGGCGGCGATGCGGTCGGGGTTGCGCCGGCAGATGCCGGAATCGCTGTTGGCGCGGCCGGCGTGGCTTCCGAATGCTCGTCAGCGGGCGGCGGTGATTCTGCCGGTGCGGGTGACTCGGCAGGGGGAGTCTCGTCGGGTTTGTCCTCGGTGGGTTTTTCAGTTTCAGGCTGATCGCTGGTAAAGCCTGCGGCGCGGTCTTCCCGCAGAGCCTTATCGGCGGCATCGCGCGCCGCCTTGGCCTTGGCAGCTTTATCTGCCGCCGCTTGCTCCCCTTCGGTGCCGCGCTTCTGCGCAAGGTCAAGCATCGCGTCCTGGTATTTCTCCTCGCGATCCTCGCGCACCTCGGCCAGATGCTCCCGTCGCTCGGCCAGATCGTTGGAGGCACTGGTCTTGCTGATATCCTGGAACGCCTTGTCGCGCTGCTGGAAGAGCGCCGTCGGGTCGCCGCCGTTGTTGAGGATCGCGAGCAGCGGGTCGTCGCCAAATTCGGTTGCCAGTCGGCGCAGTTCGGTCTGGTCGCCGCCCGCACCGGCATAGGCGACCTGCTCGATTCCCATCTTCGCCTTAAGCTCTTTCAGCTGATCCTGGTACTTGGTGCGCAGGTTCTTGGCGTCCTCCTCCTGCCGTTTGTTGCGGGCGTTCTGATAGCCGCCGAAAGCCGAGAGCATCGGTAAGGCCGCGCCCTTGGAGAAGAGCGCCAGGCCGATCATCAGAAACGGCGCGAGCGCGCCGAGCACGCCCGGGATCTCGCGCTGCTGCGGGATGGCGCCGAGCCCGGAGAACATGTCGGGGGTGTCGCGCCCCCACTGCGAGGGCGGGCGGTCAGGGAACATCGAGGGGTAGCCGCCGCGCGGGGTGTAGGAAACCGGGCGGTAGTTCTGCGGCGGCGGCACCAGCGGCCCTGCCTTGACGAGGCCGCCATCGAGTGCCACCGCATTGGCAATGAGGACCCGACCCTCGGGTGAGCCGCGATACTGCGAGACGTCGATGCTCTTGGCGCCGTTATAGGCCGCGACGGCCCCTGCCCAGCTGCCCTTCTGATTGTAGAGGTCGCGCAGGTACTCTGCGGCGCCGCGAATGCCCTGGTCGGGGTCGTAGGGATTGATGTGGTAGCGCGCTGCGGTCTGCGGGATGAACTGCGCGATGCCCTCGGCCTGCCCGTACTTGGTCATCGGCCCGGTGGCGCGCGGGTTGAAGTTCGATTCGGCGCGCAAGAGGTTGGAGAGCAGGTTCGCCGGGATGCCGTATTCGTGGGAGTAGCGGTTGATCTGGTCGGCAAAGGGCTGCTGCGGGGCGACCGGGTTCCAATAGCGGTTCCCCTGTTTGTCAGGTGGCGGGGTTAGCGCGGGCGGCGGCACCACGCCCTCCGGTTGCCCCCAAGTGCCACGCGGCGGTGTGGCCGGAGGCGGTGCCGCAGTTACCCCGGGAAAGGCCGGTTGCGCCTGCGCCGGGGTCGGCGGTTGCTGCCGTGGCGCGGGCGGCGCTGTAGACGGCTGTTGCCCGTTCAATATTTGCTGCGCGAATGCCGTCGGGTGTCCATGATACTCGTTGCGCCCGCTGGTCGCGCCGGGCGAGCCGGTGCCGGGCGTGGCCGGGCCCTCCGGTACGGGTTGGTATACGTAGGAGTTTGGGTCGACATTATCCCGCGGGTCGCGTGGTGGCGGTCGGTAAGCCGCGGGCGTGTAGTAGGGTCGCTGCCCCGGTTCGTAATAGTAGTCGTCGGGGGTCGGCATCTAGGTCTTGCCCCCGATCGCCGAGCCGATGTTGCCGAGAAGCCCCAGCTGCGTCGCCTGCTGCCCCGCCGCCAGGGTGCCGACTCCGCTCAGGGCATTCGCGCCCGCGCCCAGGATGTTGCCCGCCGTGCCGTAAGCGGTCGTCGCGCCGCCCAATGAGGAGGCGCCGCTCGATTGGAACTTGTTGGTCTGATCCAGCCCCGAGAGCCCAAGCGTTTCATCGAGGTTCGAGAATTCCTCGGTCTGCGCGAGGCCTGAAAGGTCGTTGGCGTTTAGATCCTGCGTCTGCATGGTCGAGCCGCCGAGTCCGAGATTGCCGTAAGTGTTTTTGGTCGAGGTGTCCATGTTGGCTTTGGTCTGCGCTACCGCGGCCTGCTGCGCTGGGGTGATCTGACCCGTCGCCCCAGCCTCGTACTGCGAAAAAGCGGTCGGGTAGATCGCCCCGCCCTCGCCTTCCTGGGTCGAGGAAATGCCGCCGAAGATCGGTGCCAGGCCAGCCGCATCGCTGGCGTATTGCAGAAAGGTCGGGATCAGCCCCTCGATCTGGCTTTCAATGCCGGATACGTCGGCCCCTGAGAACACGCTCGTCATGTTGTTCCCTCAAGTCGATAGCCCAGCCGGGCATAGCCTTCGCGCCCACCCGCTGCGCGAGAGCTTCAACCCCGTGCTCAGTCTCGCTGGCGAGCCACCATTTGTCGCATTCCTGCTCCCGCGCCCACTCGATCGAGACACGCAGAAGTTCAATCGCACCCCAATGATGCCCCTCTTCGCAGCAAAGCGCGAGAATGTGGAGGGTCTTGTGCTCGGGCGCCCATGCCCGCACCTGGATGTTGCCGACGAGAAACGCGTGGGTCGAGCGGATGGCGAGCGCGGTCTTGAGCTTCATCGCCTGCCCCAGCGCGACAAGGCCGCCGCTAAAGCTGTAGCCGCTCATGTCATAGCGCGAGCGGCATAGCTCGACTATCCACGGGATGTCGGCGTCGGCGATGTTCCGTATCACGCTGGCGCGTAGAGCGGCACCGACATCACGGTTCCGCCCGGCTCGGTGACCGCGATCGAGCCGGAAATGCCGCCCGGCGGGATCCCGCCTACCGCGCCAAAGGTGAACCCGCCGAGCGCCGTCTGCAGCGCCGCCACCTGGGTCTGTAGCGTGCCGACCTCGCCGTTGAGGGTGACGATGGCGTTCTGGATGCCGCTGATCTGCCCGTTGATGACGCCGATCTGCCCGTTGATCGAGGTCACTTGGCTCTGCAGGGTCGAAACCTGTCCCTGCAAGGTCGTGACATCGCCGGTGAGCGTCGTGATGCCGCCCAACAACGCCACGATGTTCTGCGCCTGGTCTAATGACTGCAGCGCATCAACGAGGCGCTGATAACCGCCGCCGCCCGATTGCTGCAGCGTCGTCGCGGCCGATAAGAGGTCAGGATTGAGAACCGGCGCCTGCCCGTTGGCGAGGGTGCGCGGGCTAACGCCGCCTATTACGCCGACCACGACTGATTAGCTCGCTTGGCTCTTGGGTGCGCTTAATGGGCCACCCCATCGGATCGACCCCCCGGGGGCTAACGCGATCCATTCCGAAATCGCTGGCGCGAAACTCGTCGCCGAGATTGCCGCGTGGGCCCACAGGCGAACCTTCGACGAGTGAGGTTCCGAATCTCTCCGGACCAACTAGGTCGCGATTGCTCCGCAGCGTTCCGTCCGGTGACACGGTCACCGCTGGCGGACTCGCCGCCTGACCTGTCCGATACGGCCATGATTGATTCCTATTCGGCATGAGTCCATGCCTCCCCTCTGCAAATCGCACCGCACTGGCTTCGACTTATACCAAATTGTTGGCCAAGTGCGCTTTGACTGCCGAGCTTGTTCGCATAGGCGACACGGATTTGTCTGACGATATCTGCGGTCAGTACAGCGCCGGGATTGCGTTCTCCCTTCTGCGTACCGTGCTGACGAGTGTCCTCGCCGTTTTGGGCAGGAGTTGCCCAGCGAAGATTGTCCTGATTGTTGTTCAGCGAATTCCCATCAGAGTGGGCCGCTTCGTGTCCCTCCGGCGGCGGGCCATGCCAAGCTTCGCAAACAAGGCGATGAGCGCCGATTTTGATTTGCGGGCCAGCCCGCAGGCTGAGCTTGTAGTAGCGATAGGACTTACAGCTTCCAGCCATAAATCCTTTCACGACATAGCCGGCGGAATATCGCGGATCGGCACTATCGGTTGCTCGCCGAACGACACCGTTTTCAGAGATTTCGTAGTCAGGCAACCAATCAAGAATCCGCCACTCCACTACCGCCTCCTGCGGGCGCGGGCTCTGCGGAGATTACGCCGAGCGGCCCTGCGCTGAGCATGCGTTGCCATGATCCACCTCCAAGTCGGGGAATATGCCAAGTGTCGAGCAGCATACAGACATCATCGACTGAACGCGCCACCTCGATCGCGCCAAAAGCCCCCGTCGCCAGAAGCTTCGGGAACATGTCCTCCTGGCCGATCAGTTCGCGAGGCGAACCGCGCCTTGTATGCACGATCCTAGTTTTCGACAAGCGACCGCGCCGCGCCTTCAATTCGATGCCGAAGACCAAGTCGTAGAAGATGAGCAGGTCGGGAAAGCCGCGCTTGATGCCGATGCGGCTGTACTGCGCGAACTGCTTTGCTGAAAGCTCGGTCACGCCGGCAGGGTAAGGACACCAGACTGCCGGCGGAGCGAGCAGCATGTTGAGCAAGTCGCGGCAAGCTACGTGGATGTCCCTCTCAGAGGGTTCCGGCGCGACCAGCTTGAGTGCTAGCGGCGGTGCCGTCGCCGTTTCCTCGCAGCGGCCCTTGAAGCCGGTACAAGCACCATTCGGCGGCCCCTATGGCGTCTAGCCATTACCGCCGCCGCGACCGACGGCCGCGTCTCTTACGACGTGCCATGTTTTCCTCCTCCAGTGGCTATGATGGGATTGCTAGCGGCGACGCCGAGCGCGCATTCGCCTCGCGCGCCTTGTCATCTTGAGCCTGCGTGCCATTTTGCGACCTCCTTCTTCTGCCCGTTCACCGCGAACGGGGCCGGTTCGCCCTCCTTCGAGGGGACTCTTGAAAGCCACTAGCGCCGCCTGCCGCGGCGCGTTGAACCGCCGCCACGAAGGCCGCGAAAGAGGGGAGGCCTGGGGTGTCGCAACCCGATCCCATAGCCGAATCTGGGCATTCTCATGCGGGGCGTGCGAGCCCCCCTCATCCGAAGCCTTGCCACGATGCCCTCCTATGCCCCGAAGAGTGTCCGGTCTTCGTAGCCTAACAAAATCCTCTCAAGGATGTAATCGGGCGAGTTTCCGACCAGATCGAGTTGCGCGAAGATCCCCGCCCCGGCGAGCGGGTGCGGGCGCAGATCATCCTGGGTCGGCTTGATCTCGAAGCTCACCTGCTCCGACCCGTTCGGCACGCCGCCGCCCATCGTCGTGAACTGGCCGTTAAGGAACGATCCCTCGGGCATCCCCGCGACATCGTGCATATGCACAAAGGCGCGCTTCCAGTTTTTGATCATTAAGGAATTGTTCCCGTTATAGGCCTTGGTCGCGAGAGTCTTAACAAGTTGATTATCGGGCTGGGCAAAAAGCTTATAAAGCGAGGTGCCATCGGTGCCGTAAGCGGTAATGCAGCTGTTCTGCTCCCAGTAATTGATATGGGTCAGCGCATAGCGTTGGCTGAGTGCGATCCAGATCTGCCCGTTCCACGCCATCATAAAAGACCGGGCGACCTTCCACGGGTCGGTGAAGGTGCCATTAAACAACAGCCACCTCTGCCCGAATATGTGGACCGGGCAGCAGGTCGGGATGAAGGGCGCGGGATTGAGTGTCACCCAGGTGTTGGTCACCTTCTGGGTGAGCCACGTCGACTGCCCCGAGCCATCGATCAGATAGACCCCGGCGAGGTCGAAGACCGCCAGTGCCTGCAGCCACTTGCCCACCGGCCGCGGGAACCGCTGGCCGATCTGCGGGTTGTAATTGCTGAGCTGGAAGATCGTGGTGAAGGGGTTGGTGATCGAGGGCGGGGTGGTGCTCGCGGCGACCTGGCCGAGCGCCTGGATGTTGCTGATCCACTGGATCATGCTGTCGCCGAATTGGTAGAGAAACCCGGCGGTCGCGGCCTGGTCGTTAAAGGTGATGGTCAGCTGGTCACCGTTGTAGGGGTAGCTGCCCCCACCGCCGGCGGCGCTGAAATCGGCCCCGTTCTGCGGCGCCGAGAACGAGTGAACCGTCTGCCCCTCTACCCACATCCGCTGGTTATAGACTTCCATCGAGTAGATGCCGGGGAGGCCACTGGGCATCGGGAACGGGTTGCCGCTGGGGTCGAGCGCGCCGCCGGTGAGCCAAGCGGGCGCGGTCTGCCCGGGCCCGGTCACGGTGAAATTGGCGTCGACCGCGTAGTAGCCTGCGGGGCTCCCGATCAAGAGGCCGCCGATCTGCCCGGTGGTGTTGCCGATCTGCGTCGGCGTCCAGACCTTGAGCGAAGCGTAGTAGGGCGGTGTCGTCGGCCCCCAAGTCGCGCCGAGCAGGTTGGTGACCGCGCCGGTGGCGATGTTGACCGCGCGGATCGTGCCGTCCGAGAGGAAGTTGTAGCAGTAGACGTTGGTGCCATCGAGGCAGGCAAAGAAGATGCGGCAGATGGTGAGCCCAGGGGGCGCGGTATATATTGCACCACTAGGGCCCCAAGCAGTTCTAAGTTCTCCATCAGCTAATGGAATGTAATTTTCCAGCCACCATAAACTTTGATCTTCAATCATACTCCTGCGAGTTGATTGGTTTATGCCCCCTTTGGGCCACTGGGCAAGCTCGATCGGTTCAAAAGGGTTCGCTGATTGTAGCGGCATGCGAATCAGCTAGAGCGCATAACCGCGCCATAGGGCGAAGTGATCATCTGGGGCGAGACTACGCTCGCGCAGAACGGCAGTTCCGCGGCAAACACCTGCAGCATGGCGGCGGCATCTTCTCGCCGCTGTTGCTGCAGCAAACATAGCCACGCTGAATAATAGGGAACCGCGTCTGACCAGGGTTCGGGTATCGGTTCAACGTCGTCGTCGTTCTCAAGCGGAAATGGCATGCACGAGCAGTCGAGTTCCATCGGCTGCTGCTGCGAAGGGATGGGCGCCAGATAGATCGAACCGGTAACCCCAAACCCGTACTGCGCCCACCAGCCTGGGTAAGAGATCACGCCGACCCACATGTGATTCCAAATCCTAAATCTCGCTTGAAAATCTGACCAGACAAGCCGGTTCCATGCGGGCTTCCATGCCCCTGGTCCCGGCCCGATGGCTATTGCCAGCGTGCGGACAGCCAAGATTTGGCGAATGCCCGGCGACATCTGCGCAATCGCCGCCCAATCATTAAAATTATAGGATTCTTGGTTTGCTTGCGTCTGGGCGTGGATTAGCACCCGGCAACATCCAGAAGCCGCCGCGATCTTGCGCCTCGCCCGATTGATGTAACTCGTCAGCGTCGGAACCGCGAAAAACTGCGAATTCGCGTCATTCAGCAGATTCTGGGTATCAGCGATATAATTGCTCAACATGCCGTGCTATCCTATTGGCGCGACGAACGGTTCTGACCCGTCCGCCGCGCCTGACCGTAACCTGCTGAGAAGGAGCAGATCATGGCTAAGACCAAAGTAGCACGTCCGCGCCCGCCTTTCTCCGAGCGGCGCAATCTCCTCCAAATTGGGCCGCGTTCGCGCGCCGATATTCTCCAAGAATATGATCGATGGTGGGACAAGGTGTGGTGGAACCGCCACATGTCGCACCACACTGCCGGTCACGATTGCTCCGACGAATCGATGATCGGTTGCGATGGTGCGCGCATCATCGTCGACAAATATGGCCTCGAATTCCTCGAACCGGGCGATGACCTCGAATGGGGCATTGCCACCGGTAAGATGATGGCTCTCGCGTGGGCGTGTGGTTCGGATTGGGATAGTTCGGGGGATACCTGAGTCGTGGCGCGCTGGATCGAACCCTCGCTGCAAGCCAGCGAGGAGATCCGCCGTCATGTCCGATACGATCCCAAGCGCGGTGAGTTTTGGTGGCTCTTGCCGCGCCATGGGCGACAGTTGACGCGGCAAGCCGGTAGCGTTGTTGCTACCGGCAAAACCCGTAGCCAAATCGTTCGCGTCATCTTTTTCGATGGCCGAAAATACTACGCTCACCAGATCGCGTGGTTCTTGATGACCGGACAATGGCTTCCCGAGGTCGACCACGTCGACGGGCAACCGCTCAACAATCGCTGGAGCAATCTCCGGGCGGCGACACGTTCTGAGCAGAGCATGAACCGCGCGCCCAATCCAAACAGGCTGAGGGGCGCCAGTTTCCATAAGCCCTCCGGTCGCTGGCAGGCTTACATCAAGAAAAATGGCACACAGATAGCCCTCGGCTATTTCGACACTGCCGAGCAAGCCCATGACGCATACCTAGAAGCCGCCAAAACCCTATTCGGCGCTTTCCGGCGACGTTAGGTCGGCGGTGCAGGCCACGGCCACACATACGGATTGCCCGCGCCTAACTTGGTCGCGGTGCCCGCAGCGGTGATGGCGACGTTGTACCCGTCGCTGATCACAAACCCGCCTGGGCAGCTGATGCTGACGGTGCCCGTCGCCGGCGGAATAGCCGGCGCGGTGATCGTATAAGCACCCGGCAGGAACCACGCCCCCGGCGGCACCACCTGCCCCGCCGTCAGCGCCACCGCTTGCGAGAACCGCCCCTCGGTGATCGAACCGGGGCCGAAGACAACACCACCACTCATCACTTTGTCTCCCTTACAACCCGGTGATGATTGCGCCGGTCGCGGGCTTTGAACAGACGAGGTTCAATGCCGTTAAGGAGAGCCCCACTGATGCAACCTGTCCTTGTGGAATGGTCGAGTACCAACCCGTCCAAGCGAAATTTGCATCCTCATGTACAACCATTGTTATATATCGGCTGTTAAACAGGAACGCCGTGCCCTGAGGGCACTGTAGATCGAAGAACAGCGGCGTGTCGCCTAAGAGCAAGCCCCTGAACCCGCTATTGACCGGATCTTCCTTCCCCCAGCGCGAACTTGGATCGTTGTTGTAGCGCTCCAACGCCATGAAATCGGTCATCAGCGTTGTCCAGTCGGTGATGTTCATCACCCCGAAATCCGGCGCCTCGCCACCCGCCGCCTGCACCGTCTGCAGGATGAACTGGATGAACCCCGCGCGGGTGAGCGACGGCGCCCCGGTGCCGGTCAGCTGCGTGCCCGCCCACATCGGGTAGGTGACCCGGGAGAGGCCCCCGTAGATCGGCACGTTCGCCGCACTGCCGTAGGCATCCAAGAGCCCAAACATTTGCAGCGGGTTCACCACGCCCCCCGACGTGGATGAGGTGAAGAGGCTGGTGCAGAGCGCATCGAGCGCCGAATTCTTCATGTCGTTGAGCTTCAGCATCAGCCGCGACGTAACCGCGATCGCGTCCTGCGTCACCAGCTGCTCAAGGCCGAAGCTGGTGACCGGCGTGGCGAGGGCGCAGAGGTTGAACTCGGCGTTCACCGTCGCCGCGACATCGGGCGGGATCGTGAAGTTGCCCGCCGGGCCAATCCACGACGAATTGACATAGCGCCCAGTCTGCACTGGCTGCGTATAGGGACTCACGCCACCAGACGCTCTGATTGCATTTCTCAAGAGTAATGCAAGCAACGGGTTCTGTTTGTAGATCAGAACCACAACCATTTGGGCAAAAACTCTCCTTACGGTTGCCTCAAGCTCAAACCCAATCGGACCATTAGGTATTATGCCACTTCCGAGAACGGGCACGGCGTCCCCCTCTAATTTAGGTTGTAGTCGGGAGGCATCGCAACCTCAATGCCGTATTCCCGCAGGAAGTCGATGCAGAACATTACCATTGCCGCCCCGGCGCACGACGCTCGCCTTCGCGCAGTGTCTTCAAGATTTCCTTGCGCCCCCACTCCTCGGGATCGGCCGCGATTTCCTTGAAAAGGTCTTGCTTCTCGTGTTGCCAGAACTGGCTGTCATAGCCCGCGTCCTGGCCGTCGCTGACGCGCGGGTTGCGGGCCGAGAAGGCCTCGGCGGCGATCTCGTAGTCGCCGATATTGCGCTCGACCATAAAGTCTTCGAGCCGCTTCATCGCGTCGTCGGTGAACCCAAAGCCCTCCTGAGTCGTCTTGCGCTGAGAGGCAATGCGTTGGTCTTGCTCGCGATCAGCCGCTGCTTTGCGCTCATCAGCTTCGCGTTTGTCGCGCTCATCGAGGCGCTTGTTGATGCGCTGTTCGAGGTCGAAGTCGGGGATCGAGGTGTCGGGGTATTTGCGCTTCCAGAGGCGCTTGGCTTCTTCGCCGAATTCGGGGTCGTCCCAGACGCCCTTCGCCGCCTCAGCAATCTGCCGATTAGTCTCCGCCTGCCCCAATCGCTGGCGTAGCTCCGTGACTTGCTCATCGGTCAGGGTCACTGGCATCACGGCACCCGTGCGAAATTGAGGATGGCGTCGGCGGCGA
>Ga0126378_10001523_pt1 | contig 17236 bp, 36 predicted proteins | sample PanSoiMetPlot_23_FD_92587 | JGI IMG/M metagenome (GOLD analysis project Ga0126378, IMG submission 92587) | Tropical forest soil microbial communities from Panama - MetaG Plot_23 | ecosystem: Environmental > Terrestrial > Soil > Tropical forest > Bulk soil | place: Panama | collected 2016-02-17
CGCATCCTCCTCTCCTTGGCGATGTGGGCAGCGATGCGTAACTCGATCTGGGAGTAGTCCGCCTGGACAAACAACCACCCCGGAGGAGCACCGATCACACCACGTATAAACGAGTCCCTCGGTACCTGCTGCAGGTCGCCAGACAATCGTCCAGTCACTGTCCCGTACAGCTTGTAGGTAGTGTGGAGCCTGCTTCGAGTATCCAATCTCGTAGACCATGGTAACAAGTAGGTGTTCATCCATTTGAGCTGAAGCGTCCTGTATTCGAGAAGGGCCTGGATAGCGGGGTGATCGTGATAATGGAGTAGGACTGCTTCCTTAGTCGACGGATTACCCGTCGCCGTTCTCTCCAATGGCGAGAGTCCCAGTCCCCGCTTAGAGAAAAGCCAACGCCAAGCTGCTGTGGTGAGTTAAAGTTGATCTCCCCCATCTTCCGTGGAACATGCTCATAGAGCACCTCCTTACGAGTTTCGATCTCACCCTGCAAGATCTCCATCCTGTGGAAGAGGCGTTTGCGATCTACGTACATCCCCGCTGCCTCGACCTGTTGGATCACATGCGAGGCGGGCATCATCAGCTTGGCGAACAGTCGTGTCAGGCGAGGTTGTGCGAGCAGTTCCTCACGCAACCGTGGGTAAATCTGGTGCGTGTAGCCTACATCGTTACCATTGTACGAGCAGATACGTCTTAGCGGCTCCTTCATTATCTTGTCTGGCTTGAGTTCGACCATCCCCTTGTAGACGTCCGCCCCGAGTACGGACTGGGATAAGAAGCCGAGATTCTTCGGGCGGTTCTCGTCGAGCAGATGTGCAGCCAGCATTATGTCGAAGCGGTGCTCTAGGAAGACTCCCGCCCCTGCAAGCTGCTGGTTGTCATGCTTGCCATTCTGCGCCACAAGTTTGAGGTCCTCTCGTCGAAGCGCAGGCCCCAAGTACGCGAGAATCTTTTTCCACGACTTTCTAAACGGACTTTCAGGATGACTGAGAGGTACGACATAGGTCGTCCTGCCATCCCAGCTGAGACCGAGACAGACAATGTCCCACTCTGTCCTTTCCCAAGGTCTTCCACGATTCTCAACATCGTAGGAGACAACTGTACCTGGTGCCAGGTCAGTGAGTTGTTTCCTGAGCCATCGGACGCCTTCGACGGTATTGACATACTTACTCCTCACGGGGACGACTTGGAATTCCCCCCTCATCATCCGGGCGAAGCGCTTCACATCTTCAGCTAGTGTTGAGTGCTGTCCTGGGTTTCGGAGGATGTAGGCGGGATGGAAGGTAGCCATGACGCTTCGGTTTGCCCAGACAGGGTCCTTGACTCGTAGACGGACGCCGCGCTGCTTAGTGATACCAGACTTACGCGCGACCGCCTGAAGTGCCGCGTTGCCCAGAAGAAGGACCCACCGTGGGTTGACAGCCTTAGCTTCCCGCTCGAGGTAGACTCGGCAAGCCTCAAACTCCACACGATCAGGTCGACGATTCTCCGGCGGTCGGCACTTGACAACATTGGTGACGTAGCAATCGTCACGATCAAGCCCCGCCTCGAAGAGTAGCGTGTCCAGTAGCTTGCCAGCTCTACCTGAAAAGACTCTGCCTGTAAAAGTTTCATTCTCGCCTGGCGCCTCCCCGATTATCATGGTCTTCTTCTTGATGCTGCCACTACCGCCGACGCAGACCCTCTCTGTGGTTTCAGCGAGGCTACAACGCTCGCAGTCGTGGTCCATGTACTTGTCTAGAGGGCTTCTATATGCCATCGTGCTCTGCTTTCGTCATCAGCTCGAGATGCTGTGGGTTGAAGCAGGTCTTATTCTCGCAGGTGTGGTGTACGACGAGGTCACTATCCATGTCGAGGCCGAGGTACATCCACGCACTCACTCGGTGGACACCGACTGTCCTGCCTCTGACTGTCATGTGCCCATGCCCCGACTGTCCGACGTAACCTGTCCAGATCCAACATTCATCCTCGTCTCTACGATCGCGGTCGAACACCTGCTCGATGCGGAACCTGCTCCATCTCGATAGCTCAGGCGTCATAGACATGGTAAGTCTCGATACTCGCCTGACGTAGCAAGTCGACACCCGACACATCTCGATACGCTTCTCGGAAGTACACTTCAGAGATCCCCGCAGCGATTATCAAGCGAGCACACCCCTCACACGGTGACACACCGACAAGCAGTATCGCCCCATCCGTACTAATGCCCTGACGTGCAGCGAAGGCGATAGCGTTAGCCTCGGCATGTGTCGCGTTGTCGCAGATCTCGTCGACTGGGTGATCGCAGTGAGGTAGTCCTGGCGGAGCACCGTTATAACCCCAGGCGATTGCGCGACCGTCGCGTAGGACCACGCACCCCACCGCCTTGCGGGGGCACGTTGAGAGTTCTCCGATCTTGTCTGCTATCTGTAGGAATACGCGTAGTTTCTCAGTCCTGGAAGCGATGGATGTCTCCTTTGTGGACGTGGAATGAGTAGGCGTTGAAGTTGAGGTAGCCCAAGTCAACGTTCGCCCAGTCCAGTCGTGCGAGCACGTACTGCGCAAGTCTTACTGCCATGTAGATGTCATCGCGGAAATGGCGTACGGCATCGCAACTACGGATTGGGTACCACAGATGTAGCTTGTGCTGCCTCATCAGGAAGTGGTAGTGCAGCGTGCAGGGTACTCGCCCACCGTGCAACACGCCAGTATCCTCGGGAAAGAAGATCGGGAATGTTGCCTGCCTAGACAGTGGGTTCTCAGATAGGTGGCCGATCACGTCGTCGAGGTCACCATATCTGTACCTGATACCGAGCATCCCCTTCGGTGGCCAGAAGCGCTCCTGGTAGGTGTGCGTGAACTTACCATCAAGCATGGTCGCCTCGTCCTGATCGCGCCACCACGGCCAGTTCAAGTACTCGTCGCCGGGGTTAGTCGCCTCGCCTCGGATGCGCTCCTGGAAGTGGTCTTCTGCCCATGGCAGGTTCGGGGTGATGAGATCCTGTGCCTCCTCTATCGTGTCGGGCATCTGCGCCGACCACTGCAGGTTGATGACCTCCCTCGTTATGAGGTCGGGTTTGCCTCCTGTGGCAACGCCCTGCCAACGACCAACGTCTACGTCCTCACCATGTTCGCGGAGATGCGCGATGCTTTCGCGGATGGCATCATCGATCCACTGGAAGACGTTCACTGGTACAATGGTTTCCATGTCAGGTCCTTGACCGTGACGGTAGGTAGGTAGTCCTCAGCGATGTACTCACGGTACCTCCTCATCACTCGCTTGAGTGGTCCGTACTTATTGTCGTGGATGCCGTTCTCTGTGAACTCCACGATTTTGTCGTACCACTTGCCAACGAGGTTGATTGTCGGGAACTCCTTTCTGTACTTGGGGACCATGAGATCCTCGATGTACTCGGTCTTGTACAGCATCGGTAGCGACTTGAACCCATGGAACTGCAGCGCGTCTACGTGCCAGACGAAAGCAAAATCCTCAGGCGCCGCTCCAATTCGCTTGCCGATAGTTCGAGCCAAGACATGGGCAAGTGCAAGGTCAAGACCTCCGATGTAGGCAATGTAGGAGACTCGACTATGCAGACATAGGGTGGGAGTTTCTCGTCCCACCTTACCTCGATAGGTAAAAGCCAGCATGCAATTTCCCCAACGATGGCGTTTACTGTAGCGCTCAACGTTTCGGGAGAACATGGTGGTGCAGGCTCCCTTCGCTCCGCTCCCGTTTCCGAGTTCGGTGGCCTTCCCGACGAACCGGAGGAGCTCCTCTTTCTCGACATAGTCCCTCACCAACCTTGTCCACCGCTGCTTGTTGAGCCAGAGATCGCGGCCCATATCGAGGTCAAACGCCATGCTATCGCAGGAGAGCACGTTGTCGTAGCTGATGGTGTCAGCACTCCCCACGCAGTCGAGGTTGAACTCGAGTTTCCCTCGCCACATGTCCCAGATCGTACCGCGCCACAGTGTAGATAGATCCTCATAGTGCTCGCGAATCATCGTCTCACCGTCTTCTTCAACCCGGGGATTTTCTCCCAGGGCTTGTGACCATTGCTGGCATCGAGAATCCTGTCGGCCTCTACATGGGCGGGGACCGTCTTGTCTGGTCGGTCCAAGATTGCCTGCCCTAGTTGTGTGGGATCGCTTAGGTTTCTCTTGTCAGCAAGCATTAGGCGTCTACTCCATTCCTCGGGAAACGTACCCAGTCGCGGTCTTTGACCTCAACCCAGGCTTCCTCGATCACGTCCATCAAGACGAAGCCCTCGAGGTCTGCCAACCCCATCATGAAGATCACGAGGTCAGCACAAGCATCGCGGATCTCTGCCTCGTGGTCGACATCACCACCTCTGATACCCTGGTCACGCTTGAGTAGATGGTGGGCAAGCTCACCCAACTCCTCCGCCATGCCGGCAAAGATCTCCAGCCGCGTCTGCTTAGGGAAGTTGTGCTTCACCCACAGGCGGTGTTCGAGCTGGATGAGTTTCAGGCCGCTGCTTCGAGATGGTCTATCAGCCTGCTCCACGCATCCTCCTCGGTGTAATCATATTTGACAACGTTATCGTAGAGTGACGTAGCCCACAGAGCGTAGTGAGCCCAGTACTGGTTGCTGATCTTCAAGAGGCTCTCAGCGCTGACGCCCAGAAGCCGATCACGCTCGGGGTTGATGACGTTGGCGAGCTGAGTCTTGAATGGTGGTAGACAGAAGATGACGTACGGCTCGAGATTCCAGAGTCGCATGATGCCCCTCGAGAGTGCGGGACCATCGACCAGTAGCTCACGATTGGGCTGCGCCTGCTGGTAGATCGGGTCGGAGATGTAGAAGCAGCGGTCGTAGATTGAGGTGGCCAGTTCTGAGGGTGCCTTCGCCAGTTGTTCGTCCCACCAATCGACGAGCCCATCCTGTGGTCCGTGTGTGCTGCTGAGTGTCTCGACTGGGGGTCGGCGATATTCGAGGCCATAGTGATTTGCCACTCGCCTCGCGAGGATCGTCTTACCACTACCATCGGGGCCCTCTACAATGATTGGGCTAGCCACGTTCACGATCGACCTGCGGGTGGTGGACAGAGCTTCGCTCCTCGTCGGATTCAGAGAAATACACCTCCTTCGTGAGGATGATCGTTCCACCCTCTAGCTGAATGGCCGCGAACGGCTCACCCTCGGAGCCCGAGTCGTTGAAGCTCTCGAGGGGTAACCCCATTACTTTCCATCGCGCCGACACCGCGTGCTCACCTCCTGTGATAGATGCGGATACATCAATTATACACGTCCGCGTAGAAATCGCTCGGGGCTATTCATCAAGTCGTAGTGCCAATCCTCCTTACGCTGGAGACCGTAGAGTACGCGCCTGTCCACAGTGCCTGTAGCGACAATCGCGCTCACCCTCACCGGCCGCCCCTGATTCGGACCCCGAAGCCTATTGAGGACCTGCCAGAACGCCACCCAGTCGTCGGGTAACGTGAGGAAGACCAGCTCGGCAGCACGAGTGAGCTCGATGCTGAGGGATCCTGCTTGATGCTGCATGACCAGTGCTTGTGGGCTACGGCGACTCGACTGAAACGAATCCAGTATGTGACCGCGATCTCTGCGCTTGGTTCGGCCGTCGAGTACCTGAGTGTGAAAACCCAGTCCCGCCATAACTTCCCGGGCGGCATCAACCTCGGCAGTGAAACGACAACTAACGACCACCGATTCATCTTGGTCGCGGAGATTCTGAGCATACGCTCGGAGAACGGTAATCTTACTCTCATGGATCTGCTTCCCACCTGTGAGGAACCCAGACGTAAGCTGAAGTAGGCGAAGGCGCAGCACACCCTGATTGGCAGCGTCCAGAACGCCAGCGTCAGTCTCGACGATGTACTCCTCAGCCAACGTGTCATACTGATCCTTCACTTTCTGTGGTAGGTTTACGGGAAGCACCTGCCAGAACAGCTTGCCCTCGAGGCCAGCTTGCTTCGCGGTGCAGGTGATGGAATTTTCAGAGACTATTCGTCTAAGGCGCCGGAGATTCTGATAGCGGATGATTTGCCACCGACGCCGTCCGACACCACGAATAACGAAGCGCTCATCAAACGAGCCAGCGTTAGTGCCAAGAAGTGTCTCATCCATGATGCGGAACTGGGCAAAAAGATCGCGCCACCCTTTGGGGTCGGGAGTGCCAGTGAGCAGTAGGACGTAAGGCCTACCGCTTCCTCCATTGTCTTTGCGAAGGCGACGAACAAGCCGCCAGGCATCTTGGGCCCCACGACCACCGGGGCGTTTATACTGATGACTCTCGTCGAGTACGATGGCATCTGGGCCCCACTCTTCGATGGCTCTTTGCTTGGGTCGTTCGAGGTTGACGTGTGGTCTGGTGGCACGGAACGTTTCCTCCCTTCCTGCCAGAAAAAATTTGGTCCTCGCATGGTTGCCATTTCTGACAACAGGCGGGTACACATAGTCGAAGTCCTCTACCTCGTACGATAGCGGGTAATGCAGGCGTAGCTGCCTCTGCCAGACGTCGAGAGCGATCGACGGCGCGAAGACAGCGACACGTTGAACTTCGCCCTTGATCGCAAGGATCGCTGCCCAATCGAGGGCCACTTTCGTTTTCCCAAGTCTGGGCTCAAAAAACACGGCAAGATTTCTCCGCCGCACAGCCTTGAGTGTAGCGCGGGATTGATGTCTAAATGGCTTAGTGCGTGGCTTATACTTCAAGGTAGGCCTCAATGAGCTCGCGGTTAGTCTCCCACCACCCGAGGCGACTGTTGCAGATCCTACACAAGAGTCCTCTTATCTCACCACTCTCGTGATCGTGGTCGATGCAGAGTTTCTGCTTCCTACCGCAGAGGAGACAGCGCCCTCCTTGCTCCTGCACCATCTCCTCGTACTCAGCGTAGGTTATGCCGTACCTAGACCATGTATTCCGGTCACGCCAGTAGCGCCTATCTCTTACTGCACTCACGGCATGCCGGCAGCTGTCCTTGCGGCCATCGAATGGGCCAGCGTCGCCGCTCGATAGTCCACCATGGCATTGTTGATGCCGTCGATCACCTCCATCCACAGGTGCGAGTTGTTGTTCTGACCCGCAAGGATGCAGCCCCGCAAGAACTGCTCCGCCTCCTCCGCATCGTGGAACTCGAAGCGCAAGGCAAACGGCCTGAACCGAGGTTTCTCAGCCTTCCTCGCCATTACCTCCTCCTTCTCCTTCGCGCACGGCGCACACCGCGCTTGAACTTACGCACCTCCCACGGCTGATTCGATCGCCTGAACCAGTGGTTGTGGTTAGTGCACCCACAGTACTGACATTCGAGGAGCCTCAACTTGCGCTCCGTCCATATGAACCGCTGCTTCTCATCTGACCACACCTTCACCTGGGCGTAGAACTCCTGCAGCGGGCGAACTGCCCTGAATCTTCGCGGCTGCATACACAGCGGACACCAATACCACGTTCGTTCTCTACCCTTGAATGGCTGCTTGTACGGGAACTTTCCCCTGTACTTCTTAGGCACGTCGTACGGTCGCTGCCTCGACACAAGTGCCGCATGACTGTCCACGCGCGCTGCCTTCGTAGCAAGAAACTCCATCGCCACCCACGGACTCATGAAGTACTTCTTGAGTCGGTTGCCTGTTCGCGGTGAGACCCACGTCACGTACCACGCGAGTCGGTTGTTCATCTGGGCTGTGGTGAGCGGCAGGCTCAGGCACTCCTCGACGGTGACGGGCACGTTCCACACGTGCTTGCCATCATGGGACGTGTACTCACCCTTCTCAAGTGCCGAATGCCCTCGTCGGTGACGCTGCTGGAACCACGCATAGATCTTCGCCGTCCCAAAGCGCCCCTGGAGTAAGTTACCGCTCACCCCCTCACCGTAGAGATCAACAACTCGGAGCTTCCTTCGCAGTTTCTTACTACTGACCTTAGTCTTCTTCGCGGTCATACGCCTCACCGAACTGCTGGTACTCGAGTATCTCCGAATGCAGATGCTCGACAGTGCTGTTGACTTTCTCCACGAAGTTCTCTTTCACTTCTTCGGGGGCATCATCGTTGTTTTCCACAGCTGCTTCGATGATACCGACCGTGACCATCAACTCTGCACATGCTGTCGCTACGTCACGGTAGTCTGACATCGCACCTCCTACGGTTGATGTGACGGGTAAGTTGTCAAGGTTCGTGGGCGTAGCGCGCGAGTAATTACAACTACGCCCTGGCCCTTGCAAAGCGTGACGCAGTAATCGGTGCCCCTCGCGCACGTCACGACACATCGTATCATACCCGAATCCTCCATGCGTCACTCGATTTGGCACGCCACGTATCGGGTCCACGCCTTTCGTGTATCATGTGTCTGAGGGGTTGATCCCGAAGGGAGGTTTCATGGACGTAAGTCAATGGGTGTCGGAGGACTTCCTTGATGTAGTCTGGGGGGATCGTCAAGGGTGGGTCGACATTCCAACGAAGGTCGGACAGTACTGGGTGCCGTACCACATCAAGTGGCCTAACGAGGGTGTCGCAACGCTGCGCCTAGATGCGGCCAACCGTGATGAGGAGAACGTCTACTTCTCGTGCGGCATGTTCCGTGAACGCGGACGCAACTACGACGACCTACTCAAACCCGCCTGGCTGTGGGCCGATCTCGATGAGGTATCACCTGAAGTGGTACCCGTGCCAACGCTGGCGTGGGAGTCCTCGACTGAGCGCTACCAGGCGATGTGGAAGCTCACCCGCTCGGTTAAGCCTGAGGTCTGGGAGCGCCTGAACCAAGCTCTATCCTACTCGCTAGGCGCAGATAAGGGTGGTTGGGACCGCACCCAAGTCTTGAGATTACCTGGCACGTTCAACTACAAGTACCCCGACCATCCGCCTGTGAGGGTGATGTGGTACAAGCCCGAGCTGATGTACTCGCCCCGCTCGATCTGGGACATGGTGAAGGGGCATGCACTACCCGTTCGGGCTGTGGGGTCTGGGCAGCTGGCTAAAAGGCCGATGCCAGGTAAGGCGCGTGCACTGCTGCGTGTGCCCAGTGATGCTGTGGTGGCTGGCGAGCGATCTGACCGCATGTGGGAACTCGAATGCCTCTTGGCTGAGGCAGGCTGGGGCGAGGACGAGATCTACGAGGCTGTGTCTGAATCTGCCTGGAACAAGTGGGCTGGGTCGCGGCTCGAGGAGCGACAGCTGCGGCGGGAGATTGGTAAGGCGATACGGCACGTGGGTCAGAAGGTGACGCCGATGACACCTCCCTTGGAGGGTTCTAAGTTGGCGGGCCCGACTGAGGAGCCTGAGCGATTTCCGTCTGAGCACTATGACTCATTCCTCGCTAAGAACTTGCCTGATCCGAAGTGGCTCGTTGAGGATGTCTGGACAGCTGGCTCGCATGGCATCATCGGCGGCGATCCGAAAACCTCGAAGACTGGGCTAGCGCTGGCACTGGCGCTGGCAGTGTCGTCGGGCAAGCCATTCCTTGGGAAGTATCGGGTGCACACACCAGGGCCTGTGTGGTTTGTGCAGCAGGAGAACGCTCCGTGGATGATCCAGGACCGCCTACGCAAGCTGGCCTACTTCTACAAACTGATCCCACACCAGGACGTGGTGAGAGAGAAAGCAGACCCCGGCGCGCTCGGCGGGTATACCATCGACATCGGATTCCCGGAGAATGTGCCGCTACGGTTCTCTAACAACGAGGGCCTGAACCTATCCGACGAAGATCATCGGGAGATGTTCGAGAACGAACTCAAGATGCAGCGCCCAGCGCTGGTCATAATCGACCCGCTCTACCTCGCCTTCGGAGGCGCTGACACAGACCGCGCCACGCAGATGTACCCGTTCATTGCGTGGCTCCTCGAGATGAGTAACACGTACAGCACTGCCATCGCCCTCGTTCACCACTTCGGCAAGAAGCCCACAGCTCCGGGTTCGGCACAACGCCGCGCGGGTCAGCGACTACTCGGGTCGACAACGCTGCATGGATGGGTCGACTCTGCGCTGTACTGCGAGCACCTCGACGAGGATCGTCCAGGCTGGGTGGGTGCGCGTGTCGAGCCCGAGTTCAGGTCGATGGCGCCACGCAAGCCGATCGAGGTACACCTGAGGTGGGGTGCACCGGGAGAGCTTGGGATGAAATGCGAGGTGAAGAGATTCGACCTCACGGAGATGATCGTCGAGGCCGTAACTGAGGAACCGGGCGTGACAGTGGTGAGGCTTGCTGAGCGGCTCGGGTGGGATCGACGAACAGTGTTGGGCCGTGCGCGTGACTCGGAGATGATCGAGGTCACGGGTGGGCGTGGCGGACGCGGGGGTCGTGGTCAGTCCTACCGCCTATTCCCAAACGGCAATGAGTCCGACTGAGTCCCATCATCCGAAGAAGAACGACCTCTACACTCCGATCACCCCGGAGTTGTTGGAACTGTTCGCGCGTATGCGCGCCCATCACGGAAGCTGGAGGCAGGTTGCTTTTCTGTCAAACACGCGGTTGAAGGTCCTGAGACGTTGGCGGAATGGGCAGCGAAAGAGCATCTCGATGACCAAACTCGACGAACTAATCACTACCACAGAGGTGGGCAATTTGCGTGACTACCCTTGGTTCACAGCCGATGACCTCGTTGCACTCGGAATATGGGAGAAACCTGCAGACCCGCTGGATGGGTAGGTATTGACTATTGAAACGTGACATAAATCGGAGTACCTCCTATGAAACTGACAAGCTATAGAACTGTATGTGTATATACAACCCTAAAGGGTTATATACACAAACCTGTTGGAGTAATGAGTGGTTAAGCGCCGTAAACTCACCCAGCAGGAGATCGACCGATTCTACCTGTGGTTGCATGAATATCCGGGGTATAAGCAGATCATTCGGGAACGCATCTCTGAAGAGCAAAAGAGGCGACGTAAGCTCGATTGGCGTTTTACTACTCGCGAGCGCGCCTTGTGGAAGCGTTATCATCCAGGTGAGCCTTACCCGGGTAGGTTAGGGCAACTGGAAGCTAGCGGTCATGTAGATGTGGACAAACTGGGACGGGAGGTAGAGGGTTGTGGTTGAAGAGGAATTCATCGAACGGCCTACTGATGTGCTCCGTAGCTATTTGGCCGCACACGGCATGGGACTAAAGGTGATGACCTCAACGCTTCGCGTTGGGCGCATCGCTATGGGCATGGAGATACTGACGGTCATTAAGTTCCTCGAGGACCACAAGTACCTGCTTGACTCTGCGGATGAGACTATCGCCGTACTGACGACGTTGCTGGTGGATCAGGACATCTTGGAGGAGACTCAGTCTTGGTACCACAGCCTTCACGAGTGGCGGCGTGTCAAGCTCTACGACGCCGTCGCCGAGGCCGCCGATACAGCGAACGCTTCAGCTCCCGCATCTCAGCTTGATGCTCTGCCTCCGCCCGATAGTACCGACGCTGAGCACGATAGCAGTCAAACGAAGGACCCTCCATCAGCTTCGTGACAGTCTTGATCTGACGCATCTCATACCACAGAATGCGGAACCATAGCTTCTTCGTGATGTGGATCTCCTGCTCGTAGCCTCGTACCCCGGGCTGACGTGAGTAAATGGTTACGTAGCCGTCATTGAACCGCAGTTCGATTACCCCTCGCTTCCCGTTCGGATATCGTAGCGCAAACGGACGTTCGTGCTTCCTGGTGTATGTAGCCAATTTGCCCAATGTGCCTCGATTTCGCGTGATGTGAGTGATATGGGACGTATCCCAGAGGCGTGCCCTAGGCGACCAAGGTCGAATGCCCGGCGATGTGCGATGTGTCGTATGTGTCGTCAGAACGCGAACCTTGGCATCCTACAGACGCCAGTCATTTGGTGGCCATAAGGTACTCCTGCATCTCTTCAGCCCAGTTCTCGTACCACCCGAGGCCTAGATTGCAGGTGTTGCAGATCCTACCGCGCACCTTCCCAGTGCTGTGGTCATGGTCAATGCACAGGTGCTTACGACGCCCGCAGATCTGACACTCCTTGATAGCGAGCAGCGCTTCAGCTTCCTCGTGTGTGATACCGTACCGTGATCGTAGGCTGTCAGCGGGGGTCTTCTTGGTCTCGATGGGGAGATTGTTTGCCTTCAAGTACCTTCGCATCTTGCTCAATCTGAGCTCCCTTCAACCCAGAAAGAGGCGGCACCGCAGTACCGCCCCTTTCCAGGTACCTGGAACGTAGGACTACTTCTTCGCCCGAGTGCGAGTCGACGGCTTCTTGGCGGGAGTCTTCCTGGCGGCGCGCTTCTTCGGTGCCGGCGCCTCCTCTTCCTCCTCGTCTTCGTCGTCTTCCTCGTCCTCGTCGTCTTCGTCCTCGTCCTCGTCCTCGTCGACCGGAGCTTTCTTCTTCTTGGTCGACTTCTTCTTCTTGGAGTTGCGCGACTTCAGCTCCTCGAGCCTCTCGTCACGCGCCTCCTTGATGGCATCCTGCGCCTCGTCGATGTCCTCGAATCCCATCTCCTCGAGGGCGTCGTCGATGCTGTCCCACTCGTAGCGGCCCGTGTCGTTCTTCTCGACACCCTTGGCCCGGAGCATGACGCGCAGGTTGCGACCGTCGGTTCCGAGTGCCTCGGCGAGCTCCTTGCTGCCGATCAGACCGTCGTCGCGTGCTGCCTTCTTCTTGGACGTCTTGGCCTTCTTGGACTTGGACTTCTTGCGAGGAGCCTCCTCCTCGTCCTCATCCTCGTCCTCTTCCTCGACGTCCTCGTCCTCGACGTCTGCCTCGTCGTCGAGATCTTCCAGGTCGAGTTCCTCCTCGTCCTCGAGTTCCTCGACCTCTGCCTTACTCCTGCGACGTGCCATTAGTACCTGCCTTTCCCGCCCGGGGTTTGACGTAGCCATGCAGCGAGGGGCGGTGAATCGCGTGCATGAGACTATTATACATGCTGTGGCAGAACCCGTCAACTCGCCAACGGGGCACGAACGTGGATCGAACATGTGTTCGTGCCCCATTAGCATGACTGCCTAGCTGATCCGAAGTGACTTGAGCTTCTCGACGGTGACGACCTGCTTCACGATCAACCGACCGTCCTCACCGCGTGAGAGCTCGACCCCTTCAGCCTCTGACCGTGCAACTGCCTTGCCCAGTGCAGCGACCTGATCGCGGGTAAGCCTCAGCGTGCCGTTGGTGTGGGTCTCTTCGTCCATGCTATTTCACCTCCTTCTCCTGAGTCGGGTGATTTTGCGATAGCCAAGCTTTCGTGCCCAGCGCTTGGCATATTGATCTGCCTTGACGACCGTGCGGGCGTAGAACGTATGCACCTCACCATCGTCGGTGCGATACCGCCACGGTCTAAGTTTCCCCCTCATGACCTCCCATCCTCGCGTCGATGAATTCCGTGATGTTCTCGCAGAGTACCGAACCTACGATGAGCACCTCGCACATGCCCATCACGGCCTCGTTGATCTCCTCACGATCCTGTGGTGTGATGATCTCGTTGAACCACGAACTACTCATCGCTGCTCAACTTCGGGATGAGGATCATAATGCTACGATCGGGGCCAACTTGACCCCCCTGGTCGACGACGACCTTGAGCTGATCGCTTGTGAGTCCCCCGTCGGCTGTAATCACCATCGAGTTCTTGGTCGGGTAGTGAACCTTGAACTGGATCCTTGCCGACACGAGTGCGAGCACCGTCGTGCGTAACGTGCGTGGCACCCCTGCTGCGGGTGCAGTTCTCTTGGTCTTAGCTGCCATTGCCTTCACCTCCTACGAGTGACTTGTGAACCCAGATAGTCTGGGGGTTGTGACACGCGGGTGCGTTGTGATACCGCATGGGATCCTCACCTTCGTAGATGATACCCCACGCCTCACCGCCATTGAACTGATTGCGGTAGGCCACTACCTTGATAACTTGGGGATCTCCCATGTACAGACCATCAGCTGCGATGATCTCGTCAATGATCTCCTTGCTCGTGATCGTTGCCATTTGCTTCACCTCCCTTCCTCGGATAGAGTGCTTCCTGAACCTCACGCTCAATGTCGTCCCGCGTATGGGGTCTGAACGTGAGTAGGGTCATGATCGTCTCGACCCAGTCGCCTAAATCTTCTGCCCCTTCCCTGCGCGGATCGTCCCACAGTTCTTGGAACATGTCTGACGCCCTGTGACTGACCTCGACGTAACGTCTGTGCCAGCCCAAATCAGGGGGTGCTGCTGTTGGATCGTGCTCACCCTGCATGTGTGTAGCTCCTTTCCGGTCGACGACGTTCACAACACGATCATACACGATCCAGGTCCTCCGTGCGTCGCTCAATTTGGGGCGGGGTCGTCGGTTGAAGGTCGGCCAAGTGGATCGACGATCTCCTCGATGAGCATCTTGACTCGTTGGACTCGTTCGATGTCAACTAGGAGATGTCGTAGGTTCTGTCGATCGATTTCCTCCCTCCACTCGGTTTGTTCTCCGCACGCCTCAGCGAGTTGCTCTTCGAGCTCCTCGAGGATTGCGTACGCGGTCTGGCAGTCGACGATCATCTGCTCTTGGGCAGTCATTTCGTCGCCGTTGAAGCCCGGGTCGATTTCGGTCTCGTCGTTCATGCCGCTCTCCTCGCTTTACGTACCCTGCCTGCCTGGTGCTTTCGCTTCTCCTTCAACCACTTGGCGAATGCTGGCCTCGATGCGTCCCACACGGGGCCCATTCGTAGGCGAATGTACGGTTCAGGCATCTGACCTCGTGCGAGCCAGTTCGATACTGCCTGCACCGATACACCACACGCCTCAGCGATCTCTGCTGATCCCCAATAACGTCTCAACTTTCTCACCTCCCCTCATTGTTGCGTTCCCAGACCCGCGTGGCGACACGCCAGATGCGTGCTGTCGCCATCGCTCCGTACTCGCCTAGTAGCTCGTGGTACACATCGATGGGATCACTGCCGAATCGCTCATCGACCGCGATCTGGTTGGCGATGTCGATCTCCCTAGCACTTGCATTGTCCATGAGACTCACTGCCCCTCCTGTGGTGTTAGCATCTGCTTGATTTCATCTCGTAGGTTGCCCTTGACCGCGTTGTACTGATCGCTGAGTGCCGCCATGCCTGCCATGAATCCCGCGACGTAAAAGGCGTAGTTCGTGAGGTCGACAGTCTCTTCCGCGTACCCAACTTCGGGGCTGTGGATCTCGCAATCGGGATCGGAACAAATGTCCTGGAGCGCGTGGTCGAGGTTCATCGCCCCGACGGGATCTCTCTGCCTGTAGTTCATGCTACCTCCAAGTTCGCAAGTCCGTAGTCACGGCAACGAGCACAGGTCTTGCGATGCCTGCGCTCGAAGTCTTCCATCAGTTCATCCATCACGGGTGCGCCCATGGGGTCGTCGATCCAGACTCCAGGTTCGACCTCGATCTGGAATGCGTGCTCGACCTCGGGACATTCAGGGTCGAGCGGTGCGTGCCAGCTAGGCATTGTTGGCCTCCTCCCAATGCGCTTGAACCGCAGCGGCGAACGCGCCTGTAGTACGAACGGCGTCGGTGATGGTATGAGTCGCCGGGATCGGCTCCTCGTCGAGAACCCTGCGACACAAGGTCTCGAGTTGTTCCCAGTCATTGCGGGTCATCATAGTGCTTCCTCTCCATGGTCGTTGATGGCGATGATGTCGAGTTCCTCGACGGTAGCGCGCAGTTCGTGTAGCGCCTTGGGCAATTCGTCAGCCTCCCATTCCTCGAGCGGTCCGCACAGTGCGAGTGCGGATCGAATGACACGGTCGACGGTCCCGATGATGTAGTCTGGGTTGCCGTCCCCCAGTTTGATGAGGTCCTTCGCGATGGAGACGAGCATCTCAAATGCGTTGGGCCAGTAATCGTAGGTATCGTCGTCAGCCCCTCGAGGTCCCCCCATCAAATCCTGCGCGAGATGATCGAACACAGCGTGGATCTTGTCGAGGCTTCCCCGGATCATCCACACACTGGCCCAGTCGTCGAATCCTTCGACGTGCCCCTTGAGTACGTGGTCGGCGAATTGATGGACTGGGTAGTCGGACACGTTCAGCGCCTCACACAGCGCGGATAGTTCGTTGGGATCCCACACAACGATGGCGGGTGCGGTCAGGGGATACTCCTTGTGGATATCACACACGAGGACTGTGGCGTATCCCCATTCCTTGAGGTGGTCGTTGAGGATCAAGTTACTGCCCCTTCCTGGCGCGAAGGGCTGCTTGCGCAGCCCTCCTAGCCCTTTCGTTTGCCTTCGCCGTGAACGACCTGCAGTTCGACGGCTGGTTCCGCATGTTGCGCCTGTGCGGGATCAGGATGAGTGCCCCATCAGAGACGCGAGTCGCGAGACTGGTGAGGTGCGGTACATACGACATGGTGCTCCTTTCGTTTGGTGCGGGTTCGTTGTGGTTCATATGAACATTATACACAATCCCAACTCCGTATGCACCAATGAGCTGACGGTCACGAACTATTTACATTCAGCACAGACGGTCCGTAGGCTATGATACAATGGGTGCATGGGTATCAATATCAGACCAGTAGATCGGGCGTACATAGCGGGGTTCTTTGACGGTGAAGGTTGCATCCGCATCCGTCCACAAGACCAGCGTGTCGTTGTGGCTATCGGGCAGAAGGATCCTACGACCTTATACTGGATCCAACAGCTCATCGGCTGTGGTCATGTGCGGTTCAATCGCGGTGCTTCTGAGGCAGGTGTGTGGTACCTCAACATCGGTGATCGTCACGAGGTTCTACACTTCATCCAGGTGGTCTACAAGCACAGCCAGTTGAAGCGGCGTCAGTTGGCTAAGGCGAGGCGACACATTGAGGCTCAACTCGCGCGATAGGCGCCACGGCATCTGTCTGGACGTAGGCAACTACGGGGCAACTACCGTTCGGGTGGGACCTAGAAAGGCGATAACATATCCCTATGGGTATCCGAACGAAGCGGCGCCGCAGGGGCTCAAACTCAGTGGTTCCGGCCAAAAAGCTGACGGTTTCAGAGCTTTCCCGGGCCATACCGCAGTCCGTAGAGCCGAGTCGGGATCCAAATGCGCCGTTCGCGGTCCACATGGAGTGGGATGAGGTCCGTGAGTGTGCGGCACGGCTGTATGGCCGCGGATATCGGCGTAGCCAGATAGCAAGAGCGCTGATGGACCACTTATACCCCGAAAATGGCGTGGCACGGACCGATGAGCAGAAACTAAGCCACTGCAACCAGAAGCTACGGCGTTGGGAGTACAGCCAGGACTTTCGGGATCTGGTGTATCGCTACGCTGTGGTGGACCTCGATATGTCAACTCCTCAGATCCTCGTGGGGTTGAGCAAGCGGGCGAAGCGAGGCCGCGTCGATGCTGCACGGTTGGCA